>Ga0097691_1002345_pt1 | contig 12799 bp, 18 predicted proteins | sample NGESurdeep072012_8_FD_72858 | JGI IMG/M metagenome (GOLD analysis project Ga0097691, IMG submission 72858) | Arctic peat soil microbial communities from Barrow, Alaska - NGEE Surface sample 210-1 deep-072012 | ecosystem: Environmental > Terrestrial > Soil > Wetlands > Peat ...
TCGTCGATTTTTCTGGCGAGCGGCTTGGTGCCAGACAGGCCGAAGATGTAGTCCACGAATTTGAGTGGCGCGTACGGCGCAAGGCACAGCTGGAAGAGGATGCGCGTCAACGCCAATTGCAAGTCGAACGCGAAGAGCAAGAACACCAGCAGCGAGTTGAGCAGGCAAGGATCGATCGCTTACTCGATGAAGCTGTTTCGTTGCGACAAGCGATGGACATCCGCGCTTACGTTGAAGCCGTGAGAGCTATTTTCGCGAACGAAACGACTTCAATTTCGTCGGAGAAATTGGAGCGGTGGTCGAAATGGGCGCTTGCCGCAGCAGATGGCATCGATCCCGTGAGAAGTGCCCATTTTATAAGGGCTTTTGAGATTGACGGTGATGCGAATTAAATGTGGGGTGCAATGTGGGGCGCCTAGAACTCGATGATAATTATATAATAATTTCAAATACTTATTGGTACAATTGGCGGAAGAGGTGGGATTCGAACCCACGGTACCCTTGCAGGCACGCCGGTTTTCAAGACCGGTGCCTTAAACCACTCGGCCACCCTTCCAAACCATTGCTGTCGTTTAGCTATCTAAGAGACGCTCGAGGCCGAAACTGGCCGTTTGCTACTGCTTTGCTACCCAACGCTCTTGGTGCGTCTGTTTATGGCAGCCCGCAGTGCTTCGTCAACGCGCGCGGCGGCGTCCTCCAGCGTTCCCGGCAGGATGCGGCTGTACAATCGAGCGTTATCCGGGCTTCGGGCTTGGCGAGGGTTTGGCCCCTGCGACGCGTATCGCAGGGGCGCGACTCTCTCCGTCAACCGTTTGCGCCATCAGGGACAAGGATGGCGGAAGCCGTCGAAGCCAAGATAGGTGCCGGAATACGGGTCATAGGACCTGTAGCGTTGCAGACAATAGCCAACTGCGTCGCCACCGACATAGGGAGGCGCGACAACGTAGGCCGGACCGGGGTAGTAGCCGGGGTAGCCGTAATAGCCGTAGGGCTGCGTTGCTGCGCCAATAATCGCCCCGCCGATCAGTGCGCCTGCGATGCCGAGGCCAGGGGCCGCGCCGCCAGATGGTGGCCATAATATCGTACGGTCTCCACCGACGGCCCCACCGCGCTTTTCAGCATCAGCGGCGATCCGATCGGCGCCGCGGTGGCGGGCGCGACGACCCACGCACTTGTGGCTACCGCCAGCGCGGCAACCAGAATTCTGGATGATTTACTCATAACAAGATCTCCTGGACTTTGGAGCAAGGACAAATCCTATCAGCTGCAACGATTAGGCCCCGAAATGCCGCATGCGATTGATCTAGCTCAACAGCAATGCGGATAGTGGTTCGCCATCCATAGCGACATGCGGACCGCTGCGCGCGTGCGTCTCGCCGGCCAACCAAATCCGCGCATCCGGCGACCGCGAGACGCTTATTTGGAAACTGGCGGCTGCGCACAAATATCGATCGTGCGGGACGCCGCGTGACCCGCCACATGATCAGACCGAATGAACCAGCGGGGGATCGCCCTTACGTTTGGGTCCATCCAAACGATGAGCGGTGAGGGCGCCTTACTTCGAAGCCTGGGCGATCTTGTGCTCCAGATGGCCGGTCTCGTGATCGCGGCGGAGCTGGCTCAGTGACGTCTCGTTGAGCTGCAGCAGCACCTCGCTGAGCACAGCGGTGTCGGGATAACCGGCGGCAAAGCCTTGTCCGTACATTTTACGCAAGGTGCGGACCAGGGTGTCGCCGTGCTTATGGCTGATTTCGCCATTCTTGTCGCGATGGCGTCCGTCGAGGCCTGGCTTGCTCATGCTGCTCTCCTCTGTACCCAGAGGCCAGCATCTTCCCGGCGGGGCGTAATGGCAAGCGATAGAATGGCGTGATCAACCCGATGAACGAGGACAGGCAGAAGGTGCCGACGTGATACGTTGATGATCGTCAAGCTGAGGAGGCACACTTGCTGCGTTCGTTCCGCGGAGCAGAGACACACACAAGGTCGGTCCTTAAGGCCATCAGTTGGCGGACATTGGGAACGCTCGACACGTTTGCGATCAGTTGGTTCCTGACGGGCAAGGTCGAGATCGCGGGTTTGATCGCTGCCCTCGAGATCCTGACCAAGATCTTTTGGTATTATCTTCACGAGCGGATCTGGGCGGCGATCGCCTGGGGCCGCCGACATTGATGGTCCCCCTTGCATCGCCCGGGAGACGAGGCAAGGGCTATTTGGGCTGGTCGGTCTTCGGCCTCGCCGCTTCCTGAGCGCGCGCGGCCATCCACGCATCATATTCGGGTGTGCCGCGCCGCGGGGGCACGCCGGCCGGCTCGCCTCCCATCCAATGCGGCATGTCCGCCAGCCGCTCGCCTGCCGTTTGACCGGTGCAGGACGACAGCGACGCGCACACCAGGCATAGCAAGGCCCATTTGAGTTTCGGGGAGGAACCATTCATCTCGGGGTGATGCTACCGCATTGTGGCTATAGCCGCGCGCAATCAAGGCCGAGATGCGTTGAGAAGGCGAAGGCGAGCCGACCCGACTTGCATGATCGGCTGAAAGTTCCGAACGATTCTTCCTGACACTCGTTTGCCCCGCGCCGGTCACGACTTGTGCACCTTTCAAAGGCAACACGACCCTGACGAATCGCCTGCGACTGACTTCGGAGACCACCATGTCAACTGTGAAGCACCGCGCGTCAACGATCCTCGGCGCGTTCGAGCAGGCACAGTCCGAGCTTGTCGGGAAGGCCGTCGTTCTTACTGACGGAAAGGCCGGGACGGTGGAGAACGTCTGGCTTGACGAATATCACGGCCTGCGAGTCTCTATCGGGGGCCACGATGGTAGGTGGCCCATCTCAACCATCAAATTTGCACAGGACGGCTAGATAGCCGACCAGCTGCCCGTCAAATCGTCGAGGGTAAGCAATGTTGGGCAGCGCACCTCGCCGCAAAGTTGCAAATTGATGCATCGCCGCGGCCTATTCGGCTTTTACCGGCGACAGAGAGTGTTGTGCTCCCGCCTTTCCAGGGAGCGGCAAGATGCCCGCATATCAAAGCCTCCCAGAGTTTGATTTGTCTGAGAAATATCACCTGAAGGCGGCTTGCTGCGAGAAATGCGCCGAATACGCATCCGATCAAACTATCGCACAGGAATGGCAAAAACTCGCAACGCAATGGCATTCGATGCCGGATCAGGCCGCCGCCCAAATGTCAGAAAAAGCTTCGCAGGATGAATTTGAGCAAGAGCCAAACGGATTCCATTTATTTCACGAAAATGACCAATATTGAACAGCGACTCCGGAACCCAGAAGTGCAATGATGGTTTTATCGCCGCACCTTCGGTATCTACCGGTGATTGAGAGTTTTGCGCTCCCGCCTGATCAGGGTGGAGGTCTATGGCCGATCACATAGCTGCAATCCCGCTGCTCGCCGTTCAACGACTACACTGCCCGAAATGCCGAGCGCGCATGACACTTGCGCGCATCTCGCCGGGGCCTACCGGATTCGAACTTCGCACCTTCGATTGCTCCAAATGCGATCATGTCGAAAAAATCGTCATAGTGTCGGATCCGATGAAATCCGGAGATGTTGGCTGGCTCGTCGGTGAAGTGCAGCCGCCGACATAGGTCCGCCAAGCCGCCGGTCCCGAACCCGGATCTGCGCACAAGAGGGCCTGAAGGGGCATCCCCAAGCCGAGAAGCGCCTCGCGCGGCGTGATTGGCGCGCCGGTTTTCAAGACCGGCGCCTTAAGTCCGACGCCTCCGGAAATCCACGGGCCGCCAAAGCAACCATTGATTCACCACCCCGGTGCTCTCCCCATTTCCGCCGTGTTCGGAATGCGATATCTTCATACCTTGATGCGGAGGTGGGGTGCATCGGGGCGTATCACGGCCGGCGCCAAGTAGGCGCGCGGCCGGTGGAATGGTAATTGGGGCGTATGGGGATTCGACGGCCAGATCAGTTTGTCCTGATGGCGCGAGGCGCTGCCGCCGTGGTGGCATGCCTCGTTCTCGCCAACTGCGCCTCGTCGGGCAAGTTCGCCAGCCGGGTCGATCCCAAATATGGTGTTTCCAGTAGTCCCCGGGTTGTTGGTTTCGGTGAACCCGTGCCGAAGGGCGGTGGCACCTACCGCGTCGGCAAGCCCTATACCGTGGCGGGCCGGGTTTACGTGCCGGAAGAAGACACCAGCTATCGCGAGGATGGCTTGGCCTCCTGGTACGGCGATGATTTCCATGGCCGGCTGACCGCCAATGGCGAAGTGTTCGACATGGCCGCGCTGACCGCCGCCCATCCGACGCTGCCGATGCCTTGTTATGCGCGCGTGACCAATCTCGGCAACGGCAAATCGCTTATCGTCCGCGTCAATGACCGCGGGCCGTACCATGACGGCGGTCGCCTGACCTCGAACGGGGGTGTGGTGCTTCTGGCGATGGTCGAGCCGCTTCTCGGCTTGGCCGACAAGTTGGCCCAGGCCTTCCGTTAGGCCTCAGGCTATCAAGGATCAACTTGGCGCGCCGCAAATCCGCCGTGTCGAAACCTTCTGTGAATTGAGCGTAGATGGGCTGCAACAGGTGCAACGCTTCTTTCGCCCGACCTTTGCTTTGAAAGAGCGAGGCAAGATCACAGGCCGTGCGCAGCTCCCAGCAACGCGCCTGTTGACGTCGAGCAATCTTGAGGCTCTTGGCGAGCAAAGTCTCGACTTGATTGCCTGTACGGTCGGTTGCCGACAGCAACTCGGCTTTGATGCGCAGTATCTCGGCGAGGCACCAGTGCTCGCCGGTCTCCTCGGAGATGGCGATCGCCTGCTCGATCACCTCCAGCGCGGCATCACTGCGGCCGCCTTTGGCGTAAGCCACGGCTTCCAGCGCCAGAAAGAGGGGCAGCCACAGCCGGGCTCCCGCCTTTCGCCAAGCGGCCACACCTGCGCGAAGGAGCTCGATCCCCTGATCTACCTCGCCCCGGCTTGTGGCGGCCCACCCTTCGAGAATGCGGCCACAGGCCATCCAGTGCGATAAGCCATGCTCGTTGCAGAGTGAGACGACCGAGCCTGCGTAGGATCGCATATCCTCCGAGCGACGCTGGAAAATGTCGATCATGCCGCGGGCATGGCAAATCGTGAAGGCCTGCGTGTGCGGATGGGACAGCTCCTCCGCACGTTTCACCGCCTCGGCCGCGACCTGCGATGCTTTGTCCACATATCCGAGATGCCACAGAGCCCAGCTCAAGTAGCACAATGCGGCCGCGCCAACATCCTGGCCGTACTGGTATTGCAAAGGAGCGTGATGCCGTGAGTCGTAAAGCGCTCGGGCTTGCTCGAGATGAGGCAGTGCGGCGGTGAATTCCCCTTTCGTCACATACGTGGTGCCCATTATGCGATGCGCAACACACAGGGCCACGGTGTCATTGTGGCGTTCGGCCTCTGTAAGGAACTCCGCGGCTGCGCCCGTCTGCTTGGCGATCTCACCTCCGACATAATGGCACGCCCATATCCCGTAGAGGATGGCCAGCTTCTGTGAGGGGTCGGTTAGATCGTCGATGTGGGCCTTCGCCCGCAGAAGGACTTCCGCGGTCTCGCGTGCTGCGTAGCCGTAGCCGGCGATCATTGCTTGGCTAAGCATAACCTCCAACCCGAGCGCCGCACGTGTGCGTCCCGGACCCTCGGGATGCGATTGCAGCAATTCGAGCGCCTGGGTCAGGTGCCGGACGGCCTCCGCGTTAGCTGAACGCTCGATCGAGCGTTGGCCAGCCTTTCGCAAGTAGTTAATGGCCCGCTCGGTGAGCTTGGCCTGGATGAGATGATGCGCCAAGAGCTCGGGTTGGGTTTCGACCATTTCGGGGAACCCGTCCTCGATAGCATCGGCAATCCGGCCATGAAGTTGCTGCCGCCGGCTCTTGAGCAGGCTCTCATAGGCCGCATCCCGCACCAATGCGTGCTTGAAGCTGTAGACGGCTTCCGGCGGCTCCCCGCGGCGGTACACGAGCTCCGCCTGCTCGAGATCGGCGAGTGCATGCTTCAATGCGGTCTCGTCGCTTGCGACCACCGCACGCACCAACGAATAGGAGAACTCACGCCCGATGGCGGCGCCGATTTGGGCTATCTCCTTCACCTTCACCGGCGCCAGGCGGTCGAGCCGCGCCATCAGAGAGTCATGAAGTGTCGCCGGGATCGCAAAAGGCGGCAGGGGGCCGGCGAGCTGGTAGCCGTCAGCATGCTCGACTAGGATGCCCGCTTCTAGCACCGCCTTGGCCAGTTCCTCGACAAAGAGCGGATTCCCGTCGGTCTTGGTAACGATCTCTTTCATCACTTCGGCGGGTAATGCGCAGCCGCCGGTTACCCGCATGACCATGCTTTCAACGTCGTTGCGGTCAAGACGATCGAGCGTCATGGTACCGACGTTGCGGAGACCAAGCCAGGGCGGCTCGAACCCCGCTCGGAAGGTGAATAGCGCTAGGATCGGTAGTTGGCGCACCCGCTTGACAAAAATATCGAGTAGCTCGAGAGACGTGGCATCCGCCCAATGCACGTCCTCGAACACCATAAGGATCGGTTGCTTGCGCGCGAGATTCTCTAATTGCTCGAGCAGTGCCGCAAGCGTCCGGCGACGCTGTTGTCTGGGGCTGAGCGCCAGCGGCTCATACCGCTCGCCGAGTGGGATCGAGAGCAGCGCAGCAAAAAGCGGCGCCACGGCTTGAGCCCGCGATGCGCCTATCGCGAGGACTGCTTCTAACTTGTCGAGGCGGTGCTCGGACGTATCGTCTGCCCTGAAGCCTGCCGCTCGCTCTAACTGGGTGATAAATGGATGAAGTGCGCTGTTAGTGTGGTAGGGCGAGCATTGGAAACGCAAGAGCGTGTGTGGCTGGCCGGCGATGCGCTCGGCGAGAGCCGCCGCAAGGCGGGACTTGCCGATCCCCGGCTCTCCCGAGATCAGAACGATCTGCCCTTTGCCCCCCCAGGCCATATGTTGGCGTTCCAGCAGGAAATCGATCTCGTCCTCGCGTCCGATGAGATCGGACAGACGCGCCGCGCGGAACGCCTCGAAGCGGCTCTCGAAAGCCGACACGCCCTCGACTGCCCACGCCGGGACGGGCTCGGCAAAACCCTTGACCTTGTGCAGGCCCAGGTCGCGTAGACGGAACAGATTCCCGAGCAGCCGCCGCGTGGAGGCAGCGACGACAATCGTTCCGGGTTCGACCAACGCCTGAAGGCGGGCTGCAAGGTTCGGCGCGTCTCCGACCACAGCATGCTGCCGCAACGAACCCTCGCCGCCGAGGTCGCCGACCACCACCAAGCCGGTGGCGATGCCAATTCGGACCGCGAGAGGTTCTCCTGCACGCGTCTCGAGCCGCGCAATAGCGGCAATGATATCAAGCCCCGCGCGCACGGTTCGCTCGGCATCGTCCTCGTGCGCGCGGGGATACCCGAAATAGGCTATTATCCCGTCGCCCCGGAAATCGGCGAGGAAGCCTTCATAGGTTAGGATGATACGGGCGCAGGCGGCATGATAGGCATCGATTACGCCGCCCATATCCTCGGGATCGAGTCGGGCCGATAGGGCAGTCGAGCCCACCAGATCGCAGATCATCACGGTGAGGTGACGGCGCTCGGCAGCAGCCTGCCCTTTTTGCGCATCCTCCCCAACCCCCCTCGCGGTGAACGCTCTGGGAGAGCCGGCGACCATCGCCCCAATAGCCTTAATGAGACGCTTCCTGTCGCCCATGGGGATCCCGAGCTTTTCGAGATCGCCTTCTGTCAATTCCGGCAGCACATCGCTTTCGATCGCGTTCGCGATGAATGCCGGCTCGTATTGTCCGAGCCCCAGGTTTCGCAGCCAGCCGCCAACGTCCATGGTAGCGCCCTAGTCCATGTCCACACCCATCATCACTTTGGTGACCAAAGGAGTTCATGACCCCAATCGGAAGTCTGAACTGTGGTCACAAACGCACACGTTCATTCACTTGAGCTGGTCGCAAACACACCGCTTTTTTTGCGCGAACTATCGATCACAGGTTCGACATGAAGAGTCTTGGTGCAGGTCGTTAGGATCACCGCCGACTTGCTGCATTTCCATTCTACCCCGTCTGCATCGGAAAGCAGCATTGGAGGCGTCGACCTGATCGGAAGCAAAGTCGCTGCGCAGGCGAGCGCTACAAATGCAACCATGAGTAAAGGCCGTTTAAAAGTCTCAAATGTGCCAGTCATTGCCGTCATCCCTATTTCCGGTGCGTGCAGATTAGGGTTGGGCGGTACTTTTTTGTGTGATTGAAATCACAATGCTGAAGTTTTTTTGCAGGCAGCCGCCCGACCCAAGGGTTACAGTGCCGTTTCTCATCCCAAAGGAAGGCGGCATGCGACGGCGTGAGTTTTTGACGCTTGCGGGAGGATTAGCAGCCTCGTGGCTGCTTACGGCGCGGGCGCAGCAACCGGCGATGCCGGTGGTTGGATTCTTTGGCACGGGTACACCTTCAGGTTGGCGCCGATGGACGTCAGCTTTTGTGAGTCGCGCGTGCTGGTCTGTCCCCTGCGGATACCGATTGCAGGCAGGGGTTTTGGCGCGGATTGTCGGTCAGCTACCATAAAAGATGGCGCGATGATCCTGATCCTGCTTGGCATCATTTTTCCTCTGATCAACCTCGATAGTGGGCACGGCACCGGCCTCGATGACTGCAAGAGCAAGTTCAAGATCCCATGGACACGGATACGCGGCGCGTGGAACGAAAAGCGGAACCGTATTTGAACCCCAAGCTATATCGAGGCGCAGCTAACCAGCTTAGGCGCGGCAATGATGAAATATCGAGACATCGAATACACTGTTGTTCAAGGCATCGAGCGCGGCGTCTGGAAATGGTGGGCGTCCGTTGCGGGCGTCATGATATCAGGCCAAGAGCCAACCAAATCAGCGGCGGTGGCCGAAGCCGAGAAGGCGATTGATCGGGCGCTCGCTCCGAAAAAGGTGCGGCTTGTCCCGCCCGAGGGCGGAACGAATATTTCCTAGCAGGAGCGCGGCAGGCGCGGTATGAGGTATGAATTATGCTCCTGTGAAGCAAGCAGCTATCCTTGCAAACGATTTGCGGCGTATTTATTGAGTCTCCCGTTTCGTTGTGCCAATTTGTGCCCGATGTAATCAATGACTGACGACATTTTTGATTTGGTTATAGGTTCGCGTTGCAGCCTGAGCAGGCTAGGAATTGCGCGTAGCCCTCGCACCAAGATGAGAGCGGGCACCGTTGTCGGGGCCGGACGTACAGCGAACAGCGTTCGCGTCTTGTTTGACGGGTCCGCGAGGCCGGTGTCCCTACACAAGAAATATGTCGAGCTAATTGTTGCCGCGCCTGACCAAAGGCCGCCAGCATTGAAACGGCCACGAGACGTTGCTGACCGGTCGCTCGAACTGCGTGACCTCCGCAGGTTGGCGGATGACGGTTTTCTCAGACAGACTTTTACCTTGCCCCTGCACGCGGCGCGCCTTAAGGCGCGCCAAATTCTCAATGAGTATCCGGAGGGCGGCTACATGACGGTTGTCGAAGACTGGCGTCAGCTTCCCGACGGGCAGATCGAGTTCACGATGCGACGGCTTCCGACTGCGGATTAGCGCTCGCGGCGAATCGGCAAAGAGCTGCTTCGGCGGAAAGCCGTCACCGTCTGTCTAGACCCGTCAGGCAATTAATTTACATTTACACCGTCCGGGGCGGACCTGTTCGCGTAGCCAGTGGCGCGATGGGACAAAAAGCACGACTCGGATAGTCTAAAGCCATGGAATATCGAGGCGTCGAATATACCATTGTTCAAGGGATCGAGCGCGGCACATGGAAATGGACCGTGTCGTTGGGCAAAAACATATCTAAATCCGGTCAGGCCACCGGCAAACCGGAGGCGGCGGCCCAAGCCACGCGCGTGATCAGCAAAGCGCTTGCCCCCAAAAGGGTGCGCCTTGTCCCGCTCATTCGATGACCGCAATTGCGAGCATGACCCCGCCGGTCCCGCGCGGAAAATCATCGGCAACCAAACTGGCGGCCCGCCGCTCGGCGAAGCCGATCATTTTTGGAAATGCGAAACCTGCGGCGGGTTCCCGATGTGGTTCCTGATCTGATGATGGTTGTTAATCTCTGTATCGGCAATATTCGTCGCCGTTTTCGTACTCGAAGCAGACTTTCACCCGACGCCGAGGCCGATCCTCGTCGTAATAACCCCTGCCGTAGCCATCTCGGTCCGCCCGGTCCGAGCCGCGATATCCTCGGTCGCGGTCGCGGTCGTCGTCGTCGCGGCGCATTCGCAAATCGTGACCTACCTTACGGTGGTCCCAGTCCATACCGCGTCCCATCCGGTCCATCATTCGCCCCATGTCGTTCTGAGGCGGAGAGTTCTGGTTCGTCTGAGCAGGAGCTGGCTGCGACGCGCTGGCCGGTGGTTTCCCTTCATCTTGAGCAGATGCAGGATATAAGCCCGACGACGCCAACAAGACCATGGTGAGGACAAGAGCGCGCACGGGAGCTGCGAGGATATATTTCATAGTCATAACTTTTCTCCCGCGTTTGAAGTTCTCAGGCGACCAAAATCACTAGCCGAGCCGCCAATTGAACGAACGCAGCATGCCAACCGTCCTCAGTTGCTGCTGTCTGAAAAAAGCGGATCACAGAAATCGTTAAGCGCAATGATGCAGATCAATGGGTCAGTAGGGCTGATTGAATTGTATGGGTCAAACTGAGAAGAACTCACTGTGAGCAAATGTCTTCCGGTTACCCTTGAAAGCAGATGAGGTGGATGGCTCCCGCTCACGGCATCCAGGTGCCAAGGTGTGAAGGCCGTCAGGCATTCACGAGCAAAATGGGAGCCATCCGCTATGAAGGTTACCACGATCGGCCTCGACTTGGCCAAGAGGGTTTTTCAGGTCCACGGCACTGATGCGACCGGCCAGGTTGTGGTTCGCAAGTCGCTTCGGCGGTCGCAGATGCTGCCATTTTTCGCCAAATTGCCTCCTTGCCTGGTCGGCATCGAAGCGTGCGGCACGTCGCATCACTGGGCGCGCGAGCTGATCAAGTTCGGCCATGAGGTGCGCCTGATGCCGCCGGCTTACGTCAAACCGTATGTGAAGCGCGGGAAGACCGACGCTGCCGATGCGGAAGCGGTTTGCGAAGCGGTAACCCGGCCGACGATGCGGTTCGTGCCCGTCAAGTCGCCCGACCAGCAGGCGGCGCTGTCGATGCACCGGACGCGCGCTTTGCTGGTCAAGCAGCGCACGCAGCTGATCAACATGATCCGCGGTCTACTGGCCGAGTTTGGCGTCGACATCCCCAAGGGGCTCGAACGCGCGCTGCTGATGGCGCGACAGATCGTCGATGGTAACGCCCCAGATGTGCCGATTGAAGCTGGCAAGGTCGTCGGCACGCTGTCACAGCAGGCGCTCGACACCCACATTCGGCTTCGCGAGATCGATCGCGATTTGCTCGTTTGGCAACGTGACAACGACGTTGCACGCCGTCTTATGACTATCCCCGGCATCGGGCCGGTCGGCGCGACGGCACTTGCCGCATCGGTCACCGATCCGCATCAGTTCCGCTCGGGGCGGCAGTTCGCTGCCTGGTTGTGACTGACGCCACTTCAGAAGTCGAGCGGTGGCAAAGACCGGCTTGGTCGTATCACCAAGATGGATGACAAGTACCTGCGCAAGCTGCTCATTGTCGGCATGACTTCACTTGTGCGTCGCGCAAAGTACAATCCCGCGACAGTCGATCCACGCCTGGCAGATCGGCTCGCGCGAAAACCCACGAGGGTCGCGACCGTCGCGATGGCGAACAAGACCGCGCGGACCATCTGGGCAATCATGGTACGTGGCGATATCTATCGTACCGGCCACCGGCCGGCACTGGCCGCATAAACGACGACAAACGGCTTAGCTGAAGAGGAGATCAGCTTCACGAGGTTGCGAGCGCGATGCGATGTGATGGCAGACCGGTCAGACCGGGAACAGGGACAACCCAGCCAATGTCCAAGGCGTCATAGCCTGATAAGCAGAATGGGAACTTGTTCGCGGACTCCATCAGGGCCAGCAGTCTCAGCTGACTGCATCAACAGGCCGGACAGAAGACTGCACCCGACCCATGCCACTGCGTCAATTTAGCTCTTGCAACGCGGGAGCCATCCACAGAGGACATTGCTCAACACAGTCGGCATGTCTCAAACGTGCCAATGGGCGACATCATTCGATCACCTTGTCTGCGCTGGCTAGGATCGTTGCCGGCACAGTGAGCCCAAGCGCCCATTCCGCCCCGTCTGATTTGGCTTGAAATTCAGCCGTCTGGTGGCAATGTCGGTGGTAAATGGCGCGTCCCAGTGACGGTTGCCACCAGTCCTTTCTCGGCGCAGGGCTGTCCAAATCTCGCCAGTCCGCATCCCGGATTGCGGTCGCGATCTTGTGAAGAGGTTTCGTCGGCCAGGCGGCCACGAAACGATTTGTCCCATTGGACGAAGCCATTTTCCCTGTCCGCGAAGACAGGCTGAAACCAACGCCTGATAACAATGCTCCAAGATCAAACGACGGGTCCGGAAAAGCGCCGCATCTGCACACACCGAAAATAGGAGGACGGCAATGAAACGGCCTTTACTCATGGTTGCATTTCTCACGCTCGCCTGCCCAGCGACTTTGGCTCCGATAAGGTCGACGCCTCCAATCCTGCTTTCCGATGCAGACGGGGCAGACTGGAAATGCAGCAGGTCGGCGTTGATTCTAACCACCTGCGCGCCCAACCGCGATGTCCGCTTTACCTCGATGAACTGACATCGTCAGGCCGACCCGGCATGTCCGTTTCGTGCCGATAGTGTTG
>Ga0097691_1002347_pt1 | contig 12797 bp, 10 predicted proteins | sample NGESurdeep072012_8_FD_72858 | JGI IMG/M metagenome (GOLD analysis project Ga0097691, IMG submission 72858) | Arctic peat soil microbial communities from Barrow, Alaska - NGEE Surface sample 210-1 deep-072012 | ecosystem: Environmental > Terrestrial > Soil > Wetlands > Peat ...
AAAAGGCGGCGCCGTGGTGGCGGTATGTCCCGCGTCCTGGCCGGCCTTCTGGGCATCCTGCGCGGTCTTCCTGGCGTCCTGCACCGTGGTCTTCGCCTGCTTGACTATGTCGCGCACCTGCTGCCCGATCGCCGCGCCCGTCGTCGGCGGCGGGGTCACGTCCATCGACGGAATGGGTGGCGCCTTGGCCGCGCCCCCCTGAGTGTTCTGTACGTTAGGCATGGATGCTCCCGTAACTGGAATCGCTCAGTCTCCGTACGGAAGGTAGCCCCTGAAAGTGTCGCTCGACACTTCAAACCTTTCCCGCGCTCCGGCCATCTGAACCAATGAGACCAAGAGGATCAGATTCCGGATGGCGGCGGCCCTGCGATACCACCCTGTGATCGAACCGGCAAACCGATCGAACGACGACGTCGCGCGGGCCGCCGGCGGCGACCGGCAGGCGTTCGAACGGCTGTACAGGCAGCACGTGAACCGGATCTTTTCGCTCTGCACGCGAATGGTGGGCGATCGCACACGCGCAGAGGAACTGACGCAGGACGCGTTCGTGAGGGCCTGGGAGAAGCTCGATCAGTTCCGCGGCGACAGCGCGTTCGGCACCTGGCTGCACCGGCTCGCCGTGAACGTGGTGCTCAACGACCGGCAGACCGAGAACCGGCGCCGCGGACGGCTGGATGATTCGGTTGAAGACGTGGACACGATGGCGCATGGCGCTGTCCGAGCTGAGGTCCCACCGGGACTTTCAATAGACCTCGAGCGCGCGATAGCAGGACTCCCGCCCGGAGCGCGAAAGGTCTTCGTGCTGCACGACGTGGAGGGCTACACGCACGACGAGATCGGCGAGATGCTCGGCGTGACCGCGGGGGGATGCAAGGCGCAGCTCCACCGCGCCAGAATGTTACTGAGAGAGGCACTGAACGCATGAATACTCCCGACAACGATCCTGCCGAACTCGACGCGGAGCTGCGTGCGATCGTGCGCGCCGCCGCCGAACTTCCCACGCTCTCGCCCTCGCGAGATCTGTGGAGCGGCATCGCGTCCCGCATCGAGGCGCCCGTGGTCGCACTGCCGACCCGCATCACCAACGGCGACGCAACGACGCTCGCGCCGGCGGCGCAGCTTCCCTGGCGCCGCCTCGCGATCGCGGCCTCGCTGCTCATCGTGGCCACGGCCGGCGTCACCTGGTCGATCGTGAAGCACGGCAGCTCCGCCGAACTCGCGGCGAGGAGCGACTCGGCGACCGTCGAGGCGCCGCTCGCGGGTGCCCCCGTCGAGCCCGTGAGCCTTCAGCCCCCCGGGCAAACCGCCGAGCAGACGTTCGACAAGGAGATCGGCGCGATGCGCACGATCATCGACGAACGCCGCAAGGACCTCGACCCCGTCACGGTCATCGTGCTCCGGAAAAACCTGAAGCTGATCGACGCCGCGATCGCCGAGAGCAAAGCCGCGCTCGCGAAAGATCCGGCGAGCGCCTTCCTGATGGACCGCCTCACGCACGCCTACGACACCAAGCTGCAGCTGCTGCGCGGAGTGGCGACCATTCCCGCGCACGGCTGAACAACTTTTCCCGAAACGAATTCCGATCATGAACAGCAGCACACGTTTCACCATGCTCGTCGCCGCCGCTGCGGCGACCATCGCCGCGGCGCCCGCGTCGGCACGCGCGCAGCGCGATCGCGAGCGCACGCGCATCGACTCGACCTTTGCGTTCGACAAGGGAAGCTGGGTCGACGTCAGCGTCGCATCGGGCGAGATCATCATCACCGGCTGGACGCGGCCCGAGGCGAAGGTCTATGCCTCGATCGAACGCGGCTGGATCGACGCGCAGCTCTCGCCACACCGCATCACGCTGCAAGCGCGCTCCGACCGCGGCCGCTCCGGCGACACGCGGATCGAGATCATGGTGCCTATCGGCACCCGCGTACAGGCGAGCAGCGCGTCCGGCAGCATCCGCATCACCGGCACCGACGGCGAGGTGGAGGCCGGCTCGGCGAGCGGCGCCGTCGAGGTCATCGGCGCGACCGACCGCATCACCGTGCACTCGGTGTCGGGCAAGCTGCACGCCGCGAAGCTGCGCGGCCGCACGCGCCTCGGCACCACGAGCGCCACGCTCGAGGCGGAAGACATCGTCGGCGATGTCACCGCCGGCACCGTGAGCGGCCGGATCACGCTCACCGGGGTGAAGTCCTCGCACGTGAGCGCCGAAACCGTGAGCGCATCGGTGACGTACGTGGGAAGCATCGATCCATCCGGGAGCTACGAGTTCTCGACGCACTCGGGCAACGTGCACCTCGAGATCCCGGAAAGTTCGGCGGCCGATCTCTTCCTCGAAACATTCAGCGGCCGCATCTCGAGCGCGTTCCCGATCACGCTTCAGCCGGGAGACATCTCGGCGATGGCGCGGCACGGCAAGAAGATGGAATTCACGATCGGCAAGGGCGGCGCGCGGATCACCGCCTCGACCTTCAGCGGCAACATCATCATCGACAGGGGCGGTCACACGGACCGCGAGGAGAACTGATGCGACGCAAGATCTCGACGCTGGCGCTGGTGCTCGGCGCGGCGGTTCCGGTGCTGTCCGCGTGCACGAGCATGCGAGCGTACGCGCAGACGGGCAGGAGCAGCGACACGCCGTTCACCTGGTCGGGTACCGTGCGCGAGGGGCGCTGGGTGTACGTGCGCAATCTCAACGGACCCGTGCGCGTCGAGCAGGGGACGGGCGACAAGGTGGAGGTCAGGGCCGAGAAGCGCTGGCGGCGCGGCGATCCCGAGGACGTGAAGATCACCGTCCGGCAGGTGGGCGCCGGCGGCGGCGACAAGGGCGGCCCCACGCTGCGGCTCTCGACCGTCAACGGCAGCATCCGGTTGCGGAAACTCTCGTGAGATAGTTTCGTAGGGCTTGGGTAACGGAGGAACACTCATGCCCGCAGTCACGACAGCTTCGCACACACAGAGGGCCGCGCGCGTCACCGCGTTCGGCCTTCTGGCCGTCGGCGCACTCTCGGCCGGCGCTTGTATCATCGGTTCCAGCGGCCCCGAGCAGGTCGATCCGGCGGCATTCGCCTGGAACGCGCCGGTGAGCGCGCCCGCCACGGTGTACGTGCGGAACACGAACGGTTCGGTGGAGGTGAAGCCCTCCACCGACGGAAACGTTCGCGTGACCGCCGAGGTGAGGTGGAAGCGCGGCGATCCCAAGCGCGACGTCAAGTTCGAGACCGTGAACGGCGCGAACGGCCCGACGATCTGTGCGCTGTGGCAAGGCGGGACATGCGGCGTCGCCGGCGACTACCATTCGGCGAACAGCGGCCTGGCGAGCAAGCTGCGAGGGCACAACACGGACGCGAGCGTCGCGTTCACCGTGTACGTGCCGACCGGCGTGAAGGTCGACGCGTTCACCATGAACGGCTCGGTCGGCGTGGCGGCCACGGCTCCCGTGATGGCGCGCACGATGAACGGCACGATCAAGGTCGCGACGTCGGTGGGGCCGGTGGACGCCGAGACCGTCAACGGCGACGTGGACGTCAGGATGACGACGCTCGGCGCAGACGGTCCGGTGCGTGCGAAGTCGGTGAACGGCTCGGTGAGCGCGTACCTGCCGGAGAAATTCGACGGCATGGTGGAGATGTCGACCGTGCTGGGCAGTCTCACGAGCGACTTCGCCGGCGCCGCCCTGAAGGGGGAAGACAAGAAGTTCTCGGCCGCACTGGGCACCGGCGGCCGCAAAGTGGAGATCGGCACGGTGACGGGATCGGCGGCGCTGCACAAGCTCAATGCGAATGGGACCGTTTCGGCGCCGTAGCGGGAACGTCGGCAGCTCGACCCGGTTATAATTGAGTGTCTTTCACGGAGCCGCACGAGATGGGTTTTTCGAGATACGCCGTACCACAACAGGGACTGATCGTCCGGACCGGCGAGGAGCGCGCGACGCTCGTCCGGCGGACGTACTCGCTTGTGCTTGCCAGCGTCTTCGTCACCGTGGGCGCGGTCGCGTTCGCGATGACGCAGCCAGCGATGATGCAGGCCGTGACCCAGCATCCGATCATCACATTCATTTGCGCGTTCATTCCGTTGATGCTCGCGCAGAGAGCCCGTGCGTCGTTTCCGCAGAACATCGGGTTCGTGTTCCTGTTCACGTTCGCGATGGGGCTCTACGTTGCGCCGGCCATCGCCTGGGCCGAGACGCAGAGCCCCGGCATCGCGTCGCAAGCAGGTCTGCTGACGTTCACCGCCTTCGGCGCGCTCACGATGTACGCGTTCCTCAGCCGCCGCGATTTCAGCGCGTGGGGAGGTTTTCTGTTCGTCGGCTTGATCGTGCTGATCCTGACCAGCGTGCTGAACATGTTCTTCGGCAGCGCCTCAGGATTCACCTGGATCGCCGGCATCGGCGTCCTGCTCTTCAGCGGACTTCTCGTGTTCGACACGTGGCGGATGCGGAACCTGTACGGGCCCGATGACTACGTGATCGCGGCCGTGAGCATCTATCTCGACCTGCTCAACATGTTCCTGTTCATCCTCTCGTTGCTGAGCGGGAATCGAAAGAACTAACGGCAACAGCTTTGCCGCGGCTTTTCGCGGAGAACTTCCGTGGTAAAGCTTTTTGTTACTTCATCTCACCTCGCACACCCGCCGGCGCGTAGCCGCGGCGCCCGTCTCCCACCGCGAGGCGATATTGCGTGCCGGCATCCTCGAGCGCAAACCGCGCCTGCGACACGAGGAGCCGGGCCTGCGCCAGCTGATCTTCATACAGGAGGAGCTGAAAGGTCGTCACGAGTCCGAGGCGCGCACCCTCCGCGGCAGCGGCATACTCTCGCTCGCCGAGCCGCGCCGCGTCACCAGCTCGCAGATACCGGTCCCTCTCCGTCTGCAGCGCGCGAAGCGCCTCGCGAACCTCCGCGCGCACCGCGTTGACGGTGGCCATCTGCGCCAGGCGGGCTGCCTCCCACGCCGACTGGGCGCGCTGGTCCACGGCGAGAGCGGCGTCGTTCCGCTGGAAGAACGAAGCGCTGAAGCCGAGGGTCCAGATCGACGAACGAAGGTCGGCCGAGTCGGCGAAAGTCAAAAAGCGCGCCGTCGGCGCCGTGCCGCCATATCCATAAGACGCAACGAAGTCGAGCCTGGGCAGGCGTTGGTTGCGGGACTGCTCCACGCGGCGGCGCCCCGCTTCAACATCGCGGCCCGCGGCCGCCACGTCACTTCGTTGCGCAAACGCCATCGCCTCCGCTGCGTCGAGCGTCGGAACCACCGGAACCACCGCCGAATCCGGCGTCGTGTGCACGTACGGCGCTTGAAGCAGCGTGGCGCCGCGCGCCTCTTCCCCGTACACAATGAAGAGCAGCCGCTCCGCCGCATCTATCCGCTGGCGGGTCGCCTCCCAGAGCTGCGTCTCGCGTGTCGCGAGGCCCCGCTCGGACGTCAACACATCGAGGGTGGTCGCAACGTCGCGCGCCTGCAGCGCGACGTTGCGATCGTAGATCTCCCGCGATGCATCCACCGACCGTCGAAGCACCAACTCGTCGCTCTCGGCCTGCCGCAGGGTCCAGTAGGCACGCTCGACGAGCGCGACGACCGCGTCCGCATTGCGAGCGTAGCGGAATCGCGCCGATTCGACCGAGGCACTCGCCGCATCAACGAGCCCGTACGTGCCGGCGCGTCCGAAGCCGCGCAGCAGCGGCTGCGTGAACGAGAGGCTCAGGCCGGACGCGTGCGAGGTCGGAAAGGGCAGCGCGGAGGTGATGCCGAAGGGATCGGACGACACCCTGCTGTTGCTCAGCGAAAGTGCGACCTGGCTCCCGACAGGAAAGAGCGCGCCAAGCGTGGCGCTGCTCGAGTCGGAGGTCTGGGTGGCACGCGGGCTGATGCCCAGCACGTCGTTGGCCTGCCGGCCGCGCTGCGTGGCGAGCGTGAGCCATGGATCGAAGCCGGCGCGCGCCAGAAGAAGATCGGCCGTCGCAAGACGCGGCCCGAGCTCCGCCGAGCGAAGGTCGATGTTGTTTCGGAGCGCGGTCACCACGAGCGTGGGGAGCGCCAGCACGATCGTATCCGCGGCCGCACCGCGCGGAGCCGGCGCCTGTTGGGCGGCCGACGTCGCGGAGACACCAACGAGGAATGAAAGAGCGAGCCGGCGCACGACGTACCGTACTGCCCTCCCAGCCGGCTTGGCAAGGACCTCGCGCACGCGTGTCGCGCTCGCGGCCTCGCGGGAGAACCTGTACCAGGCTAGCTTGCGGGAATCAACGCGGTCGCTACGTCTTCCGTTGCGCGCAGAGGAAATCGCATGGCACCGGAGCTGTTCCGAAAATCCGCCCTGGCTCGGCTCGACAGCCCGGAGCAGCTCGACCAGTTGATGGAAGTCACCGATACCAGGGGCTGGTGGACGCTCTCCGCGCTCGCCGCGCTGGTGGTGGCGGCTCTGCTCTGGTCGGTCCTCGGCCGTATTTCGACGACGGTGCAGGGCACGGGCATTCTGCTCCGCGAAGGCGGCGTATTCGACGTGCAGACGACGGCAGGCGGTCAGGTGATGGAGCTTCGAGTCGTCGAAGGCCAGACCGTGAACGCCGGCGACGTCATCGGCCGCGTCGCGCAGCCCGAACTGGTCCGGCAGATCGCGGAAGCGCACCAGGTCATCGCGGACCTCGAGGATCGCAAACGTCAGACGTCCGGGTACAGCGCCGCCGAGCTGGGATCGCGGCTGAGCACGCTCGAGCAGCGGCGCATCTCGCTCGAGACCGACACGACCTCGACGCGCGGCCAGATCCAGTGGCTCACGACGCGCCTCGCGCAGCAGCAGGAAGCCAAACGCCTCGGGCTCGTCACCGGCGAGCAGGTGGAAGCCGTTCGCGGCCAGCTCGACGCGTCGCGCGGCCACTTCGACAACGATCTGACGTCGCTGCGGCAGGTGCAGGTGGACATCATCGGCGCGCAGCAGGCGTCGGCCACGAATGTCCGAACGGTGGACAATCAACTCGCCGATGCGAAGCGCGGGCTCGAGACCCTGGAAGGACGGCTCTCGCAGGCCGAGCGAATCATCAGCCCGCAGTCTGGTCGCGTGCTCGAGGTGAAGACCGACGCCGGCTCGATCGTCGCGGCTGCGACGCCGATCGTGAGCATCGAGCTGGCGAGTCGTCCCCTGCGCGCCATGCTCATCGTGCCCAGCACGGGACGAGTGACCAGGCCGGGGATGCTGGTGCGCGTCATCCCATCGACCGAGAACTGGCAGGAGTCCGGCTTCATCGTCGGAAAAGTCGTGTCGATCTCGGAGACGCCGGTCACGATGCAGCGCTTGCAGCGCCTGCTCCACAACGACGCGCTGACGCAGAGCCTGATGTCGCACGGCGCGTCCTATCTCGTGGAGGTGAGTCTCGAGAAGGGGAACACGCCCAGCGGCTTCAAGTGGACGACGGCACGAGGTTCCGAACAGCCGGTGACCACCGGCATGCTCGCGACCGGGCGAATCACGGTGGCCGAGCAGCGGCCGATCAGCCTCGTCATTCCCATGTTCCGGACGTCGTTTGGGCTCTAGCGCGGCAACCATCGCGCGCCCCCACAAGCCACGCGGTGCTCGCAACGGCTGGCGCTTTCGCACGCGCACCGTGTTGCAGATGGAAGCGGTGGAGTGTGGAGCCGCATCGCTCGCGATGATCCTGCAGTATTACGGATTGGTGACGCCGCTCGAGCAGCTCCGCATCAATTGCGGTGTCTCCCGCGACGGAAGCACGGCGAAGAACATGCTGAGCGCCGCACGGAAGTACGGGCTCAACGCGCAAGGCTTTAAGAAGGAGCTCGACGGCCTGTGGGCCCTCCGGGCTCCCGCCGTGCTCTTCTGGAACTTCAATCACTTCGTCGTGCTCGAAGGCGTCGACGCGAAGGGGTGCTGGCTCAACGATCCGGCGATGGGACGCCGCCGGGTGACGTGGGACGAGATGGACGCCAGTTTCAGCGGCATCGTCCTCACCTTCGAGCCCACGCCGGCGTTCAAGCCGGGCGGAGAACGGCCAAGCGTGGTGAGGGCGCTCCGCCGCCGGCTCGCCGGTGCGGAGCGCGCGCTGGCGTTTCTCGTGCTCTGCGGACTCGCGATGGTCGTGCCGGGGCTCGTCATCCCCACCTTCTCGCGAATCTTCGTCGACACCGTGCTCGTCGCGCATGTGGAGGGCTGGCTCCGGCCGCTGCTCATCGCGATGATCATGACCCTGCTGCTCCGGCTCGCCCTCGGCTGGATTCAGCAGCGGTACATCCGGCGGCTGCAGACGAAGCTCCTCGTCACCAACACGACGGAGTTCTTCGAGCACGTCCTGCACCTGCCGGTCGAGTTCTTCGCGCAGCGTTACGCGGGCGACATCGCCTCGCGCGTCGGGATCAACGACGATATCGCGCTGTTCATCTCGCGGCGGCTCGCGGGCGCGGCGATCGACGGCGTGCTGATCCTGTTCTTTGCACTCCTCATGTTCGCCTACTCGGTGCCGCTCACGTTGATCGGTCTCGTGGTGGTGGCGATCATCATCGCGGTCACTCGATACGTGGGCGGCGTCCAGGCGGACGGCAGCAACCGCCTGCTGCAGGAACAAGCCAAGGTGACCGGCGTCGCGATGGGCGGACTCACCACCATCGAGACACTCAAGGCCTCGGGAGGCGAGACGGACCTCTTCGCGCGATGGGCCGGCCATGTCGCGAAGACGGTCACCATCTCGCAGCGGCTGGAGCGCTCGACGATCGCCCTGTCGACCATTCCGGCCCTGCTCTATCAGATGACGTTCGTCTCGATCCTCTGCGTCGGCGGATCGTTCGTGATGAACGGTTCGATGACGATGGGCACGCTCGTCGCCTTCCAGACGCTCATGGCGAGTTTTCTCGCGCCGGTCATCAGCCTCTCCGCGCTCGCCACCGATACGCAGGCGATGGCCGGCAACCTGGCGCGGCTCGACGACGTGCTGCGCTACGACGTCGACCCGCGCTCGCTCGCGCGCGAGGAAGACGTGGTCTCCGCATTCGCCGGCGAGCGGCTGCGCGGCGAAGTCGAATTGCGCAACGTGACCTTTGGTTACTCGGTGCTCGCGCCGCCGTTGATCGAGAATTTCAACCTGCATCTCAAGCCCGGCGCGCGCGTCGCGCTCGTGGGCATGTCGGGCAGCGGCAAGTCCACGCTCGCCAAGCTGATTTCGGGGCTGTACGCGCCGTGGTCGGGCGAGATCCTGTTCGACGGGCAGCCGATCGCCGCGCTGCCCAGGGCGACCTTCACCTCGTCGGTGTCGGTGGTCGACCAGGACATTTCGATGTACGAGGGTACGCTGCGCGACAATCTCACCCTCTGGGATCGCACGGTGCCGGAATCGGACGTGGTGCACGCGGCGAAGGATGCCTTGATTCACAACGAGATCACGACGCGTCCGGGCGGCTACATGGGCGGCGTGCACGAGGGCGGCACCAACTTCAGCGGCGGGCAGCGCCAGCGTCTCGAGATCGCGCGCGCTCTCGCGAACGAGCCTCGCGTGCTGATCCTCGACGAAGCCACGAGCGCCCTCGATCCGCTCACCGAGCAGCGCATCGAGCAGCACCTGCGCCGGCGGGGATGCACCTGCATCGTCGTGGCGCATCGATTGAGCACGATCCGCGACGCCGACGAGATCATCGTCCTCAGCAAGGGCAAGGTGGTGCAGCGCGGCCCGCACGACGCCCTGATGCTCGACGACGGCGGGCTGTACGCGCAGCTCGCGCGCTCATGACGACGAACGCGCGCGACTCCGTGCACGCGCCGCAGGCTTCCGAGTCGCCTCGCGGGCGTGTCGCGGCGAATGAACGGATTCCCATCGACGATCTCACGCGCATGTGGGTCGTCAACGAGGGAAGCGTGGAAGTGTTCGCGGTGCGCACGCTCGACGGCGAACCCATCGGCCCCCGCCGGTGGCTCTTCACGGCGGTGACCGGCGCGGCGCTGTTTGCCATTCCAACGGTCGAGCACGACCCGCTCATGCTCGTTGCCGTGGCGGCGACCGACGGCGAGATCGAGGAGTTCCAGCTCGACGAAGTGCGCGCCGCGGCGTCTCTCTCCGGCGAGACGCGTGCGTGGGTCGCCGGACTGATGGACTCCTGGCTGGAGGCGTTGGGTGGCGTGGTCGCGCGCTTCGAGCAGGCGCAGATCACCGATGTCATCGCGCAGGGACAGACCATCACCTGCGACAGCGATCGCCGGGTCGGCGCGACGTCGGCCGTGGTGTGGGTACGACACCTCCGTGGCCATTCGTGGTTCGCCGGAAGCGGCGGGATGATCGCGCTGCGCGATTCGACCGGCCCGTTCCCGCTCGCCGCGGGCTCATGGATACTCACGCGCGCTCGCGTCGAGCTGACGACGTCTACAACCGTCGCGTGGCTCGAGCAGAGTACCGACTGGAGCGAATTCGACTTCTTCCGCGTCCTCTTCTCCAATTGGCTGAGCGCGTCGGGGCAGAGCGCGGAGTCGACGGAACGCGTGCGTCGTTTGCGTCGTGCCGCCGCGAATCGCCAGATGAAGGACAGGGCCATCGCCGAGCTGATGGGCACCATCACCTCCGGTGCCGCGCCGGAAGGTCAGCCGCCGTCGCGCGGCAACGCGCTGCTCGACGCTTGCCGCGCCATCGGGCGATGCGACGGTATCGAGTTTCTTGCTCCGGCCGAGTGGGAGGTGGATGACGGAATCCGGAACCCGCTCGACGCGATCTGCGTCGCATCGCGCGTGCGCTCGCGACGCGTCGCGCTGAAAGGCGAGTGGTGGCTGCGCGACAGCGGCTCCATCCTGTGCCGATACAAGGAAGGAGGAGTGCCGCTCGCCGCGCTGCGCGACCGTCATGGCCGGTACGAGCTCCAGAATCCCGCCCAGCGCTCGCGCGTCGCCATGACCGGCGATCTCGTGGACAGCCTCGAACCGTTCGGTGAGGTGTTCTACCGCCCGCTCCCCGACACGCCGGTCACGACGGCGACGCTCGTGCGCTTCGTCCTCAGCGGCATGTCCGGCTCGATCTGGAACATCGCGCTCATCGCCCTGCTCGCCGGCGCGCTGGGACTCTTCATGCCGATCGCGACGGGCTTCGTCTTCGATCAGGTGATTCCGTCGAACATGCGCGGCCAGCTCGTGCAGGTGTTCATCGGTCTGACGATCGCCGCCATCTCCGCGGAAGCATTCGAACTGGTTCGCGCCTTCACGGTGCTGCGGCTCAACGGACGCTCGGCCACCGCGATGCAGGCCGCGGTGTTCGACCGGTTGCTCCAGCTTCCGGCGCCGTTCTTCCAGCGCTTCACCATCGGCGACCTGGTCTCGCGGATCGGCGGCGTGAGCCACGTGCGGCAACTGCTCAGCTCCGGCGCCGTCACCGCACTGCTGGGCGGACTGACCGGCTTCCTCAATTTCGCGCTCCTCTTCTACTTTTCTTCCGCGCTCGCGTGGGTCGTGGGACTGTTCGCGTTCGTCACCTGCGCGACGATCATGCTGCTCAGCTGGCGCGCGAAGCGGCTGCAGGACCGGATTCAGGATATCGCCGGCAAATTGGCGGGACTCGTGTTCCAGCTCGTCACCGGGATCGCGAAGCTGCGCGTGGCCGGCGCGGAGGATCGGGCGCTGGCGATGTGGGCACGGCAGTACGTGGAGGAGGTTCGACTCGAGAATCGCGCCGCCGACGCCAACGGGCTGGTCATTCTCCTCACGAATGCGCTTCCGCTGCTGGCGTCGATCGTCACCTTCGGCGTGGTCGGCGCATTGATGGAGACCACGTCGTCGCTCGACGTGGCGACCTTCATCGCGTTCAACAGCGCGATGGGCGCATTCCTCGCCGCCACGATCGCGATGAGCACGACGGTCGTGAACATGGTGCAGATCATTCCGCTGATGAAGCGCGCGAGCGTGATCCTCATGGAAACGCCCGAGGTCACCTCGTCGCGCCCGAGCCCGGGACGCCTCTCCGGCCGCATCGAGGGCCGCAACCTGTCCTTCCGCTACAAGCCCGATCTGCCGCTGGTGCTGGACAACGTCAGCTTCTTCGCCGAGCCGGGGGAGTTCGTCGCATTCGTCGGTCCGTCGGGATCAGGGAAGTCCACCACACTGCGCCTGTTGCTCGGCTTCGAGGCGCCCGAGACCGGCGCGGTCTATTTCGACGGGCAGGACCTCGCGACCATCGACGTCGGCGCGGTGCGGCGCCAGATGGGCGTCGTGCTGCAGGGCAGCCGCCTCATGGCGGGCGACATCTTCACGAACATCATCGGTTCGTCCCCGCTCACGCTCGACGACGCGTGGGAGGCGGCGGAGATGGCCGGCTTCGCCGATGACGTGCGCGACATGCCGATGAAGATGCACACCGTGATCTCCGAGGGCGGATCCACCTTGTCGGGTGGACAGCGCCAGCGCCTGCTCATCGCGCGCGCTCTCGTGCACAAGCCGCGGATCATCCTGTTCGACGAGGCGACGTCGGCGCTCGACAACCGCACGCAGAAGGTGGTGACGGAGAGTCTCGGCCGCATGCACGCGACGCGCATCGTGATCGCGCACCGGTTGAGCACCATTCAGCATGCCGATCGCGTCTACGTGATAGAGGACGGCAAAGTGGTTGAGTGGGGCGCGCCCGACGACCTGTTCAAGCAGGGCGGCGTGTTCGCGCGGCTGGCGGCGCGGCAGTTGGCGTGAGGGGCGGAGATCGGCGTTGCCGGGTCGTGGCTGTGGGGAGCGATGAAGATGCACACCGTGATCTCCGAGGGCGGATCCACCCTGTCGGCGATTTGTGACGTACGTTGCTTCGCGCGCCGATACCACGTAGGTATGATTGGATTCCACGTCACCGAAC
>Ga0097691_1002348_pt1 | contig 12790 bp, 15 predicted proteins | sample NGESurdeep072012_8_FD_72858 | JGI IMG/M metagenome (GOLD analysis project Ga0097691, IMG submission 72858) | Arctic peat soil microbial communities from Barrow, Alaska - NGEE Surface sample 210-1 deep-072012 | ecosystem: Environmental > Terrestrial > Soil > Wetlands > Peat ...
AGCTTTTGTCGACCGGAAAGTTCAGCGACGCATACTGGATGGTGGTCGAGAATGCCGCCGGGAACACGCCCCACGTCACGGGGACCAAACGAAGCCACTGACCAGTCGTAAAAATCAGCACGTAAAACGCAATGCCGTTAACCGTCCACAGCATTACGATCGAAAAATGCCACCATCGAGCGAGCCCTATAGTGTGGCGCAGCCCCGGAATGCCGAGCCATGTCGGCATCGTCACGGCGTCGTCCTTGGCGGTCCAAATCCGACCCTCGGGAACTGCGCTCTGGAAGCGGAACCACTCCGTGCCGGGCGTACAGTCACGGGCCCAATAGAGCCGTGGGTGATCCGCCAGGATCTGGATCCCGGCGCGAATGATAAACATCATGAACAGCATGTTCAGGAAGTGCTGCAGCTGCAGCCACCACGGAAAGCCCGAATCGACCGATGGCGCAGCCTGCGCGATACCCGGGTATGCTTTGATGAAGGCCTGCACGCTTTGAAGCTCCCGCAAGCTCTGCGCGAGCGCAATCACGAGAACGAGCGCCGCGGCTCCGATCGGTAGCGCCCACAAGATGCTGATCCAGCGCCGTCCGATGCGAATGCGAGGAACGATCCCCTCGCGTGGCGGCGTCCAGTCACTCAGGACAATACGGTCGTCGGCGGTGGTCAGGGTCGACGCGATTGGATCGTGGGGCGGCAGTTCGATCTTCACCGAGTCCGTCATAGGCTTCGTTCTCCTCAAAACGCTTATCGGCGAGTCGTCTCGGCTTTTCGTTTCGTCTCTCGTCCCAAAAGAAAATTCCGTAGCGCAACCGCGTCGTTATGGACCTCGTCGTGAGCCGAGAACACGAGCGTGATCGGACCTTGTCTTGCCAGGGCCCGTAACCTGCTGAGCTGTTCGGGATGCCGGTGGACCTCCGCAGCGTACCGGCGGCGAAACTCCGTCCAGCGGACCGGATCGTGACCGAACCATTTTCGCAAGGCCGTGCTGGGCGCGATATCCTTGACCCATTGATCGATCGCAGCGTCTGCTTTCCTGACCCCGCGCGGCCACAGGCGGTCGATCAATACCCGGGTTCCGTCATCGGCGGTTGCGGGTTCCAAGGCGCGTTTGAGCTTGACGTGGTCGGCGGTTATTCGCTTGGTCATCGGGCTCGCTCCAAAGATCCTTCATGCGCTCGTTTTTGTCAGTGCCTGACCTTTATGCATCGCGATGTGCTCGGTCTTGCTGCTCTTGATTTCATACTGCGGATCGTCCTCGCTCGCGTGATGGGTGTACCCCTTGTAGTCAACGTCTTTGGTATGCACTTTGATGATCTCACCGTTGACATGGCCTGCTTCCGAGTTCCAACTCACGTGATCGCCGACTTTGAATCGTTTCGTCATCGTGAATCTCCGATTCCGGCTTGAGCTTGCTGCGCCGGTGACACCGCGCTTTTGACCGTCCCGCCGCCTGAGCTATTCCTTGACATGATTCGTTCGAACTCGACCTCCTCACGAAGCCCTTCGAGATCCCGATGGACCACGGCGACCGCGAGCTTTTGGGCTCCCAACCGATACGTGACGGTGCAGTCTCGACGCTCCAGCGACCCCGCGATTTCGGCTTTGTCCCAGTGTTCGGCGTGTCCGACATAGGCGAGGCCGAAGTCGTATTGTTCGGTCCAGAAGAATGGAACGTGATCGAAAGGTTCACGCCGGCCGAGGATGTTGTGCGCCGCGGTCTGGCCCTGGCGCTCGGCGACGACCCAATGTTCGACGCGAATTTGCTCACCGGTGAGCCGGTCCGGCCAGCGTGCGATGTCGCCGGCAGCGAAGACGCCTTGAATGCTGGTCTCGAGGTACTCATTGACGACGACGCCGCGATCAATCGCGAGCCCTGCCTGTTTCGCCAACGAGATTGACGGCCGCACACCGATCCCGACGACGACGAGGTCGGCATCAAGCCGTTCTCCGCTCTTTAACGTCACGCATTGCTTGTCTATCGTGGTGGCCGTCGTGCCGAGGTGGAATGTCACGCCGTGGTCCTCGTGGAGCTTGCGCAGGAAATTCCCAACTTCCGGTCCCAGTACTTTCTCCATCAAGATCGTCTCGGTCCCGACCACGTGGACTTCGATATTCCGGGCACGAAGCGACGCGGCGACCTCAAGGCCAATGAAGCTCGCACCAATCACAACCGCACTCTTTGCCGTCAGAGCGCCGGCGACAAGCGCCCGGGCGTCAGCCAGAGTCCGTAAATAATGCACGTGTGGGAGAGCCGCACCCGGGACGTCGAGACGTATTGGCTCGGCTCCGGTAGCAAGCAGGAGCGCATCATAAGCGTGGCGGCTGCCATCCCCGAGCTCAACGTGCCGACCGGTTGTATCGATCGTCGCCACGCGCGCGCCCAGGTGCAGATCGATTTCGTGGTCTCTATAGAACTTCGGCGATCGGAGCAGGTTCGAATCGTCGGACGCGGCGCCTGAGAGAAAGCCCTTCGACAGGTTCGGCCGGTCGCACGGCAGCGACTCATCGGCGCTCAGCATCGTGATGGTGCCGGAGTAGCCTTCCCGGCGGAGCATCTCGGCGGCTGCATTGCCCGCTGCACCACCTCCGACGATAACGATGGACCCTGGGATCCCAACTGTCAGCGGTTGTGGAGGTCGACTTACGCTCTCCAGCTTCTCTCGAACATATACGGTGCCCCCGAACTTCTCTTGAACGTACACGGAGCCGACCGGCGTTTCGACAGGCGTGAACTGACGCGCCACATCGCGCACCTCTTCGCGATGCCAATGTTCAACACGCCAGTGCGAAACCGGGTTTAACGCCGGCGCACGGAGGGCCTCGCCGGTGCGTAGGCTGAAACAGGCATGATGCCATTGGCAACGAACGGTATCACCATCGAGAAGCCCCTGTTCGAGCGGCGCGCCATAATGCGTGCAGATGGCCCCGATTGCGAACACCTCATCGCCGCGCCGGGCTAGAAGCACCGGTTCGCCCTGCGCATGTCCGAGCAGCATGGTTCCATCGGGGATCGATGCGAGCTCGACGCCTTGGGTGAGATCGGGCCCGCTGAGTTTCGGCTTTTCTTCGCTCATTTGAATCACCTTGATGCTGACGCGGTGCGGATCCGCTTCTATTGCGCGCTCGGCAACACCGAGATCAGAACTGCGGACCTCCGTGGATCGTTAAGGAACGAGGCACCTAATGCCGTATCAGGTCAGGAACTTTTCTTCGTACGCTCCGTCGATCGTGATGGACGGGTCATAGCGCGGACTGTCCTTGACCTTCTGACGGTTGACATGGATGCGCACCAGCCTGCCCGACCAATCGATCTCTCGCACCGAATACGGCGAGATAAGCACCCGCTCTCCGGGCCACCAGTTCCTGGTGTCGACCTTGATGTAACGGATGTTCCAGCCAGCATCGTCCACGAGGAAATCCTCGACATGACCGATCCCACCGTCGCTGGCGTGGATTTGGTACCCCGTGATAGCCGCCATGCTACGAAGATGCGGGTCACCCTCTTTGGGCTGAGCATCGGCGCGACCCGGATAACGTGTTTTCCTATAGAATGGTGCTACGAACGGTGTCGCCATCCCACTTTCCATTGGGAAATAGCCGCCACTCCAATTCGGATCCCAACCGAAATAATCATGGAACTGCGCTTCGATCTGTCGTGATACAGGCAGATCCGTGTCGACATTCGGGCTGTCCTTGACTTGTTGCATGGTCAGTTTGATGGGGAAGTGGCGCAGCGCCCGATCGGGATGCCCTAGCGCCGAAAGTGGCAGAAGGACTTTCCGGCCGGGGAGCCAATGGCCGGTGTCGACGACGAGCCATCGAATGACCCAGCCGGCGTCCTCGAAAAGTAGATCGCTGACTGTCCCGAGCCGGCCATCGCTGGCTTCGATGGCATAGCCATTGATTGCCGATGCGTCCCACAACATGGCCTTACTCCTGTAGCCGACACATGACGTCGGTCCACAACTTCTTGATCGAGTACGTGGCGAATGGCTCGGCGATCGACCCCGAGCTACGACGAGCGTGGCAGCATTGTTCCGCCTTGGCCTGCCACGTGACACATCGACTCCGAGACATCGCCATAGACGAACTTCCGCCTACCTGCGCAAGCCCGGCATTAGGCCACTCTCCAAGGTCAACGCAACGGATTGTACCGAGCGGAGACAACGGCGGGAGACTCGGAAACTACGCAGATTCCGTCACGGAGGTAGACGTTGTCGATGCTTGCCTCTCGTTGGGCAACCATCCTGACCGCAACACGACCGACACCGTGCACACGTCGTCATTCGAGTATCGCGCTATGCTATTCCAGAGGCTGTTCGCTTCCACCTCCGATTTTGACCTCGTGTGCCGAGTTCCTCGCGGACGGCAACCAGAGCGAGCTGTAGGAACGCAACTCGTTGAAGAGCTTCAGTTGAAACCGACGCAATCGTACCGTCTGCGGGCGCTAACTCTTGAATCGCTTGCAAGCTTGCGGCTTCAAGAGCGTCTCTTAGCGCGTGTATTGGCATGCGTTTGATCATCCGGCTTCTCCAATCGTTATAGCGTGAGGCAGAGCTACGTAGGACGAGCTACGTAGGACGACTCTCGCGAACCAAAGCGCCATGATTGGGCGCGCCGGTTTTAAGCGAAGAAGCCGGCGCAGCCTGATCGTCGCAAACTCATCATCGATGCGCGATGGATGCGAGCCGGAGCCGCGTCAGTCTATGCTTTGACCTCCTCTTCCTCCACGGCTGGATATACAAGCGTCCCATCGGGCAGCACGTGCGCGCCAGGCGTAAGCTTCGCAGGGTCTATCTTGTCGCGCCCCATGATGTGCATTACCGGAACGCCTTGCGCCAACAGGTAGTCGGCAATGATACGACGATGGCAGCGCCACCACACAGCCTCAGCGCACATGATCGCGCAGCAATTGTCACGGGACAGCGCTCGTAGCTCATTCAATCCCGTTCGGAATGCTTCAGTTGCAGCGTAATCGGCATAGTTCCGGAAGGCGGCCACCCGCCAGAATGTATTGAGCGATGGCGCCGCTCCCTTTTTCCGGTGCCGCAGACCGCCAAGAGCCGGCAGATGTCGATAAGTTATCCCAGCACGACCGAGCGCTTGGGGGAGAGCATCGGCGTTGAACTGCGGATTTGTTCGCGAGCGCGGGATCGAACGCACGTCGACGAGCAGATCGACGCCCACCTGCTGAAGCAGAGTCAAGAATTCGCGGATCGGACGCGTTGAATGGCCTATCGTGAAGATTGTCGGTATCTTTTGGACCGTCGCGCCTGTTTTGTTATCATTATTTATCACAATGACATTCGGTCTGCAGCGCCCGTGATCGAGCCGGACGCTCTGACTCTGGACATGCTAAGGCCAAGACGGTCAACGCCAGCGGTCGAGAGGGCAGCCCGGAGTTTTCGCAATGAAGTATGCGATCATTGAAAGCGCGGCGCCCCATAGTATCGCGCAAAGCCATCAAGCAGCTGGGGCTCGCTATGCGTTGGCCTCGGTGCGATGACAGGGCGCGGTCCAGCCAGCAGCTCGTTTTCATCGAGTTCTGAGGTGCGTCCATCGCGCACCAACGTCGCTGGGATGCCGTCGTACTGTTCATGCCGGTTTTGCGACTCGAAAATGGTCCGCTCGGCCAACTAGATCGATCATCTGGGCTGCCGCATGGATCGTGAGAGGATGATGGGTGAAGCCCGGTCTTGATGAGATAAAAGCCGCCATTTCACGAGCAAGATCGAGTTGCCTATCGGGTGCTTCCGCGAGCAACGAGATCACCAGGTTCTCCAGCGCGATCACGCGGACGCGAAGCTGCACCAATTCGGCGTTTGTCAACTCAGGAATTTCGGATTGCGCCTCTGCGGAAATCTGAGCCTTTTGAGGGCCGCAGGGTCCCGCGCCGCCCTCGTTGTCCCACCTCGAAAGAGCCATTTGGCGCCGTTGCGAAGAGGCTAACGATTGTGGCTTCAAATCAGACATGAGATGGGTTCCTCAGAACTTCTACACGTGGTTGCTGCTAGTTCAGTAGCCGATGCCCATAACATAGTCTCGCAACATCGACTCCTCGTCTTCAGATTCCTCCAGGAGAACTTGTAGAATATCTTTCGCATGAAGTACTCCGATTGGTCGCGAATCCTGATCCACGACAGGAATATTTTTTAATTTGCGCTCCTTCATTCGTTTCCAGACATCCTGAAGCAGTTCACTTGGCCGACAAGCCACGACGTCGCGCGTCATCGCCAATGAAGCTGCCATCGTGCAGCTCGCGCCCTGACACCGGCTCATTTGGCCGACAACGTCCGTCTTTGTGATGATTCCAGTCACAAGACCTGCGTAACTGCACACGATCACGAGGTCAGTCCCCTCGCGCAGGAAATTTGCTGCCTCGGTCAGAGGGGCATCGTCTGCTATCGTGACGAGCCTTTCACGCGCCACAAGCAATAGTCTCTCCACGTACATCGCATTGTCTCCAAGCTTGTTCTTCACCCGAATGGTTAAGCCCTTTCGATCATCGCGGCTGGATGGGCTGCGCCAGCCTCATTGCAGGGTTTTCTGAGCTCGCGCATCGTTCCTCTCAACCGCTGAGCGCAATACGCAGGATGGCCACGACACCCGCGGTCGCGAGCGCGCAGCAGCCAAGACGCGCCGCGATCACCGCCGCGAACATGGTCGCGGAATGGACGTAGTCCTCGATCACGACCTGCAGGCCAAGCGCGGTGTGATAAAAGAGCGCGATCAGAAGCAGGATCATTGGGATGGCGACGAGCGGTGTCCTCAGCCAGACAATAAACGTCGTGTAATCGCTGCCGGTATGCGCGATGATCGAGGCGGCGAACCACAGCGTCAGGGGGACCAGAGCGACCGCTGAAACACGCTCCGCCCACCAGGGTCCGACACCTTCTTTAGCCGAGCCGAGGCCAATCGCACGAGCCAACGGCGAGCGCATGTTCTGCATGTTTTGGGGGTCCACGGCCCTACCCTCCCATCGACGCGCTGGCGACCCAGGCCGCAACGGTGAGCACCACGCTCGCCGCCACGACCGACCACCCCGAAATGTAAATCGACCGGAGCTCGAATCCGTGGACGGTGTCCCAGACCAGATGGCGGATGCCGCCGCAGAGATGCAAAAAAAAGGCGAAGGTAGCCCCGAACAGAACGATCCGGCCGATCCAGGATGCGATGGCTGCCTGCACCGGAGCATAGGTCTGCGGTCCCCACGCAGCCGCTACCAACCAGACGACCAGGACAACGGCGCAGGCGCTCAGAAGTATCCCGGTGATCCGATTGAGGATAGAGAGAACCGAGGTGAGCTGCGGTCGATAGATCTGTACGTTCGGAGACAGCGGCCTCGGTCGCGTCGTCGTGGGGTTGGACATCGTGGGTCTTTTCCTTCGCAGTCAGCTTCGGCGCTCGATCATCATCTTTTTGATTTCGGCGATCGCCTTGCCCGGATTGAGGCCTTTCGGACAGGTCCGCGTGCAGTTGAGAATAGTGTGGCAGCGATAAAGCCGGAACGGGTCTTCAAGGTTGTCAAGCCGCTCCTCCTTCGCTTCGTCGCGACTATCGGTCAGCCAGCGCCACGCCTGCAGGAGCACGGCGGGGCCGAAAAAGCGATCGCCGTTCCACCAATGGCTTGGGCAACCCGAGGTACAGCAGAAGCAAAGGATGCATTCGTAGTAGCCGTCGATCTTGCTTCGCTCATCCGCCGATTGGAGCCGCTCCCGTTCGGGCTCGGCGGTCTTTGATTTGAGCCAAGGCTCGATCGCCGCATATTGCGCGAAGAGATGCGTGAGATCGGGCACGAGATCCTTGATGATTCGTAAGTTCGCCAGGGGATAGATCGTCGTCGGCGTGCCGAGGTCGGAAATGAACCGCGTGCAGGCCAGCCAGTTCGTGCCATCGATGTTCATCGCGCAGGAGCCGCAAATCCCCTCACGGCACGAGCGGCGGAAGGTCAGCGTCGAGTCGACCTTGTTCTTGATCCAGATGAGCGCATCGAGAACCATCGGCCCGCAATCATCGAGATCGACTTCGAAAGCATCGAGGCGCGGGCTTTCGCCGGAATCCGGATCGTAGCGATAGATCGCGAACGTCCTCATGCGGGTCGCGCCCCTCGGCGCCGGCCAGGTCTTCCCGCGCCCGATGCGCGACTCCCGCGTGACCCCGAAATTCCTCGGTATCGGAAACCGCTTGAGCAGGGTGTTGCGCGGGACTTGATCCGAGGATCTGATGATCATTCTGTGGCTACCACCGGACTTGCGCGTCAAACAAAAAATGTAGACTCGGGCGATATCGAAGCGCTGAACTCAGAGGAGCTTGGCTCGCAGATGGATGTCGACGCCGGACAGGGCTCGCGGAACTGGGCGGTTCTTCTTGACGTTCTGCGCATGTCCCTCAAAGGCCAATCTGGCCCGCGCGAACGGTACCGTCATCGCGCAGCCGGCATCAGACTCGGAAACTACTGAGTTAGCCGAATTCCGATGGCGGTGTTCATCCACATCTTAGGCCGCGCGAGCCTTGCGCGCGATCATCGGGCGCCGACCCCAAATTCTCAGACAGGCAGCTCGGAACGTGACGGAATAACTTTTCGTTACTTCGCGACGTCTGCAATGGTTCCTCGCCCCTCCGTCGGTGAAGCAAGCTATTTGCTTATCTACATCGGGTTTCAATCGCAATTTCAATAACTTAGTTCTTGCGTGATCTCAGGCGATAGGCAGCCTTCAGACTGCTTCGAAAGAAAAACCCAGCCGCGTTCCGTGCCGCTTTCACCGTCGTTCGATTTGACTCAGGACGAACCAACTTTTTCGCGAGAGCTGCGCCATCGGCGTAATTTAGCCCAACTGAAGATCAGCAAGCGTCATTGCCGGGTTCCGATCGTAGGTGATTCCGACTCTGTCTCGGCCCAAGGGCTTCGCTACCGTGCAAAGTAGGACGGGCGTTGGTCGCGGCTAATCCCCCAACCGAACCGGCGCGGTATCAAAGTGCGGGGATGAGGTGATAGCAAAAAGGCGATTGACCCCAAACGGGCTGAATAGAGAAGTTGTTGCGAGCGAACCGGTTACCGAAAGATTGGATCTGAGATCAAGCTGCGAAAACAAGTCTTTTTGGGTATCCGCTCTGACTCGCAGATCAGTCAGAGTTGCTGCCATGATTCCGAACGCACTCGCGGATGTCGGTGGTGCGTTTAAACGGAACGGCTTTCCGACGTCAACGGGACTACGTTCGTATCTGGAATTCGCCGTACGCGCGCCACCAGAAATGGCCACCCGTTCAGGAACTCCAGAATCTCAAAGCGCTCTTCACCTTGACACACAAGATGGTGAGAACCGTCCGGCGCTGTGACGTAGCGGACGATATTGGCGACCGTGCCCATGCGATAAAGATCGGTCGCAACGGGGTCCGGAATCCCGGACTCATGCTGCATCAAGATTCCGACTTGCCGTTGATTGCGCAAGGCGTATTGAGCTGCCGCGATCGATCGCTCTCGTCCAACAGTGACTAGTATCACCATCCCGGGAAACAGAACAAGATCGCGAACTGGAATGATGATTAGCGCGTCCGACGGCGGGCTTGCAGTAACTGCTTGCTCAACTCCCGCGACCGCTTGGACACTTTCCGTCTCATCCATGAGACGCTCCAGCCTTATCCAAGGTGACGAGAAGGCAGCCATCGACTGCAGATCGATGAACGCGTTGTGGCGCCACCTGGACGTCCTACACTTTAGACCCGGTCACTGGGGAACTGTACATCCCCGGCGGCAATCCTGCGCCAGACTTCGCGACCGGCCCGCGCGAGGGAAGCAATCTTTATTCCGGCTCGATTGTCGTGCTCGACGCCAAGACCGGGGCTTACAAGAACCACTTCAAGCTTGTGCCCAAGGATTGGCATGATTGGGACGTCTCAACCGCGCCCGCGTTGATCCAGACGAAGGGCGGAAAGAAGTTGCTGTCGGTCGCGCCCAAGGACGGCCGCCTTTACGGTTTCGATCTCGCCACCAACACCATGCTGTATCGCACGCCGACGACGCGAATCGAGAACGCCGATGCGCCTTTCGCGATCGACAAGGCCGTCCATTTTTGCCCGGGCTCGGTAGGTGGGGCTGAATGGAATGGCCCGGCGTACGATCCGCAGACCAACTTCATCCTGATCGGCGAGGTCGAGTGGTGCACCACAGTATCGTTACAAAATGACAAGCAAATACAAGCGGTGAAACTCGGCAAGCCATGGTCCGGAGATGCGACACTCAACCCCTACAACACCGCGGCGGCAGCATGGCCGCTCCGGGCAATTCACCTTACTTTACAGGACATGATGCCCCACATCTTGGACAGACGCTCGGATTGAATGCCGTTGGTAATCTTCTTGGCATCGTCGGCGTTCCCCTTGGAGATCGCGGGTATGATCTCTTTCTCACGCGTCGCCTTGAACTGATCCCAGACTACCTTGAAGTCGGCCGCCACTTTGGCCTGGACGCCGGTCATGCCGGCAAGCACGGAATCAAGCTTGGTGCTTGCCGCTTGCACCTTCGCGTTGAGCGCATCCTGCGCGGACTTATCCTTGGCGTTCACCATCGAATACAGTGCGCCACGCGTTTCTACGAGAGCCGCGCAGGCGTCACTCGCAGGGTCAGCCCAAGCGGCGGAGACGAACGCCAGTCCAAGGCCGAACACCGTCGTCACAGCGATCGATTGGCTGATTGTCATAGATAATCCTTTCCTCGAAAGGAGCGTTATCCGCGGGCTCCGCCCTTTGACGGCGGTCAAACCGAGCCATCGCACCAGTTCAGCGCGCGTATAAGCCGCGCCCGACCAATGTAGCGAGTAAGATACCGCGGATGCGCAATCCTCCACGGACCATAGCATCGGCATCCGCCATTTCCTAATTTTTACACGCACGAGTCTGATGCGCGCCGCTTCCTTTGCTGCTTCACAGCCGGCGCGGCGATGGTCCGACAGCGAAAAGGCTCGCTGTTTTTCTGCAGTGCGAAGTGACGCAAATGGCACTTTTGTATGGACCGGCTGCGTTTCGCAAGAGAGATTGTGCGTGGGTAGCAGAAGTCGCTGATATGTATCCGGCCTGTTTGATCGGCTCGCGGGCCGTGGCCTTGATGGGAATACGCACGCATCTTTGGTCTCATTAGCGGACAGGTTGACGGGCAACCATTTGGGTCACCAGACTCTTGATGCGTTCATCGATCCGTTCCATGCATTTTCTCTGTCACGAATTTGGATGAGGTCTTGGCTCAGATCGCCATGGCCTCGTGACGGTTGATGTCGAAAGTCTTTTCGTTGCGCAGGATGCTCCACGCGATCCGTGCCAGTTTGTTGGCCAGGGCCGTTGCCAGCTTGTTGCGATGAAGCCGTGGAGCTGCGTTCAGAAGCCATGCTCCGAAGATGAAGCGCTCCCAATTGTGCAGACGCATCAGGATGACGTTTGCGGCCCGGATGAACAGGGTTCTGAGATACTTGCTCCCTCGCTTGGAGATGCGGCCCAGGATAGATCGGCCACCTGTGCTGTACTGGCGTGGCACGAGACCAAGCCACGCCCCGAAATCGCGCCCGCGCTCGAATGCCTCGCCGGTACCAATGGCAGCGACCACGGCGGTCGAGATCAGTGGGCCAATGCCGGGGACGCTCATGAGGCGCTGGCAGTTGGCTTCCTTCTCGCTGATCTTCTCGATCTCGCTGGCGATCGTGTCGATCCGCTCATCGAGCGAAATCCAGTCCTCATAAAGGCCAGCGATCAGGCCGCTCATCCGTGGCGATATCTCGTCCTGGCGGCTCTTTAAAATTGCCATGAGCGAGTTGCGCAAAGCCCTTGCTCCAGTCCTGACCGCGATGCCTTGCTCGATAAGGAAGGCACGGATCTGATTGATCGTCGCTGTTCGCCGCGAGACCAGGCGAGAGCGAACTCGATGGCAGGCCTGGAGATCGAGTTGATCCTGCGTCTTCTCGCGCACGGTACGCAGGTTCGGCCGCAGGGATGCTTCAGCAATCGCCTCGGCATCGTTGTAATCGTTCTTCTGCCTCTTCACGAACGGCCTCACATAGATCACCGGGATAATCCTCGGCTTATGGCCCAGCTGCCGCAGGGCCCGGCTGAAAAAGTGCGCACTGAGGCATGCCTCCATTCCGACCACACAAGGTGGCAACTTCTTGAAGATCTCGACTAGCCCCAGTCGCTTGATCTTGCGACGAAAAGCAGTCTTGCCGTCAGTGCCGAAGCCGACGATGTGAAAGACTTCCTTGCCAATGTCGATGCCGATCGAGGCAGAGGACGGTGTGGTATCGCTTTTTTTGGTTTCGATGCATTCTACGGGTCGCGCACGTGCGCCCCGCGCCGGCCGAACGGACGTCCAAGGAAACAACTCCATCAACAGACTCCCAGTGACGCTGCGTTGCGCAGCCTTGTTCTCAGACGCTGTGCAGATCGGCTGGCGGGGGCGCCGGCGCTGTGCTTCCAGAAGCCTTCGCATGCGACTTGTCGGCATCCTTGGACCATGAGCCGTAGTAAGCGAGCACTGTCATTAATGCGATCCCGACGGCGCTGACTAGAATCTGCATCCAGATATCATTCGAGACTTCGACGAGCGCGACATGGGCCGAGACCGCAAGGAAACACCGAAGCAGAACACTTCAAGCGATTGCTGGCCGCACTTGATGAGAGGCCGGAATGCCGGCCATGCAGACTCGGCCAGTCGCGCGGCATAAACCGCGTGATGAAGAAGGCAAGGACGATGAAATGCATGAGGCGGTAAGGCGCGAGATTAGTCTTGTCATTAGGGTTGAACGCATCA
>Ga0097691_1002352_pt1 | contig 12774 bp, 12 predicted proteins | sample NGESurdeep072012_8_FD_72858 | JGI IMG/M metagenome (GOLD analysis project Ga0097691, IMG submission 72858) | Arctic peat soil microbial communities from Barrow, Alaska - NGEE Surface sample 210-1 deep-072012 | ecosystem: Environmental > Terrestrial > Soil > Wetlands > Peat ...
CGTCGTCCAGGGCGGGCTGCGCATCCTCGAGCGCATCGACCGCCTCGGCGGCGCCACCTTGCTGAGCCGGCCGACGCTCGGCGCGGCCGACGCGCCGATCGTCGCCTGGCGCGCGCTGACGATGCGCGCCGGTTCCGGCGCGGTCACGGCCGGCGAGCCATCGCCGCGCGCCGACGGCTCCTAGCGCGACACGGATCCATGTCGCCCGAGCAGTACGTGCAGGAGAAGGCGGCCGCGAGCGGCTCCAGCTTCTACTACGCCTTCCTCTTTCTCACGCCGCCGCGGCGTGCCGCGATCACCGCGTTCTATTCGTTCTGCCGCGAAGTCGACGACGTCGCCGACGAGGTCGCCGACCCGGGCGTCGCCGCCTCGAAGCTGGCCTGGTGGCGCAGCGAGGTCGCGGCGGCCTTCGCCGGCCAGCCGAGCCATCCGGCCATGCACGCACTGCTGCCGCACGCAGCGACCTACGGCATCGAGCCGTCGCACCTGCTCGCCGTCATCGACGGCTGCCAGATGGACCTCGACCAGTCGCGCTATCTCGACTTTGCCGGCCTGGCGAAGTACTGCGACCTGGTCGCCGGCGTCGTCGGCGAGGTCGCGGCCAACATCTTCGGCCGCACCCTGCCCGCGACCGTCGACTACGCGCACCGGCTCGGCCTGGCGATGCAGCTCACCAACATCATTCGCGACGTCGGCGACGACGCGCGCCGCGGCCGCATCTACCTGCCGATGAACGAGCTCAGGCAATTCGACGTCAAGGCCGCCGAGCTGCTCGAGCGCCGCTACAGCGATCGCTTCACCGCCCTGATGCGCTGGCAGGCCGAGCGCGCGCATCGCACCTACGACGAAGCGTTCGCGCTGCTCGGCGACGCCGACCGGCGCGCCCAGAAGCCCGGCCTGATGATGGCCAACATCTACCGCAGCCTGTTGCGCGAGATCGAGGCCGACGACTTCGCGGTCCTGCACCAGCGCATCTCGCTGACGCCGATCAGGAAGCTCTGGATCGCGATGCGGACCAATTGGCGCGGCCGCTGATGGATGTCGCCGTCGTCGGCGCCGGCTGGGCCGGGCTCGCCGCCGCCGTCGAAGCGACGCGCGCCGGCGCCCGGGTGACGCTGTTCGAGATGGCGCCCGCCGCCGGCGGCCGGGCGCGCGACGTCATCTCGCACGGGCTGGTGCTCGACAACGGCGCGCACATCTGCATCGGCGCCTACGCCGAAACGCTGCGCCTCTTGCGCGTCGTCGGCGTCGACCTGGAGAACGCCTTCCTGCGCCGGCCGCTGACGCTCGTCGATGCCGACGGCGCCGGCCTGCGGATGCGCGGCGGCGCGCCGCTGCCCGCCTTCGTGCTTGCCGTCCTCGGCCGGCACGGCTGGCCGTGGCGCGACCGGATCGCCCTGTTGCGCGTCGCGTCTGCCTGGCGCCGCGACGGCTTCCGGTGCCCGCCCGATCGAACCGTGGCCGACCTCGTGGCGTCGCTACCGGCCGCCGTGCGCCGCGACTTCATCGAGCCGCTGTGCGTCGCTGCCCTCAACACGCCAGCCGTGGAAGCGAGCGGCGCGGTCTTCCTGCGCGTCCTGCGCGACGCCCTCGGCTCGAGCGCCGGCGCCGCCGACCTGTTGCTGCCGCGGCGCGGCCTCGGCGAGATCTTTCCGGCGCCCGCACTCGCCTGGCTGGAGCAAGCGGGAGCGACGATCCGCCTCGCCCATCGCGTCGCGCGTCTCGAGCGGCGCGGCGACGGCTGGTCGGTCGACGCGGCCGGCGTCGACCGCGTCGATCGCGTCATCGTCGCCGCGAGCGCCATCGAGGCGGCGCGCCTGATCGCCCCGCACGACGCCGCCTGGGCCGAGCAGACGCTGCGCCTGCGCTACGAGCCGATCGTCACCGTCTACGCCCGCAGCGCCGGCTGCGCGCTGCCTGAGCCGCTGCTCGCGTTGCCGAACGACGACGAACGGCCGGCCCAATTCGTGTTCGACCACGGCCGCCTCGCCGGCGACGCCGGGCTGCTCGGCTTCGTCGTCAGCGGCGCCGCCGCCTGGGTCGAGCGCGGCGCGCTCGCGACCGAGCAGGCGACGCTGGCGCAGGCCGCAGTCGCGCTCCGGCGCCACCTGCGCGGGCCGCTCGAGGCCGTGCGCACGGTGATCGAGAAGCGGGCGACCTTCGCCTGCACGCCCGGCCTGCAGCGGCCACCGATGGCGCTGGCGGCCGGCCTCTTCGTCTGCGGCGACTACATCGACGGACCCTACCCGGCGACGCTCGAAGGCGCGGTGCGCAGCGGCGTCGCTGCTGCCGCGGCCGCGCTGCGCTGATCGGGCGAGAATTCGCCATGCGGAAAACCGAACAGCGCAGCATCACGATCCAGGTGCTAGCGCGCGCCTTCGGCCTGCTCGATCTGCTGGCTTCGCATCAGGAGCCGGTGTCGCTGAAGGCGATCAGCGAGCAGAGCGGCCTCCATCCGTCGACCGCGCACCGCATCCTCAACGACCTGACGATCGGCCGCTACGTCGACCGGCCGGAGCCGGGCAGCTATCGGCTCGGCATGCGTCTGCTCGAGCTCGGCAACCTCGTCAAGGCGCGCCTCGACGTGCGCGACGCCGCCCTCGGGCCGATGCGCGAGCTGCACAAGCTGACGCACCAGCCGGTCAATCTGTCGATGCGCCAGGGCGACGAGATCGTCTATGTCGAGCGCACCTACAGCGAGCGATCGGGAATGCAGGTCGTGCGCGCCATCGGCGGTCGGGCGCCGCTGCATCTCACGTCCGTCGGCAAGCTCTTCCTGGCCCACGACGACGCCCCGCGCGTGCGCGCCTACGCGGCGCGCACCGGTCTGGCCGGCCACACGCGCAACAGCATCACCGAGCTGCCGCGCCTCGAGCGCGAGCTGGCTCGCGTCAATCAATACGGCACGGCGCGTGACGACGAAGAGCTCGAGCTCGGCGTTCGCTGCATGGCGGCGGGAATCCTCGACGACCAGGGCAAGCTTGTCGCCGGCCTGTCGATCTCGGCGCCGGCCGACCGCCTCGAAGAGGCCTGGCTGGAGCGCTTGCGCGCGACCGCGGCGCAGATTTCGGCGACGCTCGGCCACCGCAGCTGAAAGCGTCGCGGCGGCTGGCCGCGAGCGCGGCTCAGATCGGCGGCTTGCCGACGCCGAGAACGGCCGGCACGGCCGCCGGCACCGAGGCGGTGACCCAGCGGCGCACGCGCTCGGCGTCGCCGATGCGCGAGTACTTGCCCGCCGAATCGAGGAACACCATGATCAGATGGCGTCCGGCCATCTTCGCCTGCATGACGAGGCAGCGTCCCGCTTCGGTGATGTAGCCGGTCTTCTGCAGGCCGATGTCCCACTCCGGGCTCTTGACGAGGCCGTTGGTGTTGTGGAACTGGAGCTCGCGGTTGCCGACCTCGACACTGTATTCGGGCGAGGTCGAGAGCTCGCGGATGATCGGCACTTCGTGCGCCGCCTTGACCAAGGTCGCGAGGTCGCGGGCGCTCGACTGGTTCTTGCTCGACAGGCCGGTCGGCTCCACGTAGTGGGTGTCGGCCATGCCGAGGGCGTGCGCCTTCTCGTTCATCGCGACCACGAAGGCAGCGAGGCCGCCGGGGTAGTTGCGGCCGAGAGCGTGGGCGGCGCGGTTTTCCGACGCCATCAGCGCCAGGTGCAGCATTTCCTCGCGGCGCAGCTGCGTGCCGACCGTCAGGCGCGAGCGGCTGCCCTTTTCGGTGTCGATGTCGTCATCGGTGATCGTGATCGTCTCGTCGAGCGGCAGGCGCGCTTCGGTGACGACGACAGCGGTCATGAGCTTGGTGAGCGAGGCGATCGGTAGGATCGTCTGCGAGTTCTTGCTGAACAGAACCTCGTTCGTGTCCTGGTCGAGGACCAGGGCGACGCCCGACTTCAGCTCGAGCGAATCGGCGGCCTGATGCAGACCGATCAGCTGGCCGAACGACGGGCGGGCCGGCTCGACGCGCATGGCGACCAGGTGGCGCGCACCGTGACGCCCGGTGCGAACCACCAGCACCTGGCGCACCCGCGCGTTGGCGGCGACCTTCGACAAGCGGGCGCTGGCGGCCCGGGCCTTCGCCGTCTCGGCGGCGGGTTGGGTCGGCGCGGCGGCGCAGGTGCCGGCGAAGGCCAGCAGAAAGGCCGCGGTGATCAGCGTGGAGCGCATCGGCAGGGTCGTCCTCGGAGTCGGCGGCGCGAGTCTAGGGTAGGCAATAAAAACGCGCAAGATCAAAAACTTGCACGTTGTTTCTAAAGTGAGACCGAAGGCACGAAAACCGTGCCTTCGTCGCCTCCGCCGACCGGCCCGGCCGGTTCAGCCCTGGGCCGCGACCCGCTCGATCTTGCTGTGCAGCTTGTTCAACGCCGACAGATAGGCTTTCGCTGACGCGACGACGATGTCCGGATCGGCACCGACGCCGTTGACGACGCGGCCGCCGTGCGAAAGTCGCACCGTCACCTCGCCTTGCGATTCTGTGCTGCCCGAGGTGATGGCATTCACCGAATAGAGCAGCATTTCCGCCCCGCTTGCGACTTTCGACTCGATCGCCTTCAGGCTGGCGTCGACCGGCCCGTTGCCGTCGCTCGAGGCCTGGTGCTCGACGGCTCCGGCGGCGAACGAGACGCTGGCCTGCGGCCGCGCGCCCATCTCGGAGTGCTGCGACAGGCCGATCAACCGGTAGTGCTCGTGCTCGGCGACCACCGCTTCTTCCATCACGAGGGCGAGGATGTCCTCGTCGAAGATGTCGCTCTTGCGATCGGCGAGCTCCTTGAACCTGACGAAGGCGTCGTTGATCGCGGCCTCCGAATCCATCTCGATGCCGAGCTCCTTCAGGCGCTGCCTGAACGCGTTGCGCCCCGAGAGCTTGCCGAGGACGATCTTGTTGGCCGCCCAGCCGACATCCTCGGCGCGCATGATCTCGTAGGTATCGCGCGCCTTCAGCACGCCGTCCTGGTGGATGCCCGAGGCATGCGCGAACGCGTTGGCGCCGACCACCGCCTTGTTCGGCTGGACGACGAAGCCGGTGGTCTGGGCGACCAGGCGCGAGGCCGGCACGATCTGGGTCGCGTCGACGCCGATGTCGAGGCCGAAGTAGTCGCGCCGCGTCTTCACGGCCATGACGATCTCCTCGAGCGAGCAATTGCCGGCGCGCTCGCCGAGGCCGTTGATCGTGCACTCGACCTGGCGCGCGCCGCCGATCTTCACGCCGGCAAGTGAATTGGCGACGGCCATGCCGAGGTCGTTGTGGCAGTGCACCGACCAGACCGCCTTGTCGGCGTTCGGGATCTTCTTGCGCAGATCGAGCAGGAACTCGCCGTACAGCTCGGGAACGGCGTAGCCGACGGTGTCGGGGATGTTGATCGTCGTCGCGCCTTCGGCGATCACCGCCTCGAGCACGCGGTAGAGGAATTCCGGGTCCGAGCGATAGCCGTCCTCGGGCGAGAACTCGACGTCGCTCGTGAGGTTGCGGGCGAAGCGCACCGACAGCTTCGCCTGCTCGAAGACCTGCTCGCGCGTCATGCGCAGCTTCTTCTCCATGTGCAGGTCGCTGGTGGCGAGGAAGATGTGAATGCGCGTCGACTCGCCGCCCTTCAGCGCCTCGGCGGCGCGGCTGACGTCGCGGTCGTTGGCACGCGCCAGCGCGCACACCGTCGCGCCCTTGATCGCCTGCGCGATCGCGCGAACGGCCTCGAAGTCGCCGTTCGACGACGCCGGGAAGCCGGCCTCGATGACGTCGACCTTGAGCCGCTCGAGCTGGCGCGCGATGCGAAGCTTCTCGTCCTTGGTCATCGAGGCGCCCGGCGATTGCTCGCCGTCGCGCAAGGTGGTGTCGAAGATGAACAGGCGGTCGGTCATGGCATTTACCCGTAGAAAACAAAACGGCCCGCTGCGTTTGCAAGCGGGCCGGACGGATCGAGACGTTGGGAGACGAGTTCGTTCAGCGAGCCCTGAAAGGTCGAAGCAGAAGCAGGAGGGCCGAGCGAATTCGCAACATCACCGGGTCAATATAGCGCAGCGCGGCTCATCGGTGCAAGCCCTGTTCGTCGGGCTCGTCGGTCGACGTTGCAATCACGCTCACCGGCTTGCCCTTCATCTTCTTCCAGATGTACATGCCGTAGCCCGAGACGCCATAGGCGACGAACAGGCCGAACAGCGCGCCCGGCACGTGGATGTTGATGATGGCGATGCCGAGGGCGATGAGGACGATGACGACGAACGGCACCGAGCGCTTGATGCTCAAGTCCTTGAAGCTGTAGAACGGCACGTTGGTCACCATCGTCAGGCCGGCGTAGAGCGTGAAACCGAAGGTCACCCAGCCGAGCCACGGCCCTTCCTCGACGCCGGCGAAGCCCTGGTTGTCCATCAGCCAGATGAAGCCCATCACCAGCGCTGCCGCGGCGGGGCTGGGCAGGCCCTGGAAGAAGCGCTTGTCGACGACGCCGACGTTGGTGTTGAAGCGCGCCAGCCGCAAGGCGGTGCACGAGCAATAGACGAAGGCCGCGATCCAGCCGGGCTTGCCGAGCCCGCGCAGCGCCCACTCGTAGGCGATCAGCGCCGGCGCGGCGCCGAACGAGACCATGTCGGAGAGCGAATCCATGTGCTCGCCGAACACGCTCTGCGTCTTGGTCATGCGGGCGACGCGGCCGTCGAGGGCGTCGAGCACCATCGCCGCGAAGACGCCGTAGGCCGACTGCTCGAAGCGACCGTTCATCGCCATGACGACAGCGTAGAAGCCGCCGAACAACGCGCCGAGCGTGAACAGGTTGGGCAGGATGTAGATGCCCTTCCGCCGCGGCCGCGGCGGCGGCTCGACGAAGACCGCGGGGGCCTCGGGGTCGGGGTTGGCCATGACCGGAGCGCGGCGTCAGTTGCGCGACTGGTCGACGAGCCGGTTCTTCCTGATCCACGGCATCATCGCCCGCAACTGCTCGCCGACGACCTCGATCGGCAGCTCGGCGGTCAGGCGCCGCTTGCTCAACAACGTCGGCGCGCCGGCGCGGTTCTCGATGATGAAGCTCTTGGCGTATTCGCCGGTCTGGATGTCCTTGAGCATCTGCTTCATCGCCGCGCGCGCGTGCTCGCCGATGATCTTCGGCCCGCTCACGTACTCGCCGTATTCGGCGTTGTTCGAGATCGAGTAGTTCATGTTGGCGATGCCGCCCTCGTAGATGAGATCGACGATGAGCTTGAGCTCGTGCAGGCATTCGAAGTACGCCATCTCGGGCGCATAGCCTGCCTCGACGAGGGTGTCGAAGCCGGCCTTGATCAGCTCGACGGTGCCGCCACACAAGACGGCCTGCTCGCCGAACAGATCGGTCTCGGTCTCTTCGCGAAAGTTGGTCTCGATCACGCCGGCCTTGCCGCCGCCGTTGGCGGCCGCGTAGCTGAGCGCCAGGTCGCGTGCCTTGCCCGACTTGTCGGCGTGGACAGCGATCAGGTGCGGCACGCCGCCGCCCTGGGTGTAGGTCGAGCGCACGGTGTGGCCCGGCGCTTTCGGCGCGACCATCCAGACGTCGAGGTCGGCGCGCGGCACGACCTGGCCGTAGTGGACGTTGAAGCCGTGCGCGAAGGCGAGCGACGCGCCCTGCTTGATGTTGGGCGCGACCTCGGCCGCGTAGACGGCGGCGATCTGCTCGTCGGGCAGCAGCATCATGACGATGTCGGCGGTCTTCACCGCCTCGGCGACCTCGGCGACCTTCAGCTTCGCCGCTTCCGCCTTCGCCCACGACGCGCCGCCCTTCCTCAGGCCGACGGTGACGCGAACGCCGCTGTCGGACAGATTCTGGGCGTGCGCGTGGCCTTGCGAGCCGTAGCCGACGATGGTGACGTTCTTGCCTTTGATGAGGCTGAGGTCGGCGTCCTTGTCGTAGTAGACCTTCATTCGTTTTCTCCGTGGGTTCGGGTTGCTAGAGGCGAAGGATCCGCTCGCCGCGGCCGATGCCGCTCGAGCCGGTGCGCACCGTCTCGAGGATCACGCTGCGATCGATCGCCTGCAGGAAGGCGTCGAGCTTGGCGGCGGCGCCGGTCAGCTCGACGGTGTAGCTCTTCTCGGTGACGTCGATGATCCGGCCGCGAAAGATCTCGGCCATGCGCTTCATCTCGTCGCGCTCCTTGCCGACGGCGCGCACCTTGATCAGCATGAGCTCGCGCTCGGTGTAGGCGCCTTCGGTGAGGTCGACGACCTTGACCACCTCGATCAGGCGGTTGAGGTGCTTGGTGATCTGCTCGATCACCTCGTCGGAGCCGGTCGTGACGATGGTCATCCGCGACAGCGACGGATCCTCGGTCGGGGCGACCGTCAGCGTCTCGATGTTGTAGCCGCGCGCCGAGAACAGGGCGACGACGCGCGACAGCGCGCCCGGTTCGTTCTCGAGCAGCACCGCGATGATGTGCTTCACGTCAGAGATCCTCCGAGCCGAGCAGCATCTCGGTGATGCCCTTGCCGGCTTGCACCATCGGCCAGACGTTCTCGGTCTGGTCGGTGCGCACGTCGAGGAAGACGGTGCGGTCCTTCAGGCGCAGCATCTCGCGCAGCGCCGGCTCGACCTCGCTCGGCTTGTCGATGCGGATGCCGACGTGGCCGTAGGCCTCGGCGAGCTTCACGAAGTCGGGCAGCGCGTCCATGTAGCTGTGCGAGTAGCGGCCGCCGTAGTCGATCTGCTGCCACTGCCGCACCATGCCGAGGTAGCGGTTGTTGAGCGAGACGACCTTGATCGCGGTCTTGTACTGCAGGCAGGTCGAGAGCTCCTGGATGCACATCTGGATCGAGCCTTCGCCGGTGATGCAGACGACCTCCGCCTCGGGCTTGGCGAGCTTGATGCCCATCGCGTACGGCAGCCCGACGACCATGGTGCCGAGCCCGCCCGAGTTGATCCAGCGGCGCGGCTCCTCGAAGCGGTAGTACTGGGCGGCCCACATCTGGTGCTGGCCGACGTCGGAGGTGATGTAGGTTTCGCGGTCCTTGGTCAGCTCCCAGAGCGTCTCGACGACGTGCTGCGGCTTGATCACGTCGCTGCTCTTCGCGTAGGCCAGGCAATCCTTCTTGCGCCACTCGTTGATCTGCGACCACCATGGCGAGAGCGCCTTCACGTCGGGCTTGGAAGCGGCCTCGCGGATCAGCGCCGTCAGCTCGTGCAGGACGTCCTTGACGTCGCCGACGATCGGCACGTCGACGCGCACGCGCTTGGAGATCGACGACGGGTCGATGTCGATGTGAATGATCTTCCGCTCGACCGATGCGAAGTGCTTCGGGTTGCCGATGACGCGGTCGTCGAAGCGGGCGCCGACGGCAAGCAGGACGTCGCAGTTCTGCATCGTCATGTTCGCCTCGTAGGTGCCGTGCATGCCGAGCATGCCGAGGAACTTCGGGTCGCTCGCCGGGCACGCGCCCAGACCCATCAGCGTGCTGGTGCACGGAAAGCCGAGCAGGTCGACGAGCGCGCGCAGCTCGTCGGAGGCGTTGCCGAGGACGACGCCGCCGCCGGTGTAGATGTACGGCCGCTTGGCGCCGAGGAGCAGCTGCGCGGCCTTTCGGATCTGGCCACTGTGGCCCTTCTTCACCGGGTTGTACGAGCGCATCTCGACGCTCGCCGGATAGTGGAACGGCGCCGTCGCCATCGAGACGTCTTTCGGCACGTCGACGACGACCGGCCCGGGTCGGCCGGTGCGGGCGATGTGGAAGGCCTTCTTCATCGTCAGGGCCAGCTCGCGCACGTCCTTGACGAGGAAGTTGTGCTTGACGATCGGCCGCGTGATGCCGACCGTGTCGCATTCCTGGAAGGCGTCGAGGCCGATCGCCGGCGTCGGCACCTGGCCGGTGACGATCACCATCGGGATCGAGTCCATGTAAGCGGTGGCGATGCCAGTCACCGCATTGGTGACACCGGGCCCGGACGTGACCAGCGCGACGCCGACCTCGCCGGTCGCCCGCGCATAGCCGTCGGCGGCGTGCACCGCCGCCTGCTCGTGGCGCACGAGCACGTGCTGGATCGTCTCCTGCTTGTAGAGCGCGTCGTAGATGTAGAGGACGGCGCCACCCGGATAGCCCCACAGGAAGCGGACGTTCTCGGCCTGCAGGCAGCGGATGAGGATCTCGGAGCCGTTCGGCTCGGCGTTGGCGGCAGGCGCGGGCACCGCGGCGGGCGCGCGCTTCAGCGGGGGCGCTGACGTTTCCATGATCTTCACCTCTGTGAATTTCTCTGACGAAAAACCATCGGTGCACCTTTCCACGCCCTCGTGAGGCGGGTGCGGTGCCTGAGCCGATCGCCTGAGGCCGCCGCGCTTCGGGCGGCCGGGCGATCGAAAACTGTCGTGCAACCGGTGATTATTGCATCGCTATCTGCAGCCACCGGTGGCTGCATTTCTCTCACAAGTGCCGATGAGATAATCGTCCGGCCCGAGCTGCTGCCGAAGGCCCGCTTTCCTTGGCGACCGACAAAGAACTTTCCGACTTTCTGAAAAGCGTCGAGAAGCGTGCCTGGAAGCGCGCCGTGTACGCCGTCCGGGACGACGACGCAGCGCTCGACATCGTGCAGGACACGATGATCCGCCTCTCGGAAAAGTACGCCGATCGCCCGCCCGCCGAATTGCCGCTGCTGTTCCAGCGGATCCTCTCGAACGCGACCATGGACTGGTTCCGGCGCCAGAAGGTGCGCAACCAGGTCGTGCGTAATTTCTCGGAATTCGAGACCGCCGGCAGCGACGGCGATTTCGATATTCTGGAAACTCTCGAGGCGCTCGGCGGGCCGCTGCAGTCGGAGAGCGTCGCCGATTCGGTTTCCCGGGCTCAGATCTTGCAAATGATCGACGCCGAGGTGGCGCGGTTGCCGGCTCGTCAACGCGAGGCGTTTCTCCTGCGTTACTGGGAGGAACTCGATGTCGCCGAGACTGCCGCGTCCATGGGCTGCTCGGAGGGAAGCGTCAAGACGCACTGCTCGCGAGCCGTGCATGCCTTGGCAAAAGCCCTGAAGGCAAAGGGAATCACGACATGAACCAGAACGACAGCACCTACCGACTGGCCGCCCGCGACGCGATCGAATCGCGTTTCGCGCGGAGCATCGCCGCCTGCCTGACCGAAAGCGCGCAAACGGTGGCGCCCGATGTCGCCGAGCGGCTGCGCTTCGCGCGCGAGAAAGCGCTCGAGACGGCGCGGCTGGCGCGCGACGGCGCCGCCGTGCACGGCCTCGGCGTCACCAGCTCGGGTGCCGCCATCGCCGGCTTCAGACACTCGCGGTGGTGGCTGCGTTTCGCGTCGGTGCTGCCGCTGGTCGCCCTGGTCGGCGGCCTGGTCCTGATCCAGGACTGGCAGAACCGGACCCAGATCTCGGTCGCTGCCGAGGTCGACGAAGCCCTTCTCGGCGACGATCTGCCGATCAACGCCTACCGCGATCCCGGCTTTTCCGAGTTCCTGAAGGCGCCTCCCAGCGAATGAGGCGAGCGGCCGTGACGCGCGAGCCCAGTTGTCGAGGCCGCGCCTCGCGCGCCCCACACGTCGGCCACAGCGCCGGCCGCATCCTCTGCGTCGCGTCGCTCGTGGCCTTCGGGGTCCTTGCCGAGGCACAGCCCGTTCGCTCCGCGCCCGCGTCGGCTGCGCCGGCAGCATTGCGCGAAGACGGCGTTCGCTGGCAGAGCCTGACGCCGGCCCAGCACGAGGCGCTTGCTCCCCTCGAGCGCGACTGGCCCGGCATCGCCGCGCCGCGCAAACAGAAATGGATCGCTTTGGCCAGCCGCTTCAAGACCTTGTCGCCCGAAGAGCGCGCGCGCATCACAGCGCGCATGGCCGAGTGGGCCAAGCTCACGCCGGTCGAGCGCGGCCAGGCGCGGATGAGCTTCGAAGAGGCGCGCCAGTTGCCGGCGCCCGATCGCAGCGCCCGCTGGCAGGCCTATCAGGCCCTGCCGCCCGAGCAACGCCAGCAGTTCGCCGCGCGCGCCGCGTCGGCGGCGAGCGGAACGCGCGACGTCGCCAAGGCGCCGAGAACACGGGACAGCAAGGAAGCCAAGTTCAACCTCGTCCCCAATCCGGCGCTGACGCAGGCGCCCAAGCAGGTCGCGCCGACGCTGGTCCAGGCCGCGCCGGGCGCGACCACGACGCTGATCACGCGCCGGCCGACGCCGCCGGCGCACCAGCAGACCGGCATGCCGAAGATCGCCGCGACGCCCGAGTTCGTGAACCGCTCGACGCTCCTGCCCAAGCGCGGCCCGCAGGCGGCTGCCGTGGCGCCGGCGAGTGCCGTACCGCCGCCGGCGACGGTGCGGCCGCCGGTCGCCGTAGCGACGAAGCCGCTGGCAGCGGCGCCGATTCCGACCGCCGCCTCGCGATGATCGCGGCCGGCGACACGACCGGCGCGCCCGTCGCCGGTCCGGGCCGCACGCCATCGCTCGCCCGGCGCATGGCCTGCTTCGTCTACGAAGCGACCCTGCTGTTCGGCGTCGCCCTCATTCCCGGCGTGATCGGCGCGATCTTCTTCGCCCAGGCCGGCCAGCGCCACCCGCTGCAAAGCGACACCGTGCCGCGCCTGTTCGCGCTCGTTCTCTACGGCGTGTATTTCGTCTGGCTCTGGTCGGCGCGCGGCCAGACCCTGGCGATGCAGACCTGGCGCATCCGCGTCGTCACGGCGGCCGGCGATCGGCTGACCCAAGGACGGGCTCTTGCCCGCTACGTCGCCTGTTGCTGCGCGTGGTTCGCGCCGGCGACGCTCGTCGCCGCCGCGCTTCACCTGCCACCGTGGCCGAGCCTCGGCGCAGTGGCGGCCGGCATTGTCGTCTATGCGCT
>Ga0097691_1002353_pt1 | contig 12765 bp, 16 predicted proteins | sample NGESurdeep072012_8_FD_72858 | JGI IMG/M metagenome (GOLD analysis project Ga0097691, IMG submission 72858) | Arctic peat soil microbial communities from Barrow, Alaska - NGEE Surface sample 210-1 deep-072012 | ecosystem: Environmental > Terrestrial > Soil > Wetlands > Peat ...
CAGCGAAGCGATGGATTCGTCCGTTCGCATCGAATCTGACCACGCGGTAGATGCCGGGGACACCGTCCATTCCCGGCGCTCCCTGGGGCATGCCGGGCAATGCGATGCCTTTCAGATTGGGGCGCTCGGCCAGCAGTTTGGCGACGGCGCCTTCCGGCACGTGGCCTTCGACCAGGTAATCGTCGATCTTGGCCGTGTGGCACGAGTAAAGTGCCTCCGGTATGCCCAAGCTCGCCTTGATCGGATCCGGATCGGCGACCAGGTTGACGCTGACCTGGTAGCCTTTGCCGCGCATGTACTCGACCCACCCGCCGCAGCAGCCGCAGGTGGGCGATTTCCACACCGTGATCGTGCCAGCCTTCGCCGGCTGCGCTGATCCGAGCACGTTCCAGGCGAAAACGCCGCCGCTGCCGACGACCACTGAGCCGACCACGAGGGCGCGACGCGAGATACCCCCTGTGGCGTGCTTTGCCATCGCAGTGGTCGGATTCTTCTTGCTTTTCGACATCATCATTTCTCCGTTTGGTCGTCGCCGAATGGTGTTACGGGTTGGCCAAATTCCAGGTGAAGGACCGATCGGCAACACCGCCCACCTCGCGGATATGCAGCGTGATCGTTGCCGGCATCGGCTCGATCGGTTTGAACACCAGCACGCCCTTGCGATGATGGCCGCCGGGCGGATCGCCTTCCCAGGCCGTCGGTTGTTCGCCTGCGCCTTTGCCGTCGCTGAGCGACGCAACCGTCACCATGTCCTGGGTGATCGGCTTCACATGGGTGTTGAAACGCACCTCGAAGCGCCAAGCGTCGGCGGTCTTCGATAGGTTCTGTGGCGTGACCGAGGCTTTGACTTGACCTTCGTCACTTTCTCTCATCGGCAGGGATTTTGTCTGCGCCGACACGGTCAGCGGTACGGCGGCCACAATGGCGAGCAGCACGAGGCTCACGGCCCAGAAGATGCGGCATTTCATGTTTTATGCTCCATGTGCATAAGAGACAACGCGCTGGCCGATATAGGCGATGCCGGCCAGGTTCGACGCGATGCCAAACCAGAACAGCTCGACCTGATATGCGCCGACGAAGCTCACCAGCCCGGTGGCACCCAGGACCGGCAGGAGATTGACGAGGTAGTGCGTGCAGCAGGCCACCATCGCGGCGCTGGAGGTGGTACCGGTAGCGACTAGGACCTTGCCCGATGCTGCTCCGTGCACCGCGCGGCGGAGATAGACGAAGAGGCCGACCTGGATGCCGAAGCCGGTCGCAAGCGCCACGATATAGGGCCACCAATCGGCGAACTGCTCGACAGTGAATTGCCAGCCCGAAACCAGGGTCAGCGCGCCGAAATAGAAGCTCAGCACGATGGCACTCGCCAGCAGGCCGGCGCCCGCAGCCACTCCCAACGCTAACGACGGACTTGATCCTTGCCGATCATGCCCGCCAGTGGCCGAACAACACTGATGGTCGCCGCCCGTCTCCGGGGAGACAACCGCCGTCGCATAGCTGGCATAGCTAGGGGGACTTGCCAGGAAGCGACGGCGGCAGCCTTCCGAGCAGAAATACACCGGCTTACCGTCAAAGACCTCGCGCGCGGCGGCGGTGGCCGGATCGATGGTCATCCGGCACACCGGGTCGACAACCATCTTCTTCTCCGACGCTGCAGAGTCAGGTGTAGTTTGAATGGTTCCGTGCATGATTTTCGACCTTGTTTGCTGTCTTTGTATCGTCAGACTCGGTTTCGATTTTCTCCGACTTACGTCACCGCCGCGCTCCTCCAATTCGGATGTGCATGGCGGGTTGCATTAGTTGACGCTCGGCACTTGACCCTCATTCGCGACAACCCAATTCGCATTGAGCCGGGTGATCGATAGCCGCTGTCCGGGCTCCAGGCACGGGAAGCGATGCATCATGTGATTATGGATCACCTCGATGCTGCGGCCATTGCTCAGGTCAATGGTGTTATGACAATGGTTCAAACCTTGCGCATCGGGATCGCAATCGGTGTCGGTTTTAACCGTACCGACAAGACGCACGCCGACCGGCGGCGCGTCGCCTTTCGCGATCTGCAACACGTGCTCTCCGCCCTTGCCGTTATCAAACCAGGAGGTCAGCGAAACGCCAGTTGGAATCGTCGTTCCGGCGCTAGCCGCTTGCTGTCCGTAGGACAAAAAGAAAGCCGTCCCGAGGCCGCCAAAGCCCGCTGCCGCCAGCGCCACAAGCAGTAACCGACCGATAGAACGACGCTGCAATTTTGAATTAGGATTGGTATTCATCTCTCCGTCTCCTTAGTGGTTGACCGTATGTTTCGATGTGGATCGACCTGAGCAACGGGTGTTGGATTGAGCTATCCGCAGCACCCGTGGCCTTCATTCGAATGTTCACTGAGCTTGGCAGATAAGCCGACTTTCCGGCCCGCCATCCGCGGTCCGGTGAGATAGGTTTCGGGAGCGGCTTCGAATGCATCGCGGTTGACCCGATCCTCGAAGTAGTAGACCTGCCCGCGATGCACGCTGGCGATGGCCGTCCCGGCTGGCACCGCTCGCTGGCTCACTGGATCAATAAAATCGGCCGCTTCACTTTCCCGATTGTTTGCGCTGTCAGCAACGCCGGTCCGGTTTCCGGTGTGAGTGCCGCCCGCCATCTTGTGCATGCACAGCCCAAGCGCGCACATCACCGCGCAGGGCAGCACGGCAATGAGAATGGGCGCCAAGCCGGCGGCGACCAGCCAGCCCCAGTTCAATGCAATCCCTCCCGCGACCAAGATGGCGGCGAGGACGAGCAAAGTGCGGCGGCCGCCGAGATAATAGCGGGCGGCATCCAGGATATCGCGCGTAAGTGATCTATCAGAGGTGTCGGTCGACGGTACGTTTGTCATGTCTGTGGCCTTTCTACTGGATCACTTGGCGCGGAGAAGCTGCGGCGCCCTCGGCCGGCTTGAACTGCGGTGATGGCAGCTTGTTCAAGCTCTGAATTAAGGGGATGATCTTCTTTTCGAGAACCTCGGCCGAGAGCGGCCCGATATGTTTGTAGGCGATGTGGCCGTCCTTCGTGATCACGAAGGTTTCCGGTACGCCGTAGACGCCCCATTCAATCCCCGCACGCCCGTTAATGTCTGCGCCGGTGCGCGTGTAGGGGTCGCCCAGCTTATTAAGCCAACGTGCGGCGTCGTCGGGCTGATCCTTGTAGTTAAGTCCGTGAATGGTCACGACGCCTTGCGATTTCATCTGCATGATCAGCGGATGCTCTAGCCGGCATTCGACGCACCAGGACGCAAAGACATTGACGAGCGACACCTCGCCGCGAAGATCGGCAGTCGACAGGCCGAGCGAACGGCCCTTCACCGGTGGAAGACTGAATTGCGGAACGGATTTCCCGATCAACGTTGATGGCAATAATTTGGGGTCGCGCGTGAGGCCCCATCCGAACGCGATTGCGACGCCGACGAAGATCGCGATCGGTATAAAAAGCAGGGTCCTCTTGGATTGCCGCTTATCGGCGGCTGCCGAGATGGGACTCACCGCTAAGTCGGAGCTCATGGTCGCCTCATAAATTCGGAATCGAAGTGATGGTTTCATTCAGCGCGCCCGGCTTGCCGTGACTTGGCTTGGCCATTCAAAGGACGCGCGCAGCGAATAATGACGAGCATTCGGACGCTGAAAGCGCTGCCCACAGCCCGCTGCGTGACGGTCTTCAATCGTCGAGTGGCTAATGCCGCTCGGCCATTGGCGAGGTCACGTCAGATCAATGCGTATTGCTTGGGAGGATGGGGATCAGGGGGAATGGTACGTCCAACCATATCGCGGTCGAGCGCTGGTCCCAAAACGTCATTAGCGACGCCGAAATAGTATATTGCCGTTGTCGCAGACAAGGCGCTCACCCCCGCGCCAGTCGCGTAGCAAGTCCCATGCATATCTGTGTTCTGATCGATGGGACATTTTCCATCTTGCGCGCAGTTCGCAAGATGATCCGCGCTCATGGTCATAGACGCGATCATTTGACCGTGATGCGATTGAGCTTTCACCGTGGGCACGGAAATGCCTGTGGCAAATGCCACAATGAGCATGATCATCGAGACTCGACGTCCAAGCTCAAGCCACATGGTCAAAGGCACCAGTCATGAGTGCGCTACGCGCAACGGTTAGCGGCTCGCGCGTGAGGCCATTTGCTGGCATTTACACGTTTGAGCGCGGCATTTTCCAATATTGGCAGCAATGCACTTTGACATAGATCAAAGCCTCGATCAGGCCCTCAAAACCAACGATTAAGAAGTCCTGAGCCCAAACGCAGGATCAAGCGTCGTATCTCCTGACGGTATGCAAGTACAGACAGCCTCCTGGCCTTCGCGACTTTCCGGCCGAATCGGCAATGCATCCATGAGGTTCTTGACGTCGTCTCGCGTCACGCCATCACGCGCCATGAGTAGGGTGATCATCGGACCCGTGAGCAGATCGCCTAGGACTGGTTCGTCGTTGCAGGTCCCGCAACATTTCATCGCACCCTCCATGTCGCTGCCGTACGGTAGATGGCATTGACTAGCGCCTTCGCTTGGCCCGACCGCACTGTGAAGTGTTCGCATCATCCGAGTAGGTCGGCCCGTTTCTGCTGATATTCGTCGCGGTTGATCTCCCCGCGCGCGTAGCGCTGATTGAGAACATCGAGGCCGGCTGACGCTCCTCTGGTAAGCGACGTTCGATTTTGCGAACGCAAGATGGTGCGCACAACCCATACGACTGCGACGATGACGAGGGCGAGGATCAGCAAACCGAAGATTCCGGAGAAAGGGAACATTCCTCCGCCCCACCCACTCATCATGCCAAAGCCCGGACCATAGCCGCCGCCTAACCCACCCATAGTTCACCTCCCGCTGCGATAACAAATCCGGACATGACGATGTGTCGCCCCGCCCTCGACGGCCACGAGTGCTGCTGAGAGGAGTGTCGTTCTGCGTATCATGTTGATCTTCTTCTCGATTGGACATAATCCATTTTTAAACATGGATGCGAGATGTGACTGGAGTTTGTCACGGGGAAGCAAATTTGTGACAAAGTGTGTCAGGGGCGCCGCCGCGGCCAAGCTTATTTACATATTCGTCGGATATGTTGGCGCGAATGACTATGTTTAACTACATCTGAGCGTGCCGCTTAGTTATGGCGGGTGCAGCGAGCAATTGAGCTGCAAAGCGAATTAGGGTTTCCTTGCTCGGACCACTGAGATTCGCGCGCCGCCGACAGAACAAGACGACTGCCTTCGGACGCCGGCAAAACCGCCATCGCTGAGATACTCGATCCAGCTGCCATTCAGGTGAGGGTCGGCCGCAGTCGGCCCGGCCAGATACCGTACAAGTCTCAGGACGGCGTTTTCCCCGGGAAGGGATGGTTTGTCATAGGCGGCCACATGCAGCATTCCGCCATGCCGCAGAACGCGTAGCATCTCCTTAGCAACTGCAAGCTTCTCTTCGGGTATGCGGTTATGTAAAGCGAGCACCAAAACGACTTTGTCGAACGAGCCTGCGTCAAACGGAAGCGGTCCACATCGGGGCGCCTCAACAACCATAAGGTTTGGAATATCGCGTCGGAGGAGACTCCGAAAAACCTTTTTGATCGGATTGGAGTACGAATCCGTCCCAATCACCTTAGCCTCCGGAAAGCGGAGTGCGAGCGTCCGTGCCACCGAAATAGCGCCTCGACCAAAACTGAGAACGTGACACTGTGCCTTAGGTGCAATCGATGTGAAGAGTGGCTCCTGCCAACTCCTATCGCGCATCAAAAACCAAAAAATGACATCGTAGAGAAGCTTCTGAAACTGAAACCGGATCCACTCAAACCGCCCAAGACTTGTCTTTCGCTCGGCCAAGCTTTCCTTGGAATGCGTGTTTGAGTTGGCGCCCATGGCGTTCACCATCGCAATAGCCGCGGCCCAAGCTTGCCACCAAGCACTGCGCAGATTTCGATCGCAAGCCCGTGAGAGAAGGCAATGCCCATATACAGCTCATCCGCACAAGGCAGCGCACATGCAGATGCACCCAGCGCTCCGGCAACGAGACCTGCGGCCGCACCGGCGCGCGCTAGGTGGGTCGGCGCTCCCGCGCGTAGCGCCCAGACGACAGTTGCGAACGGCGCGATGGCGAACAGCGGGATATAGAGAAGACATGCCAGTAAGCTATTGTCGGCAGTCATGCCGACCGAGATGAATCGGTGAGTTAACGCAAGTCCCACGGCAGCGAATGCCACGATCGCGCCGGCCGGAAAAGAAGCCAACGCAGGAAAACCGCGTACTTCCGCTCCGGGACGGGCAGAGCGGAGCAAGAACACCGCCGCTGTCGCAACAAGGCCTAATGTAAAGAGAAACTGTGAAACAAATCTGATTAGACCTCGGGCATCGAGTGCTTGGTGAGGACCGATCAACAAAAACATCTCGCCAAGAGCCGCCGCCAGCCCGATTGCCAGGGCAATACAGAATCTCCGTGAGAAGCGACTGCGATCGACGGGCTGGAGATTCGTGGCAAGCGAGTCGATCAATTGATCTGTCCTCATTCTCCCACCCCCGAGTAACGTGCTGTGAATTTTTGCGTTTGAGGTTGGTAGGTTTGAGAAGCAACGTCATGAATGCTGTCACTGTTCAAACGTCGCGAGAGTGCGAGCAGTTCCTCCGTAAACATGCCCGAACTGATCGCTCGATTACCGACAAATCGGCCGACGTGGCCCTCGCTGTCACTTGCGAACATCGAACCTGCATGAATTCCAACGATTGCATACCGCGGCCCGTACCGTATCAACAATGGTGCGCCAGATGAGCCAAACGATGCCCTGCAGTCGTGAATGAGCGCATCCCAAATCATGTCACGAACCGAGCAGGCTGGATCGACACTGATTAATTCGGCATTCCCAACATCGATTGAATAACTCGGCATTACGACTTGTCGCCCTAATGACTTCAGCGCCTCGAAAGATAAGCGGGTCAGTAGAAATGGCTGCACGCCTGGAGGCCTGCGATCAAGAACTAAGATCGCCCAATCTTGGGAGGCATCATGGACCGACTGTCGTCTGAAGTTTTGTTTCGATCCGGCGGCCCACAGTGTCGCTTCAAAATGGCCAAAATCGTTCCCAGCTTGATAGGCTGGTCGGAATGACAAGTCGGACAGTTTCAATGTACCGTCGCTTTTTGTGATGCAGTGACCGGCCGTGACAATGATTCTTGGATCGAGAACAATGGCTGCTGTGCATGTCATTGCTCCTCGGAATTTCCCAATTGCTGAGTAAGGCGGCTGCCGTGCATCAACGACCAGGCGGCGATCGTCCTCTGCGATTTGAGCTCGTTCTAGGCGTGGCTGGCTCGCCAGATCGATCCTGCTGTGGGTCCGTGATTCAGCGGCAGCAATGTAGAGGCCGATTACCGCAGCAAATATGCTGGCGTTGGAAAGAGCAATAAATTCGACTATGGGCTTCATGGTGCCCTCCCAAGGGAGCAGCTATGATGTGCCAATGAAGTGGTGAGCCACGAGGCTCACTATCGGGTCTGTCCGCTCGCAAGTAGACGCGCGAACTTTCGTTGTGGGATGAGGACTAGCCCGCCTTCTTCCTACCGGGGCAAGCCAATAACGCGCAGCCCACAAGGCGCCGCCGATGCGGCCGCCTCAACCGATACCGACCGGTCTCGGTGGATGGGGATCAGACGCTACGCGATAATTTTCAAGCACAAAAATAATCAAAGGGACAGCGGCCGACCGACTAACTGTCATTAGAAACGGGGGATCAGGAATAAGGGCGCCAAGAACGCTGCAATTCGCCACGCAGGCACCAGCACAGATGCCGCTCATGCAACGATGACATTGCGTTGGTGATGGCGTTCCGGATAATTGTGTGGGGTATGACTGCGTAATAGTCACTCCCGCGTCAGCTCGCGCGGGACCGGACCCAGCCGGCCATAACAGGGTCGCGACGAGCAGCGTCGCGCATATGCGGACGATATTCGCGCTCATTTTTTATACATATCAAACATTTTCCCCTTGCGCCACCGTTTGCTTAGTCAAGCAGGCAACGTCATAAGCCGTCGATTCAATTGCGAACGGCTCGCATATTTGATTTTGACGCCCAGTTCTCCTGTCCCTCGCCGCTTATTTGCACAGCTGTCAGTGCCGGAAGCGACTAGTTTGCGCTTCCATATATGAATTCGGAAAAAACGAAGGGTTAGTTACACGTCCATCCGAAATTTTTGTAATGAGCCCAGTCGATCCAGGTTTGGAAGGAATCCCGGCACCCGGCACCCGCGCAGCGTATTTTATTGAAAGCTGCCGGACTCAGCGATTGTTGCCGGACGCCGGACAAGCCATCACACCTCGGCGAACAGTACAGCCAAATCGCGGTTCATGGCCCGTGCCTTTTCGAATCCCATCCTGCATGACCCCCATAGCCGCCATGTCCGTGATGCATGAACAGATGCATGAGAGGACAGGCCAATAGCAGCAGCCATACGAGGGCACTGAGGGCGTGCGCGCGGTGTTCGGTAATAAGTAGCGCGGTCGCCAACGACTAAGAAGCCACGCAGGACAAGTCCTGCTCTCGAAGTCAACAAGCTGCCCTGCGGTCGCCCTTCAAGTTCCGGGTGATCGCACGTCTGCACGGAGCTCTCCTATTGAATCGGGGATCCTATCGGTTTTGCCAATGCTCCTTTGTTTGCTAATGCTCCTTGGCGGAAGACCAATCCTTCCCGACGAGGTTGTGGCTATTCTCCTCGTGAGAGAACCTCACATTTGTAGAAGACGTGAAGGCTTGGTCCACCGTTTGCTGCCAAGCATCGACCAGGTACATGGCGGCTACAGCAATTACGATCGTTGTAAGAACGGACATAAGGAACACACGCATCGACGTTTTCCTCTCTCAGATGCCGATCACGCAATTACCCGAAAAGCGCATGTAGACTTTCGCTTCCAAGCGCGACTTGCCAAGCGCTATTTGCCAAGCGCGATTTGCCAAGCGCTTAGCGATGAAAGCCATGCACCTATTCCCTGCACGGCGCGCAACTGCAATCAGTTATGTGCCTTTTCACTGCTCTTTGCGGAATGGTGATGTGGTCTATCAGTTTCTCCATATCCGGGCGCGCAACACCATCACGAACCATCAGCAGCCGCACGATTGGATCATCGAGCATTTCGCCCAACGTCGGCTCGCTGTTACATGCGACACAGTGTGTCATAGCGACCTCCATTCCACGTATACCCCCGAGGGGTATATAAGAATCCGCAAATATGGCAAAATTGGTTCGCGATCCAAATAGACCTAAGGGGACCTCGAATAATTGCGGCCGATCGTCAGGTGCCCCGAATTTACCCGCGAATGATTCCGCTTTGTTCTCGTTTCGATTCTGTGCTGTTCACCCCAAAGATGTCAGCGATTGCCAGCTACGGCAATTTTTCGAGGTCCCCCTAACTGTAGCCGGCGAGCTAACTGTGTTTGGGCCGACGCACCACGCCGATACCACGAGCATCAAGAAGAACCGATTAAATCGAATATCGCCATAAGCGGCGATTCCTGCGCCTCAAATCCCCGCGCGGTTAGCCGCGCGGGGCTTGGAGCAAGGCGCCAGTTTGGCACTGATCTTCAATCAGCTGTTATCGCGGCGCGTAAAGCCGGTGTGGCGATCGAAGATCAAGCGCTCGACCAAGGAATTATCCTTGGTGACGATGTCGGCCGTGATCGTATCAGCGTCCTTCTCCTTCACCTCGCCGACTTTCAGCCGCGCATTGCCGCGCCAGGTGAGCCAGCGTTCCATGCGGCTCTTCACATCGTCGACGCTGAGATTGAGAGTCTGATTGTCCGGCTTGCTCTGAGCGCTCTGAGGGCTCTGATTGCTCTGAGCGTCGCCCCTGCGGTCATAGCCGGGGCCGTAGCCGCCCATCATGCCGGGCCCGTAGCCGCCGCCCCAACCGCGCATGTGATAGCCGGGACCGTAACCTTGTCCTTGCCGGTTGGCGGGACCTGACTCGTCGTTTTGTCCGAAGGCCGGGCAATTCCATTGACCCGCGCCGGGTCCTCCGCCCCAGCCGCGCATGTGAGAGCCGGGGCCGTAGCCGCCGCCCATCATACCGGGGCCGTAGCCGCCGCCGCCCATCATCCAGCCGGGACCGTAGCCGGGGCCGCCTTGCGCGACCGCGGTGTAGCTGTAGGCGCCAACTCCGGCCGCAAGCGCCAGCGCAAGTCCGGCACCGATCAGTGTTCGTGTACGCATCGCATTTCTCCTTTGTGTGTTTTTCGAACTGGAATTCGTTCAGGAAGCCGGCGCGCTTCGCGCTACCAGCCCATCATTCTGTGTCCGTAACCGGGGCCGTAGCCGTTTCCCTGCATCATGCCGGCGCCGTAACCGCCGCCCCAACCGCGCATGTGGTAGCCCGGGCCGTGACCTTGCCCTTGCTCGTTGTCTTGCTCTTGGTTGTTACCGGGGCCGTAGCCGCGCATGTGGCGGTAGCCGGGTCCGTATCCCTGCATCGGGCCATAACCTGGACCGTTACCCGGTCCGTAACCGTCCATCATCCCCGGGCCGTAACCTTGGCCGAAGCCGGGGCCACCTTGCGCCGACGCGGTAACACCGTAAGCGCCGACCGCCAGCGCGGCCGCAACGCCGAGGGCGATCAAAGCATTTCGCGATTTCATTGGATTGCTCCTTTTTGCTTGCAACGGATATCGCCGCCGCTGGAAGGCATTAGGAGCGCGCATTGTCACTCAAGTTTGTCGGCCGGATGCGATTTTGTGACCAATTGTGTCAGACTGGCTATCCGGCAGAACTCGTTACAAATTTTTTGCCCCAATTGGCCCGGCCCGAACTAAATTCAGCCAATGAACGATGGTCCGCACATCCTGATCGTCGATGACCATCGCGAGATGCGCGACCTGGTATCGCGTGCGCTCGCCAAGGAGGGCTTTCGCGTCAGCACCGCCGGCGACGGCAAGGCCATGCGCAAGCTGTTGGCCGATGCGCGCATCGATCTCATTCTGCTCGACTTGATGTTGCCGGGCGAGGACGGGCTGTCGCTGTGCCGCTCGCTGCGCGCCGAGTCCGATATTCCGATCATCATGCTCACCGCCAAAGGCGACGAAGTCGACCGGGTGATCGGCCTCGAAATGGGCGCCGACGATTACCTGCCCAAGCCGTTCGGCGGCCGCGAACTCATTGCGCGCATTCGTGCCGTGCTGCGGCGCAATCGCATGCGCGAGCCCGTGGCTGCTGCTGACAAGCCCAAGCGCTACCGCTTCGAGCGCTGGACCTTCGATGTCGACAAGCGCGAATTGCTCGGGGTGGACGGCGTCGCCGTGCCGCTGAGCACCGGCGAATTCGATCTGCTGCTGGCGCTAGTCGAGCATCCGCAGCGCACCTTGAGCCGCGACCAGTTGCTCGATCTAGCGCGCCACCGCGCCGCCAACAGTTTCGACCGCAGCGTGGACACGCAAGTGAGCCGCCTGCGAAAGAAGATCGAGCACGATCCAGGCGATCCGAAACTCATCAAAACCGTATGGGGCGGCGGCTACATCTTCACCCCCGATGTGAGCCGGGAATGAGCCGCTTTTTCCCCAAGAGCCTGTTCGGTCAAACGATCCTGATCCTGCTGATCGGGCTTGTGGTCTCGCATTCGATCGGCGCCTGGATCTATGCCGGCGCGCGCGAGCAGGCGGTGCGCGCCATCGGCGGCTTTGCAGCAGCGCAGCGCGTCGCCAACCTCTCCCGTCTAGTCGAGGAAGCGCCGGCTGATTGGCGTCCGCGCATTGTGGCAGCGCTGAGCGATCCAACCTTCCGCGTCTCGCTTTTGGCACAGCCGCCGGACCAATTGCCGGCGGACGCCGATGGCGCGGCCAAGGCGATCGAGGAATATGTGCGCCAGCAGCTACCCGAGCGGTCGGATCGGCAGGTGCGAGCCGCTGTGTTCGAGCCAAATGGCCGACCGCCCGGGGGACCATTCGGACCGGGCTTCGATCACCGCCCGGTCCCGGGGCCAATCGGCGGAATGGGTGGAATGGGCGGGATGATGCACGACATGATGGGGCCGGGCTTCGGCGTATGGCGCAGCTTGCAGGTGGCGGTCATGCTGAGCGACGGCCGATGGCTGTCATTCGCCACCACGCTACCGCAGGGCGCGCCGTCAGTGTCGTGGCAATTCATTATCTCCATGGCGCTGATGGCCGCGATCGTTCTCGCCGTTTCGGTGTGGGCGGTGCGGCGCGTGACCGCGCCGCTCGGATTGCTGTCGGCTGCCGCCGACCGCCTCGGCCGCGACGTGACATCCGAGCCGCTGGCCGAGGCCGGCACGATCGAAATGCAGCGCGCCGCGCGCGCGTTCAACCGGATGCAGGAGCGGCTGCGCCGGCTGATCGAAAGCCGCACCCAGATGCTGGCCGCGTTGTCGCACGATCTGCGCACGCCGCTGACGCTGCTGCGCCTGCGCACGGAGGAAGTCGCCGATGCCGACGAGCGCGACAAGATGCTGGCGACCATCGGCGAGATGGACGAGATGATCGGCTCGACACTGGCATTCGCCCGTGACGAAGTGCGCGCGGAACCGCGCCGGCGCGTCGACGTCGCCGCCCTGCTCGCCAGCGTGGCCGACGACATGGCCGACGCCGGACTGCCGGTGACCATGGCGCCGGCGACGCCGCACACTTACGAATGCCAGCCGGGCGCGCTCAAGCGCGCGATCACCAATCTACTCGACAACGCGGTGAAATACGGCAAGCGCGCGCAAGTCGCGATCGCCACCGCGGGCAAAACGATCGAGATCACCATCGA
>Ga0097691_1002354_pt1 | contig 12759 bp, 13 predicted proteins | sample NGESurdeep072012_8_FD_72858 | JGI IMG/M metagenome (GOLD analysis project Ga0097691, IMG submission 72858) | Arctic peat soil microbial communities from Barrow, Alaska - NGEE Surface sample 210-1 deep-072012 | ecosystem: Environmental > Terrestrial > Soil > Wetlands > Peat ...
AGAACTATCGGCTCCGGCTGTTGCTCCACTCGGGAGTCGCATGGAACACTCGATCAACTGCACGAATCCGAGGCCGCCACCCACGCCTCATCGCGTAGAGCCGGTAAATGGGCTAAGTGCGTCAGGCATTTTCCGCAACTTTCGCAGACATCGACGGCCCCGAGAAACTGCGCCTGCATCTCACTCGTTCAGAAATCAACCAGATTTGCGCCACCCGATAGCATTGAGCCTTACCAGCAATGCTTCAATCGGATCCTGCGTCGATGCCTACCATACGACCCATCGCATAGCATTCAAACTCATCACTCACAAGTACCCACACGACAATATCGAGGACTATTGAAGTCTCGATTCGAACATTCCCTCCAGGTACATCCTCTTCGATTCGGATCTCCGAACTTTCCCACTTGAAGTCCTCGGTATGGAATTGCTTCCAATCACAATCACATCTGCCAAAGTCACTCCCAGGCGATCGTGTACATCTCGCATAGCGGCGCGTGAGAGTTCCAATGCTCCCGAGTCGCCACGCGACTCAATCACCACGACTGCCGTCTCCTTGCCTTGGTTGGATATAGAAAAGGCAACTGAGCAGCCTCGTCGGGCACCCGGCACAGCGGACGCAATGGCTTCGATATCCTGAGGATGGTAATTCCGCCCATTCAAAATGATCTGATCTTTTTCCCGGCCAGTGATGAACAGTTCGCCCTCGTGAATCAAGCCCAGATCACCGGTGTCCACCCATCCGTCATCGAATATTCGATTTGTCCGATCTGGGTCACGGAAATACCCATCTGCGATACTCGGTCCGCCGGTCAATACAAGACCCTGCCGGCCATCTTTAACCTGGAGTCGACTAGCCGGATCTACGATCTGAATTCTGAAACCCGACATTGGCGGGCCACATGAAATGAGAGAGATACTTGCACGACTGTGTTTGGCGGGATTCGCCCATCCCGTCTCTTCGAATTCGACTCTATCGATAGCGATCTCGTGAAACTCAGCATCTAATTCCGAAATTGTGACCGCCAATGTCATCTCGGCCAATCCATACGATGGAAGTAGGGCCCGCGAGCGAAAGCCCGTCGGTCTCAATAACTCTGCGAAGGTTCGTAGATCCGAGCCGGACACGGGTTCAGCTCCAGAGCCGGCAACCCTCCATGAACTGAGGTCCCATGAATCAATTTGGTCCTCCGTTATTCTTCTAGTTAGAAGACCGTACGCGAAGCTTGGTGCATAGGAGATAGTTCCTCCTACCTTGCTAATGGTGTCACACCAATCAGTTGGCCTGCGCGCAAACTGAAGAGGCGACATCAGCCACACCAATCCATCGGTCATTATTGGTACCATCAAAAAACCGATCAGGCCCATATCATGATAGAGCGGCAGCCAGCTCACCCCACGGTCTTCTCCCGTGATTCTAAGATGACCAATTATTGCCCGCGCATTCTCCACAAGTGAGCGGTGTGATACCGCAACGCCCTTCGGGCTGTTGGTGCTTCCCGAGGTGAACTGAATAAAGGCTAGATCATTCTTGTCACAGTCCGGATCTCCGTCGAATGCCTGAGTCGGAACCACTTCAGGAAAGAGTTCGACGCGGATAGGGATTTCATCGTGCTGGAGAAGGTCGCGCCCGAGCGTCGAAGTGAGCAGAAGTGTTGCGCCACACTGATCGTAGATCGCCGCTACTCTAGCCTTGTAGCTATCCATTTGAGCGATGAGAAGGGGCGGATACAGTGGCACGGGTACGATCCCCGCCCAAAGTGAACCTGTAAAGGCAATTACAAATTCCTGCTCATCAGGTAGAATGACGACAATTCGATCCCTTTTCTTGAGATTGAGTTGAGAGATCAGAAAGTAGGCGAACTTGCGTGCCTCATCGCGGAGATCTGGATACGAAAGAAAGTGATCCGTCTGAGTGAATGTAATGCCTTTAGTAGGATCCGAGCAGTCAGATAGTGCGTGCAGCACAGTCTCGTTTGCAGTTGCTTTCACGATTCGTCATCCCTCGTCACTACGAGTGGGAACTGCCGCTCACCACCATGGAATTCTAGAATTTGCCCGTTCCGTCACGTTAGTTTGTCACGGCCTGACTTTGAAGACGGTCCCAGAACTGCCTCAACCGATCTTCGAGCGCTTGTTTCTGGACGTTGATTTTCGATCTACCGTAACCGACGGCAGCGCCTGGTCATTTCCTACGGCAGTAACCGGGTCCCCATGAGGTGGGCCACGTCACTCATCAGTCGGGATCCGGCCACATCGACCTATTAGCTTGCGCCGACCGGAAGGTGCGGCCGATTCGGGAGATCGGCTAGCGAGGTACGACAGAGTTCCCTGCAACTCTCTTTCCCTCGTGGTGGAGTCAGAAAGAGCCACGTACATTTGCTCCGCGGGTCGGGTTCCGCTACTCGACTCCCTGCGGCGCCCCGCCGTCAGTCTCCTCCCGGCAGGAGACTGACTTGCGCCACTTGACGCTGTCGCACTTTGAGCTTCGGCACTAGAGGCACCGAGTCCCGTTAACCGCGGGAGCGCGCGATATTGGCCTTCTTAAGAACTGATGCGCTGACACCGACAGCCCGCCACGTCGAATAGGACAGGCTCTTTCGAGTTCCGTATGCGGCTGCTACCTTCGTAAATCCCTCTTCGAGGCCTGCGAGATCAACTGGGGCAACCTCTGCATTGAGTTCGTCCTCCAGGTCCAGCCGTTCCTGGACCAGGTGCAGCCGGTGAAGCGGTTCGGCAACCTCGAGTTCGCCTTCGATGGCGGCCATTCGCTTCTTGATCGTGTCAGGCGTTCGCTTGCGACCACGCCTTGGCTTGGCCTGCTCCAACGCTTCCAGGTAGCTGCGCACAATGCGACCCTCTTCGCGACCTGTAGCGAGGGCGGCTTTGTGGGCGGGCGACATAGGAGACTTAGATCTGGAGGACTTGGCGGGCTTCTTCTTCGCGACTGTGGCCATGCGGCATTATTCCATAATTGGCAACACATGTTGCAACAGCTGACCCCGATGGCTAAGCACTCATCTACGAGGGCGTCCTCACTGGATCCTCGCTACAGCGTGCCCGGCCGATTGAGATAGCCCAACGGTTGCCAAGGATGCTGTCCGATAATCGAGAAGGACTGAAAACGGACATGACCGATCTCGCCTCCAAACTTGGCCACACCTGTTGCGCAATTGACGGAGCAGTCGAGTTGATGCCTTGGTACCCTCAGAATGTTCACTAGGTGGAGGTGATCGTCATGCTTGTCATTACATCTGGCAATTGGTGGGTGCTTGTAGCTGCCTTCATTGCGGGATCAGTTGGTGGTCTTGCAGCTGCACTGATCTTGCTCGATCCAACCGAGAGTTCAAATCCTTCTCCGACGGGCTGGAAGGCCGCTGCCGTTGTAGCCATTCGAACATTGGTCGGTGCCGTAGCAGCGGTGGCCTTCTTGTTCTTCTTTCCGACGGAACAGCAGATCACGACCGCCACGGCGGGTCATCCAGCGACCACGATCACGGTCTATCCATTCCTCAAGGTGATTGCACTCGCACTTGTTGTCGGTACCGGCGGCAGTGCCTTTCTCTCGTCGATGCGCAATCAGGCAATATCGTTCGTGACGGCTTCCAAGGCCAATGAGGCGAAGGCGACGATCAAGGCGACGGCCGTGACAGGACTCGCCCTACTCCCAAAGGTCGGTGGTCAAGCCGCGAACTCGGAGGCATCTCAGCAGGTTCGCACCATTGAGACTGCCGCAAACACTCAGATCCAGATGGCCGCCGATGGCCTTCCTCCCCCCTTCGATACGCATGCCGTGGATCCAGAAGGGGTGGCGCGGGTGCAGTACGCCGGAATCATGGGCGTTGCCCCCGATCGTGTCGGTACCGCAGATACTGCCGCAGCAGCATCGGCTGTCTCGGAGGCGGTGCGCCCAGTGCCGGAGGCTCTAGAGACTGCGGTCAATGCCACTCTCCAGGAGCAGGTCGACTTGCTCATTGGCCAGATCAACGACATCTAGGGCAATCCCGGACCAAGATGTCCAGAATCGAGTAGCGGGCATGCCTACCAGCAGAAGTAGTCGCACGCTAGATGCCGATTCCACGATGTGCGTCGATTGCTGCCTACCCTTCGACATCGAGGACGTTCGCCTAGTGCAGGCACAGTTTCACCAGCGGAGGAAGCGCTATGACCGACATGAACATTCAAGCTGGATATGCCAACTCGCCGGCCGAGCACCTGTTGCATGTCGCTACGGCAATTGTCCCACCGTTGCGCCGGCGCGCCAGACCTCAATCCATGTACCACTCGTCGTCAGATGCAAGGCCTAAGCCTCGCTGTCAACTTTTCTGATTTCTACCATCGGCTACATGTCAATGCCGGTGAGGAGTTCCTCGCCGGCCAAGAGCAAAATCCGTAATCCATCTAGGAGGCTTTGTATGGCAATGAATGTCTTTCGCAATGACGTTGGCATGAGCTGGTTCCACCCGGGCAAACGCTTGATCTCGACAAGGCGCGATGTTGATGATCATCTCGCGGCAATGCGCGAGTTCACGCGTGAGAATACCAATCAAGAGATGAACGACTGGATCGTCACCAATCTCGATACGCTCGACCGTAAGGCCCAAGGCCAACTTCTTCTTACTACGGTGGTACTTGCCATAGCTGCGGTTCTCTACAAGGAGATCGCCGGCAACCTAGGCCGCTGGGGAATCGGAGCAATCACGGTCATAATGACCGTGCTTATTTTTACGTGTATTGCACTGGCCGTGCTTAACGTCGTGTATTGGACTTCAACGTCGGAATTCGAGAATGCTGGTCCGAGATTCAATACACCACCTGCGCCGCCTCAAGACGGCGCAGAAGATGCTTTCTCACATCTACTTCTCATTCGCGAAACACGGACCAGAATCATTTGGCTATGTGGGCTTCTGGATGTCATCAGTCTAGTGGCCATCTTCGGCATACTCGTCGCCGAATCGCTGAAACTCGCTCATCTGTACTAAGTACCCCACGCCCAGCTTCCAGTTTGGCTGGAATCTCAGTGGGATGGGCCGTGGGTGCACGATTGGCACTCGTGAATCGAGTAGAACGGTCGTGATGCTGGACGAAGACATCATGAAGGAAGTTGTGCGCCTTGCGGAGGAGGCGGTCGAACACCGATGGGGTGGCCCGTTCGGAGCAGTGATCGTCCAAGACGGCGAAATTGTGGCCCGCGGTCAGAACCGCGTTCTCCTGACCGGCGATGTCAGCGCGCACGCGGAGATGGAGGCAATTCGCAAAGCGATCGAGATAGTCAATCCCTATGCGCCGTCAATCTCCCAAGAGATGCAGGATCAGTCGACGTTGCAATTGATTCCACGTGAATCTGGATCCGATGATCGAATGCCATCGAGGGCACGCATGCTTTCCGGCATGAGCATTTACAGTACCGGTCAGCCGTGCCCAATGTGCCTTGGGGCCATCTACTGGGCGAGATTGGAGGCATGCTACTTTGGATGCGATGTGGAAATGACTCGTGATATTGGATTTGACGACGCATTTCAGTACGAGGATTTTCAGCTTCCAATAGAACAACGGCGAATCAAGATGCGCCAAATTTTCCCGGATTTGTGTTCACCGGTTTATCGTAAGTGGATGTCAATGGGCGATCGCCATTACTACTGATCATCGGTCGACACCGAGAGCATCGGGTTAAGCCGGACGCAGGGCAACAACCCTCCGCCCACCCACCCCATCATTGGCCGTTCCGGGCGGAGATGCCCCGTGGCGTTGTCGCACTCGTGCGGGAGGCACCGGACTTACATCTCGTTCACCGAGTGCGGTAAGAACGCGTAGCCCATCACCACGCTGTGAAAATTTGCGTCGGCTTTCAGGTTCGGCGTCGTGACTGATTCGGCAAGTGGAGCTCGAATTGGCGGAGTAGAGGGGGCTCACTGTTCGCAATAGGTGTTTCGAGGTCAGGTACAATGCCGCCATGGCTAAGAACGTTGTGGTGCAAGTTGTAGACGACATCGACGGAGGCGAGGCTGCGGAGACAATCAGCTTCGCCCTTGATGGCAAGTCCTACGAGATTGATCTGAATGCACAGAACGCCGCTTCGCTACGCAAGGCATTCGCTCCCTTCATCGAGAATGGGCGCTCGTCTGGACGAGGGAGCGGATCCGGGGCCGCTCGTGCGACGCCGGCAGGCAAGGCCACGCTGTTCTCGCAGCTGGATTCAGAGGAGAAGGACCGATTTCGCCGGTGGGCCGAGATGCCCAACGCGCGGAGGATTGGGGACGTCCGGGTTCAGTCATGGATTGACGTTGATCGGCCTTAGGTCGCCCTGACGTTCGCAACTGAGGGATCTCACAATTCTTCAGCTGAATTTGCCCGAGAAGCTCAGAGCCTGTATGGCGCGAAGATGCCACCCTATCGAGGGTGGCATCTCAATTCCCCCATTGCTTGGGGATCCATTGCTAATTGCTAGTTCCACATAGGCTTACCATTATCTCCCATTTAGAAGGAAGGACATCGAACCTTCCCAGTGTACCCTGCCCCAGGCGCGAAGGCTACCCCTCGGCCTCGGATGACGTCCGAGCGATCGATCCCAGAATCAACAAGACGGTGTTACCGACATGAGCGACACCGGGGAAATGGTACCTCTTGATACCACGGTCGTGATTGCTGTTGCCATCCGGCTCTAGGTCCCCCGAGAAATAGCGAAGAGCAAATTGATGGTCTGGCATGGCGGAATGATCCACAACAAACTGCGTAGCCCGAGCTGGACGTGCATTCATCATGGGGAATACATCATTCTCACCCATATAGACCGTTGCCGATGCTTCCAGGTCGTAACGCGCGTTCGGAGGAATATGAGCGCTGTGCGACTTCCCTACATCAATGTATGCTCGCCCGTCCTCCTTTCTCGATTGGATTGAGGGGAGTTCGAACTCGGGCTCTTCGATCGTAATCGTAGGGCGGCCATCGGTGACAAGGCGGAAGTAAGTGAAAGTCGACGATGGAGCACCCTCGACGGATGCCAGTAGCCAATTCGAAGGAATCGCCACATTCTCAGACGAACGGTTCTGCCCCGAACTCTTAGCTTTGACATCTAGGCGAATTGACTTTGCACCTGCTTGAGGTGTGATGCAAAGGGACCAATCCCCTGCCTCAGTCATTAGGTCAGGGCTTAATGCATCCATCATCGATTCTGAATACCAGTCAGGGCATCTTCCGAATAGTGCTTGATAATACACATCATGGGCAATTTCGTGGGCCAGGCGGGCCTTGAGAAACCTATCAACCGTGAGGGCCAGAATCGAAGCAATGAGCATACTCTCGCCCATTGCCAGGGCAAGCTTGGATTCGAGAGACGTCAAGCGATGCACGCGTTCAGAGACAAGCATCAAGGCAATTCCCGCGATGCCTAGAGCCACCCCAACGACCCAGAACCATCTTGCTGGCTCGTTTCCCCCGTTTGGATCTGGATTGTCACTCTTTGCCTTGAGCTTATCATTCTTCGACTTAAACAATTGCCTCTTGGGCTTGGATTGGTCCGCATCTTCCGCCATCAAAACAATGTAGTCGGCGGTGGTCCGGTCGGCCAGTGGATAGTTGTGCTGAGAGTCAACCTGAGACGGCACGAAAGGTGCAAACCCTTCTTCATCTGCCGACTATCGGCCGCGGCCGATTGAGCCAAACCGCCATTAGGTGATTCGAGCATTACCACGCCTAACGCTGAGATTGCTCCGGGCTATTGTCCCCGCGTACTGATTGGAACGAAGAAGTCATGCCAACAGGAAGCGGCGGCCTATCTAGATAGCTGAGATTCACTGGAGCATTGGAATCACGACCAATGACTCGTTCAGCAAGTACCGAGCCTATGGTTCCCAAGGCCAGGAACAGGCGCGACGCCTTCCATCAACACCGACCAGAACGGATCGAGATGACTGTTAAGTGACTTCAGCGATGAAATCTGCCACCGGGGCGTCGAGCATCTCGTGGGCTCCCACTGCGACTAGGGCTCCGACAAGGACTCCAGACGCCCCCGCCTTGCGGGCCACGAGGAGACCAGCTGCGATGCCGACGATGACGTGGGAAACGATCCGATCCGTACTGTTGGGTAAACGTCGATTGCTCACTTCAACTCCTAACAGGCATCGAGGTTTTCAAGATTGTCCTTCTTGGTGCTGTCCGACTTCGTCTTGATGTACGGAGCCGCCAAGCAGCCGGACTTCGGGCAGTAGCTCATCGTCTCGACGGTGGCCGTGTACCCGTCGGCACTGGTCTTCCAGACATTTCCGGCCTTGATGCTGTCCACAACTTGCTTTCGGGTGTAGTGGACCCCAGCCGTCGTGCAGACACCCTCGATGTGCTTGTGCGACCCGTCGGATGAGGACTCCTTGCGGACCTTGGTGATGGTGTAGGTGGTCATGTGACTCTCCTTGTAGGTGACGAACGATTGCTGCTTCATGGATAGATGGGGACCGGTGGGGTCAGCGTGGCACACGGGTGTGACTAACTGACTCTCAGGTGGCAGTCGGGCCAGCAAGAGGGACGGCGATTGACCCGCCCCTCTTGCTGCCGCGGCTACTTCTTGCCCTTGCCCCTCCGCTGTGCGAGATCGCTGCCGGCGACGCTCTTGACCGTCTTCGGGGTTCCCTTTGGCTCCGTATCGTCATCGAAGTCGTCCAATTGGCGCCCACTAGGCAGCGATCGCTGCAGTGGCAATTGACGTCCTCCCAGGCCAGGGACTTCCCGGCGAAGTCATCCGCTCTAGGGATACACCGTCGTGCGATCATCTGTACGGTATCGGCAGCGACATAGTGATCCGTGGAAACGGGGCTTGGCATCAGGGGATCAGCATGGCGAAGGGCGACACCGGGATGATCTGGGCTGGCAATGGGTCCCGTATGGCTCTTCCGCTGCCTCAGGGCGGTTCAGACGGGGATGGCGATGGCTCGATCTGATCTTCTGATCGACCTCGTTGAGGCGGAACGTCAGGGCGACAAGGACCGCTTCCGAGCGCTCGTTGAGGCCATTATCGCCGAGGAGAGAGCTAACCAGCATCATGTGGTGGCAGCTCGGCTCACGGACCTCATCACGACGACCGGTTCGTCTGAGCTGCTCCATCACGATGGATTTGCCGAGCACCTCGGAGAGCTACTTCACCAGATCGTTCCGCGACGGCGGCTGGAGAGCATCCATCTCTCGCCAATAGTGCGGACGCTCATCCAAGAGGTCATTGAAGAGCACCACCGCAGTGAACTGCTCCGGGGTCACAATTTGGAGCCCCGGAACCGGATTCTCATGGAAGGTCCGCCCGGCAACGGCAAAACGACGCTCGCGGAAGCGATCGCCGCCGAGGCAATGCTCCCCCTGTTTGTAGTCCGTTACGAGGGAATTGTGTCGAGCTTCCTGGGTGAAACGGCATTCCGTCTCGACCAAGTGTTCGAACTTGTCCGAACCAGGCGATGTGTCCTGTTCTTCGATGAGTTTGACTCGATTGCAAAGGAGCGAGCCGACACACATGAGACCGGAGAGATCAAGCGGGTCGTCTCAAACCTGTTGCTGCAGATTGATCGCCTGCCGGCTCACGTCATCGTGATCGCCGCAACGAACCATTCCGAGCTTGTCGACCGAGCAGCCTGGCGCAGGTTCCAGGTTCGCGTTGAATTGCCTGGACCCACAAGGGCTGAAGCGGTGTCATATTTGGATGAGCTTCGGGAGAGACTAGGTGGCAACCTCGGACTGGTGTCGAGAACCATTGCAGAGAAGTTGGCGGGTGCGAGCTACGCAGACCTTGAGCAGTTCGCTCTCGACGTTCGGCGGCGGACCATCCTCGCGAACCCCGACGCAGATGTGACGTCGATCGCAAAGTCGGTGATAACTCAGTGGCGAACGCAGAAACACCACTGACTGACGAGCGCCCACTTCTGAGCTTCGGCAAGCCAGCGGAGGGCGCCATCCCGCCGGTTGACCGGCGCGGGTACCCGCCACCACCCCGGATGCCCAGTACGGGGCAGCAGGGAGAGCGACTCGGACCAAAATTTGATCAACTCAAGAGCGCCATTCTCAGTAGGCGCGTTGAACTGACTGAGGAAACCCCGGCAGAGGACCCTGAACTGGTTGCAGTCTTCGATTTGGCTGGCTCGGTCGACGACTTCTACAAGGCTACGTCGAAGGTCCCTGGGCTCGATTTCCTCTTTGATTCGGATGACGGCACAACTGAGCCCGATGACGACTTCTACTTCGAGAAAGAGGGCGAAGCCACCGACAGCCCGGTTCCGCAGCATCTCTACATGGTGATGACGAACGAGGCGGCGCTGTCAGAATTCATTCGCCTCTTTCGGTTGTGGCAAGCAGACAGAAGTGTGACTCTTGACCGCGGCCTCAGTCCGTTCAAGCAAGTGTTCTCTCTTCTCCGAGACATCCGACGCTGGAGTCCTCAAGACCGTGTCCGTGAGACTGGGATCCTTGAGGATTGGCGGGAGCGTGTAGTGACAGCTGCGGCACAGCACATGCGCGCCGAGGTCGAGCTTTGGTATCGCTCGGACATTGGACGTCGAGAGGCGGGTCGCCGCGCTGTAGAAGCTGCAATCTCCGCTGCCGGAGGGTCGGTCGTCTCAAGCAGCACGATCGATTCCATTCGATACCACGGGCTTCTCGTCGACCTTCCCCGTGCAGCAGTGGAGTCGGTCTTGACGAGCGGAGCCGAGGCGATTGAACTGCTCACGGTTGAAGATGTCATGTTCGTGTCGCCCGTATCGCAGCACAGTGCCGTCATGAACCCGTCCATCGGCGACGCTCCGTCTGTTGCCGGTGCACCCTCACCATCGGGGAACCCACGGGTTGCTCTCCTGGATGGGCTCCCATTGGGCAATCACCAAGCACTGGCAGGTCGCCTGGTCATCGATGATCCGGATGACGTTTCATCGAAGTACACGGCAAATCAGCGACGCCACGGCACCGCTATGGCCTCACTCATCATTCACGGACCTCTCGATACGCCAGGACCCGCACTCACTCGGCCTGTATATGTTCGTCCGATACTTCAGCCGGAAGCGATCTTTGAGGAGAATGAGGTCTTTCCACCGGACGAGTTGTTCATTGACGTGCTCCACCGGTCCTTGCATAGGATCTTCGGAGCCGGAGTGGATACTCCAGCTCTCGCAAGCGAGATTCGCATCATCAACCTGTCGATTGGAGATTGCTCGCGCACCTTCGTCCGGAAGATGAGCCCTCATGCTCGTCTCCTGGACTGGTTCTCGCACCAGTTCAACGCTCTAATTGTGGTCAGCTCTGGCAATCACTCGGACACGGAACCTGATGTTTCACAGGCTGCGCTTGATGACATCAATGTTCTTCAGTCCGAGATTCTTCGCACCATGCAGCGATCTGAACGCAACCGACGGCTGTTCGCCCCCGCCGAAGGCGTCAACGTCATCACGGTCGGTGCATCTCATTCGGATGGTCACACGTCTTCTGCGCTTCCAAGTCACCTCGTCGACCCTCTCCCAGAAGGAATGCCAGCGGCCTACAGCGCCGTTGGGTTCGGCTATCGGCGTGCGGTGAAACCCGAGATATTGATGCCCGGAGGTCGGCAGGTTCTTGAGCTACCTGTTGGAGCTCCACCTTCCGGATTGGTCCACCTTTCTGGAGCAAGTGGTATTGAAGTGGCCGGACTCACAGTTGCTAGCCCGGGTACCTCGGGTGAGTTGAACGGACGCACCTTGACATGCGGCACTAGCAACTCGGCCGCACTCGCAACGAGAGCCCTGGCGCGGATCTTCGACCTGCTGGAGGAGCCTGACGGTGTCGAAGGTGAGTTACCTGGAGGCGAATATCACTCGGTCATGGCGAAGACGCTTCTGATCCACGCAGCGTCTTGGGGGACAAACAAGGGCAAGTTGATTGGAGACCTCGGCCTAGAAGGTAATCCCGACCGACATGCACTAACTCAATTCCTCGGTTACGGCGTGGTCGATGGAGTCAAAGTGGGTACTGCGTCGACCCGCAAGGTGACATTGTTGGGGGCTGGATCGATCAAGGCCGGAAGGCGTCATACCTATCACTACCCCCTTCCGGGCTCATTGCGAGCGACAACGGAGTGGCGTCGCTTGACCGTCACACTCGCATGGCTGACTCAGACCAACCCGCGAACACAGAAGTACCGAGTGGCACGGCTCAGGTTTGGCGCTCCCAATGCGGTTCTGGGAGTTGACCCCGAGCAGGCGGATCGGCGAGCCACGGTGCGCGGCACGGTTCAGCATGAAGTGTTCGAGGGAAGGAGCGCGGTCGCATTCTTGGCCGGCGACACGCTAGCGATCGATGTTGACTGTCGAATCGACGTGGGCACAGCGGCAGTTGAGACGCGGTACGGGATCGCTGCTTCGCTTGAGGTCGGTCCGGCGATTAGGGCCGACATCCACAACGAAATCCGGCAACAACTACAAACAAGGATTCAGCCCGAGATCCGGGAAAGAGTCCGCTAGCAACTTCTGCGCATGTGGATGCTCACAAGCTGTGGCACAGGAGGTTGCTCACTGATTCCGAGTTCCTCAAGGACTGGCACTCAGGTGCATCTTCCGCTCCAACCGGCTGCCCTTGCCGAGACATGGCACGTGGACTGTGACGGCTGGCTGGCATGATGACTAGGGACACGGTCTCTCTCGAAAGGCGAATGATGGCGACTGTGTAAACACCGGTCGGAAACGGCAGCACCCCTGAGCTAGGAACACCGGTCGAAAACGGCAGCACCTGAGCATCCCCAGATCCGCTCAACCTCGCTCACAGGCT
>Ga0097691_1002355_pt1 | contig 12758 bp, 13 predicted proteins | sample NGESurdeep072012_8_FD_72858 | JGI IMG/M metagenome (GOLD analysis project Ga0097691, IMG submission 72858) | Arctic peat soil microbial communities from Barrow, Alaska - NGEE Surface sample 210-1 deep-072012 | ecosystem: Environmental > Terrestrial > Soil > Wetlands > Peat ...
GTGGCGGCACACCCGCCTGCTGGGAGATTGGCTCCGGCTCGAGGTCCGGCCGTGTACCGCCGGTGATCTCGAACTGCTGGAGCGCCGGCTGGCCACCGGCGCGGGCCGCGCGCGCAGCCTCGGGATCTCGCCAACGTGCACTACATGCCAGGAGATGATCCCGTCCCAGTGTTCTTCGACGGACTTGACAAACTCCTTCAACGGCTCCGAGCCAGTCGCTGGCGACCGGCCACGCGCTGCTGATCGGTTGGTCGAGGATGCATTCGGTCATGGGAGGAATCTCCTGATGGAAGCAAAGGGGGACCGGCGGCCAGGTGGGGCGATCGCCACCGGCAAGCTCGCCGTGCACGTGCACCTCGACAGCCTGCCGGGGGTGGCCGAGGCCGCCGACCACCTCCACCTGCGACCGCACAGCGGGGCGGAGCTCGTCGAGCGCGCCGTCGCCGCCGGCTACCTGCACTGGGGGACCACCCCACCGACCGGCGCCGCGTCCACCTGCGGCTCACCCCGGCCGGCCGCCACGGCCTGGACGTGCTCAGCCGCGCTCAGCTGGCCGACCTGGCCGGATTGGCCGACGAGCTGGCCCGGCCTGAGTCCTTCTGACGCGACAGACTCCGGCGTGGCGTCGTTGCAAGTGGACTGAGCACGTGGCGGGGGAACGGGCCTCGTGCGGGTTGCCAGCCGTCGAATCCTGGCACCCAGGCCCCACCTCCACTGGGGTGCCTCGCCGCCTCGCGGTTGTCCCGAGCTTCACCGCAACGTCAGGCGGCGGCCACCCGCAGATCGCCAGGCCGTGGTCACCTGGCCAGTGCCCGCTACTTCTCCACCTGAAGGAGCCACGCATGGAAGAGCTCGTGCTCGCCGTCCTCGCCGAGATCGCCGTCGTCGCCCTACTGGCACTCGCCAGCCACCTGTGGATGCGGCTGCAGAGTCCACAACCCGCCTGATCGGTCCGGGTGGGCAGCCGGTTGACCGGCGACCGCCGGCCGCGAGGCCGGGCGTGCACCCGGCCCGGCTGACTCCGTCCGCGTGTTACCGGCCGATCGCGGCGGTCGTCGGACCGGTTGAGGACACAATGAGCCCCGTGCGGTCGCTCAACGACACGGAGCTGTTGAGCCGGATTCTCGTCGGTTTCGCCCTGGCCTTCCTGATCGGCTTCGAGCGCGAGCTGCGCGGCTCACCCGCCGGTGACCGCACGTTTGCCCTCATCGGCTCGGCCGCGGCTTCGGCGGCCGCCGTGACGGGCCAGGCGAGTCCACAGGCGTTGGCGGGCATCGTGACCGGGGTGGGGTTCATCGGCGGGGGGCTGATCCTCAAAGGGCGCGACGGCGACGTCCGGGGGGTCACGACGGCGGCGACTGTCTTCGCCACGGCCGTGGTCGGACTCGTGGTCGGGCTCGGCCATCTGCTCATGGGTGTGGTCGCCGCGGGGCTCACCCTGCTGATCCTCGAGCTGCGGTTCCTGCCCGGCATCCGACTGCTTGACGCCCACCGCTACCAGAGCCGGGTGCGACCGGACGACCAGGGCCCCGGCTGACTGCGTCCGGTCGCGACTCGCCTGCCGGGCAGGTCAGACCCTGATTTTGCAGCCGGCCCAGCCGGGACACCTGATTGTGATCGTTCCAACCCGGCATCGCGTCTCGGACGAACGCCGCCGCAGCAATCGGGGTCAACATGCCTCAAGGCGGCCGGGAAGCTGCCAGCTGGGCAGCGCGGCACGGTTACCGGCATGGGCCATCACCAATCGACAGTGCGGTGCGGCCGGGTGGCCGTTAGCCGAAGCAGGGCAGGGCGTGGATGCGGCGCAGCGCTGCGGCAAAGGCCTCGAAGATGCGGGTAGGCCGCGGCAAAGCGCAGGTGCATGCGACGTGGAAGACAGCCTCGATCGCGTCATGGCAGCCACGGCCCGGCCGAAACCCATAGGACCTCGGCTCGAATCGTGACTCCACTCGACGAGTTCCAACGCGTTGGCGACCTGGGCTTGGCGCACCCTGTCGACGACCACGGGGATGGTGCCTTCATACCCTCGATCCGCCGCCGATTCTGTCGTCCTGAGCGAGCATCGACGCCCGACGAGAGCGCATGAGCAGCCCTGTCCCGGATTTCGACGTCGCCAGGATCCGCCGCTACGCGGAAGACCGAGTGCCCGAACGTGCTCGCTATCAGGTCCGCAACGACGTCGTGGTCAGCGGCACGACCGTGACGATCGTGGAGCGGCGGGCGCCGTGGCGACCCGACGACACCCGGCAGTGGACGTCATTCCCGATCGCTCAGCTGCGCTGGAACCCGGGCGCCGCGACCTGGACGCTGTACTGGCGGGACCGCGACATCCGCTAGCACCGCTACCCCGGCACGCCCTCGGCCGGCGACGTCGGCGTGCTGCTCGCCGAGATCGAACACAATGTGGCGGGCGCCTTCTGGGGCTGACCTGGCTCCAACAACCTTCGCGGGGACCCAGCGAGCGGGCCGGACTCATGGAGGCGCCGCTGATAGGGCTGGCCCAAAGGCCGGCCGTTGCGACCATCAGAGCCGGCGCGACTACCGAGGCGGCGCGGCCGATGTGGCCGTGCGTTGCGGCACCGACAACAGCAGCTCCCGCGCCGGCGAGCACCAGCAGGAACGTGCCGAACATTTCGCTGAACAATCGGCGCCATTCGAAGCTGAGGTCGGTGAAGTCCCGAGCTCACACTGGCTCCCGTTCCAAGAGGGGGGCGGCCGCCGGCCCGTGCCGGCTGGCCACAACCGCCGCTACGCGTTCGCGCTCAACCTGCGCGGCGTCTGCTTCGCCTGTGGACACACGGCGGATTGGGGGCACGTCCCTGTCCCGCGGCTTAGCGCCGATCTTCACCCCGAGTGAGCGGGTGGGTCGACAAGGCGGCATGGAACCTGCGTGTTCTCGCTCAGGTGGTAGCTAGCGCACACACGGTGGTAGCCATCAGCAATCTGTAGTGCCCTGCCGGTCGCCAGATCGCCTCGCACCAACAGGATCGGCGACAGAGCCATGCCCTCGGCGACTTTCTTGAGGTCTTTGGCGACCTCCGCGTCATCCGCCGGCAGCAGGGACAACCGAGCCGCTCTCAAGATGTCCTTGACCGGATGGTGCACCGTGGGTGCATGCGACAACAGCCCGGCCAGCGCCTCCGACGCCGGCGGGCTCGCGATCAGCCGCAGGAATGAGGCGGCAGCGGGATAGTCATGCTCGGACGGGGCATCCGCCCACTTCAGCTTCTTCGGCTTCGCCATGCAGCCGTCCCTTCGTTCACGCGTTTCTTCGCCACGGCTGTCGCACTGCCGTCGGTGTCAAGGCGACCGGCGGTCCGCCCATCCGGCACCGCCAGGATTCCGGGGCCAGCAGGACAGCCGCGGCGATGGGGACGATAGCGGTGAGCAGCACACGCGTTCGCCCACCTGTGCGCCGGCGCCGCTGAGCTGGTCGCGCACCCGCTGGGCTACGTCGAAGTTGAGCGCGTGCTCGGTGTAGCCGTCGGCCGCCTGCGCCCCGACGGTGTCGCACTCCTTGCTGGCGTTACCGATGTCGACCTGGGTGGCGATGTCGCGGGCGTGAGCGGCGTTGCCGCCGGCATGCCCAGGGTCGATTACGACGATCTTGCCGGTTATAGAACCGGTGGCCGGTGCGGTGATCGGCGCGGTGGCCACCGGCGAAGCGGGCGGGGTCGGCGCGGGCAGGGTCGGCAGCAGGGTGACGGTCGGGCTGACCGGGGTGGCGCGGACTTCCGTCTGAGCTCCACAGCCGACGGCCAGGCAGAGGGCGCCGGCGAGCGAAAGTGCGGCCAGCCCGCCGCGACGAACGGGCTGCCACCGCCGGCGGCGGAGCGACCGTAGGCAGTGGGCGATCCCCGGCGTATCAGAATCAGCCGTCACCGTCTCGGCAGAGTGGGCGGCAGTAATCTCGGGACCGCGGTGAGTGCACGATCGCCAGCCGGCGGCGCGGGTGCCAGAGTCGGTATCGATCACATGGCTAGCTCCTCGCTCACCCGTGCCGTACCGCGCGGTGCTGGCCATCATTGCTCCCTGACGTGCTGGGTTCGTGCTGGGTGATCCAGGCAATACCGATCGCGTCGGCATTCGCTCGGGTGGCCTGGAGTCGTTCGTTTGCCCGTACCGGTCCCCTACAACACGGAATAATGCCGCTATCCCGTGTGATTCGGCTCTTGTTATCCATCACTTTGATGATCCGCTTTAAGGCCCGGCCCGGCCCGGCCCTGACGACGCAGATACGCGGGTGAAGGCTAAGTCCTGGGCTCGACCCGGTCAGTTGGGACCTCTACGGCTCTACGGAGTAGTTGGCCGTCCCGTCGAGATCTTTCATCTCGATTAGCCAACGCCCCGCCTCGTGCACTCCTTCTTCTGTGACCGCCACTGCAAGCGCATTGCCGTGGTGGTGGCGCAGGCAATCGAGGGCAAGCGCCCTTGCTTGCAGCCGAGTAAGAGCGTAAGAGCCTGGTGAGGCCGAAGCATTTGACGAACGCTACCGATGCCTGCACGGCCCGGCCCACGCCGTCCACGCCGCTCCGCCGACGATTCCCGGACGCCACACATTCGATCACGGGGTTTACGCTGGGCGACGGTACGGGGGGTTGCATAGTCACGGCTCGCTCCAAATAGGGAGCCAAGTTAGCTGTATGCCTAAAAGTGGGGGAAGCTCAATCAGGCCTGTTGCCCAGCGCCCGCCCAGCCCATATCCATCGATCGGTTGCGTCGACCGGCAGCTGCGCATACAGGTGGCCGGCCTCATGGGGCGTCATGGGTGCTCCTCGCTGTACCACTCCGCGATGAGGCGGACCGGTTGGCTGCCCTGTTGCACGACTTCGCCGCTCCTGTTGTCGACTACGAAGTTGGCCGCGCCCGGCGAACTGGGAGGGCCGCCCACGGAGGAACGGGTATCAACAGTCTGCCTGAGTGAAGCAACCCACCCACGGGAGAAGGGATAGAGACTGTAGCGAGTGCCCCGGCCAAACTGATTCTCTACGATGCGGCGAGCGTCCTCCTCGGATATCATAGTGGTCGCCCCTCCTTGTCTAGAATCATGGCCCACATGCGCTGCGTATCTTCGGCGTAAGCTGGAACCTTTGAGTCAGCCCATGCTCGGCCCAGCTGAGGGTCCCACCAAACGGGGCCGCTGCCATCCGCGGGGTTGACCGCCAGCCACGCATGAGCGCCACCGTTAGTGAGTGGAGTGCCTTGGTCGTCGAGCATCGTGCTTCCGGTAGTCGGATCGAGAGGTGGTTTCCATTCATTGATTATGAGTGCGCTGGAACCGGGGCCAAGCTGTGAGAGCTGATCGTGAAGTTGGGCGTAGCCCCCTGACTGCGAGTCGAACTGCTGGTAAGTCCCCCCAAGCCAATCCATGGCGCGGGCAGCCCCGTCCTTTTCGCCAGACATGTCTGGTGTCCCGTCGGTTTTGACATCTCTCGCGCGTGGTTGGGAGAGTTCCGGCCTGCCGTGGAAGGTGGATAGTGCTGCCAGCGAACAGTCCAGGCAGTTGTTTCCACGGCCTTCCGCCTGAGGGCCACCGTCGTTCACCTCCCGGCGGCATGGGTGCGTGGCGGGGTTGAAGTACTTGGCGTACCCGTCGCTGTCCCGCAGCGTTCCGGCTAGGTTCTTCTGGTACTCCGGATTCGGCTCACGCCGAAGGTATCCCTGTCCATACTTGCGCGTGTCTTCCAGCGGCTCCGGCGCATCAGGTCGGTCAAACATGCCCATATTTGTCAGAGTGGATTCGGGTGTTGCTTCGCCGGCGGCGGCTGGCTGTTCGCGCTGACCTGGCACGAGGCCGCGCACGCGATCCTCTGAATGCTCGGTAGACACGGGCGTCGGCACGGCCGCGGCTTCCCCGACCGGCTCCGGCGCGGTCTCGGCTGCACCCTCACCCGGGCCGTCCACCTCGGCCGTCCCCGGCGGCGGCGGCGCGTCCCCGCCGGTCGTGGCAGCGCCGGCCGTAGACCGGGTATCGACGGGGGGCACAATCTCGTCGGTTTCCCTCACTGCGGCACGTCCGGCCTAAGAACCGAGCTTCTGTAGGTCATCCAGTGGGCTCGTCCTCCTTGGTAGGCCGCGCGAAGCAAATGGCCGTACATGCATAAGGTCGCGTCCGCCGCGGCGCTGCAGTCGCCGTCGCACATGCCAGCGCGGACAGCGGACGCAAGCACCGGCCGCGACCACTCAGCGAGAGTGTCGTCGAGTTCCCGGAATGCGGCGGCGGCCTGGGTTTGCGGCAACGGCTGCAGCGCATGGATCCGCGTTCTGAACTCCGTGACACGGCTGTCCGCGACGACTGACGCTGTCCGGCGTCCGAACGCGCACCGGTGCGCGCAGGGCCCGCACTCCGGGTGCGGACCCAACGCCGCCCACACCTGCGGGGTCTCCGCCGCGAATGCCCGAAACCGGGCCGCGAGCTCTGTGCGCGTCGCCAGCGGTGCGACCGCTCCGCCGGTCCGCTGCGCCGCTTCCCGGCGTACGTTCGGCACCTGCACCAACGCCGGCCGCGTCCAGCCTGGCTGACTGATGAACGCTGTCATCGCGTTCAGTTGCTTGGCGTAGGCAACTTGGTCGTCGGACAGGTGCATCGCCCCAGCGAGCAGCTCACGGTCCACGTCATTGTTCAACCGGTGCATGATTACAGTGTTTGTGTTGTCGATGACGTCACGCACCAGCTTGCCGGGGACCTGTTCGACGATGAGCAGCGCCTCGCCGTACTTGCGGTTCTCCGCCAACGTCGTCGCGAACATTGCCGCTGCCTTCGCCTGCGGGTCGGACTGTGGCCCTGCCGCGCCGTTGGCCCGACCTTCCGACGCGCCGAGAAGCTGGTGCGCCTCCTCCACCACCGTCAGGTGCGCGAGCTCGCCGCCGGGTGTCCGAGTCGCCTTGTAATGCTCGGTCATCAGCGTCAGGACCAGCGCGATCAGCAGCGACTTCTCCCGGGCGTTGTCGCCGAGCGCACCGAGCTCAAGGACGACCGGCCGGTCCAGCAGCGCTTCGATCGGGTACGAGCGGGCGCCGCTCAGGGCCGCGCCGGCCGCGCCGTCGCGCAGCGACTCGGCCCGCAGTACCGACGCCGCCATGATGTTCGACCGCACCTCGCCTACCCAGTTCGCCGCGTCCACGACCGTGCGCAGTGCGGCGACGAAGTCGTCCAGCACCGGCCAGCGGGCCCCGGACGCTTCAAGCTCGTCGTCGTCCGGGGCAATGTCGTCCATGAATAGACCCGCCCCGATATACATCTCGCGCATTGCCCGCGTGTACACGGCTGGGAGCGGGTCCCACAGCCCGAACGCCGCGTCGAAGCATGCCTGCAAGCTCGCCGCGTGCAACCCGATGCCCACCCCAGCTGGGACCTGGAACGGGTTGATGCGCAGCGGGCCGACCGCCTCCTCGCCAGCGGTAAGCACCAGCAATTCGTGCATGCCCGGTCGAGTCGCCAACCAGCGGTAGTCGTCGCCGTCGCTGTTGACCGGCTCGACGACCAGAAACGGTATCCGGTGCTTCACCCAGGCCTGCTCGAGCAGGCGCAGCAGCGTGTTGGTCTTGCCGCTGCCGGTCGACCCGGCGATCAACACATGCCGCGTCAGCCCGCTCAGTGCCAGTCCAATTGGGTCTCGACGACGCCCGTTGACGAGCTGGTCCCCCAGCTGCAGCGCCGGCCCCTGCTTCGCGGTCACCCCGACGGCGACGGCACCGGCGAGCGCCGGGTGGGCGACCGGGAAGGCGGGAACGGTGCCGTGTAGCGCGGCCGGCAGCCGGAAGGCTGCGGCCGCCTCCCGCGCGTCGGCCAGCGCCGTCACCTCGCGCAGCAGGGCCGGTGGCGGCTGCGGCCACGACCACACCGCATGACCACCCCAGGGGGCGTGCCACAGCCCGGACAGGTTCGTCGCGAACACCGCGGCCTCACCCGGCGTCCGGGGCCGTTCGACGCTGAAGGTGGCGTCGGTGCGCTCACCTTGCAGGTAGTCGCCCGGCGCGCTGTCGCTGGCTGTTCGCCCCGGACTGACGCTCGCGCCGACCAGCGCGAGAAATCCGTCGTCGAGCGGAGCCGGACTCGCCAGGCAGATCCGCATTCGGAACGCCCGGTCGCGGTAGCGCAGCTGAGCGTCCGTGAACACGTGCGCGGCCTCGACCGCGAACGCGTCGGCGGTCAGTGCTACCTGGCCACCGAGCAGCGGTCCGGTGGTCCACTGGCCGGGCGAGGCGAGCCGCTGATACTGCGTCGCGAGCGTCGACAGCAGCGCCGGCAGCGCCGGTGGGACGCTCACGCCCTGCAGTCCCACCGTCAGCATGACCGCTGCAGGCTGCGACGAGAGCGCGGTGAGCATGGCGGTCGGCGGGGTCGTGCTTGCGGTGAACGGTTGCACCGCGACGTAGTACATCGCGCCGGCGTCCGGCCGGTTCGGCCGTCCGACGAGCACCCGCTTGCGGACCTCTGCCATGCCGCCCAGAGCCGCCGGGAACGGGCGCAGAACCCGGGCCAGCTCGGCAGAAGCCGTGATCTCCCGTACCTGGACCCAGCCGGGCACACCGGCCAGCCGCGACTGCGCGGCGACGGCCTGCGCGGACGCGGCCGGCACGCTGGAGCCGGCGCACCGGCCGAGCAGGAACAGCTCGAGTTCACCATGGGCCGGGTCCCACAGCCAGCGCAGCTCGACGGCGGCGTCGGCGACCAGCTGCCGCGACAGGTACGCCACCTGGTCATCCAGGATCCGCCGAGCGTTGTCGGCGGCCGGCGTCGACCGGAACTCAACGAGTTCGGTGAGGTCAGCCGCCGCGGTGACCTGCACCCCGAACCAGGCCCAGACCTGACCGTCCGGGCCAGCTTCGCTCGTCAGGACAGCGGGAAGCGCTGGCGTCGATACTGCCCGCTCGACTGTCACGCCAGGACACTCAGGTCGAGCGGACCAGCGTGTGCGGGTGGGGCAGCAGGGTCGTGCGCTCTGCCACCGTGAGCAGGACCCCGTCCGGGCGCTCCCCCACTACCAGGTACCACTCGCCCGGCTCGACGGCGCCGACCTGCTCGCCTGAGTTGTCCGGGGACAGGACGATCGATGTCTGCTCCACGGCCGCCCAGTACGGCATGAAGGCTGCCTCGGCAGGGACTGGCCGGCCGTCTGCTGCAGTCGGGCTCGGCACCGGGTAAACGAACGTCTCGGCCTGCGGCGCGGGCGATGTCCGGTACGCCGACGAGGCGTAGGGGGACTGGGCCCCGCGGGCAGCGCCGCTGCCATACGCCCGCGGCGCCGTGGGCGTCGCCGTGAGGGGCGCTGCGAGCCAGGGCCCCGCGACCGGCGACTGCATCCCGATCACCCCGACCGTGATCAGCAGTCCGCCGACCAGTGCGACGATCGGCGCGTAGCCCGCTCCGTTCACCGCAACCAGGAACAGGGCGGACATGAGCACGCAGCACAACGCGAGCATCGTGCGCCAGCCGGTCACCGGCACACCTAGCCACGATCGTGGTGGTTCCCCAGCGGCCGGGAGACGGCCGGCGAGCGAGGCGACGACCGCCGCCATCAGCACGAACGTGATCTGCGGGAGCAACTCGCGGCTCCACAGCGACTGCGTCAGCCCGGACTGACTGATCCAGGGCAGGAACGCCGACACGACCACGACCGCGCCGCCAAGCATGGCCATTGCCTCCCCGCGGGTGACGGGCGCGCTCACCGGGGGCCGTTGCCGGCAGCGGCGGACGGGGCGGGCTGGCCCGGACTCGGCAGCGGCGGCAGCGGCGGCAGCGGCGGCAGGTACGCGCCGAAGGAGGAGGCGTCCGACACCGGCACGTCGTAGCCGAACGTGGCAGTCATCGGAACCTGCAACCTCATCAGCGCGACGTCGACGCCGTCCTGCACCGATAGGTGGACGGCCTCCCGGAACGCCCCGGCGACCTCGGCGCGCAGCATTTGGTGGAACAGTGTGCCGTGGCCGGACAGCGCCGCCAGGCGCTGCTTGACGTACACACCGAACATCACGATGGGACGCTGCACGCGCCACATCGTCCACGACAGGTACAGCGCGGTGCCGTACCCGAATGCTGAGACATAGACGACGTACTTGCCGTGCCGCACGACGAGGTAGTTGCGGGTCGCGCTGAACCCAAAGTCGTTACTGATGCGCTGCGGAGTGGCCTCCACCGGCAACTCCCGGTTGCGGAGCGCACCGAACACAGCCGCGTATGCAGAGTCAGCCGCTTCGGCCCGGTCGTCGACGAGCGCGTGCCAGGAGCCCAGATCCTCCCGATACGGCACGATTAACATCACGATGGACGTGATGAAGGCGACGAGACCCGTGAGCGTGACCAGGCCCTGCGGGACGCTGTGCTGTCCGAAGTTGCCCGGGATGAGGAAGACCAGCAGATCCACGATGCCGAACAGCAAGAACGCCGCGAACCCTGCTACCGCCGACCGGATGAGGAAAGCGATGAGCAACGGGCCGCTGATGTTGTCGGACAGACGTTCCTCGACGCCTGCGGAGTAGCCGCCGGAGGAAACGCGCGGGAGCTCTGGTCCCGCTGCTGCGGCGCCGTTCGCTGAAATGGTCACTTACAGGACCTCTCTACGGTTCTACGGTCTCGTTCTACTGGCAGAGACGGTTTGGACAGTTGTGGTCGGACCTCACAACCGGGCCTGGTCCCGGCTTGGCAGTCCAAGCGGCGCCGCGATTGGGTTCCATGTCTGGACGAACGACGTCTTGGCGTTGGTCGCAGTCGCGTCTGTCTGCTGTGCGGCGGCGAAGTTCGGGTCGCTCTTGGCCGGGCAGCCGTAATTGAGCAGGTCGCCTACCCAGGCGGCGTAGGACTGGTCTGAGGCCTTCGATGACTGCCAGGCGGTACGCAGGTAGCCCAGCGCAGCCGCCGTGCCGTCCGGCATCTTGTCCACGGGAAGGCCACTCAGGTCGTCGAGTAGACCCTGGCGGGCAGCGGCTGCGCCAAGCAGGGTTTGCTGGTCGACCCTGAGGTTGCCGCAGTTTTGCGCGTCCGCGACCGCAGCAGCAACCCCAGGGCGGGAGGCGGCACTACCGGCAAGCAGCACGTCGACCGCCGCGGCCTGCGTGGACACCGAGGGGGCGCTGGCCCCCGGTTGCGTCACCTGTGGCGCGGCTGCCGGGGCGGTGGTTTGCGGCGTGACAGCGCCGGCCGCGGACGGCCGGCCGGCCTTGTGGTCGAACGGCCTGACGACCAGCAGCACGACCGCGGCGCCTGCGACAAGCAGCAGCGCGACGGCCGCCGAGATGAGAGCGCCCATACGGCGACGGTGCGGCGTGGCAGCCGCCGCTTGCTGCTCGTGCTCGGGCGGCAGGAACCGTGCGCCGGTCGGCGCGTCGTACCCGCGGTCCGGACCTGCAACTAGTGGGGCGTCGTATCCGCGTCCGGCTGAGCCGGACGCCGGCCCAGACATCACAGAGGGGGCGGCTGCCTGCGGCGGAGGCGGCGGCGCAGCGCTCGGTGGTGGCGATGCCGGGCGAGCAGGAGCGGTAGCCGGGCGCGGCGGCGGTCTGGCCGGCCGCGGCGGCACTGTCATCGAGCCGGTACCAGCCACCTCGCTGGGAGCCGGTCCCGCCGGCGGGCCGGGGACATCAGGGTCCGCGTCGGCGACCCAGCCACCTGCACCGCCACGCGCAGTCGGATCCCAGCGCGCAGGCCGTGCCGTGGCGCTCATGGTCCGAGTCCTTTTGCGTGCATAGCGTCCCCCGAGTGGCGTAATCCGCCTAACGGCGCTGCACCCTCACTATGGACTATGGCGCGATCAGGACTTACGCGGGGCTTGATCGGATAGGAAGGATCTGGACGCTAATTCGAAAATCAGAGGTTCGTGGCAGGCGGCAGCTCCCGGCGGAGCGCCAGCGCAGCCGGGAAGGGTTTGTGGTCTGGGGTTAGGCGGCGGGCGGCGGGGTGGAGGGTGACCTGGTAGCCGAGGGCTTCCAGGTGGTGAACGTGGTTGCGGATGGCCCGTTGAGGGCCGCCGCGGGTGTCGTAGAAGCCGGAGCCGAGGTCGACGAAGTCGGCCTCGGGGTCGGACAGTAGGTGCCAGACGATGATCAGAATGGAGCGGCCGACGGCGACAATGGCCTTCTTCTTGCCGCGGCGGCGGGCGATCCGTCGGTACCGTTCGCCGAGGAAGGTGTCGGTCTTGCCGGCTGAGACGGCGGCCTCGCCCAGGACCCGGGCCAGGTAGTGGTTGCCTTTCCCGGTGGCGTTGTTGCCTTTCTGCTTCCCGGCGGACTCACTGATGGTCGGGGAGAACTTGGCCCAGGACGCCAGGTGCGCCGCGGTGGGGAACCGGGTCATGTCCAGCCCCACCTCGGCGATGATCACCTGGGCGGCGGTGACGCCGACGCCCGGGATCGTGTCCAGGCGGGCCACCGCCGCAGCGAAAGGGGCGATCTGCTCCTCGATCCGGGTCTCGACCTCGGTGATGTCAGCGGCGATGGCGTCGATCCGGGCGAGCATCTTGGTCAGCAGGAACGCGTGGTGGTCGCTGAACCGGCCGACGAACGCCTCCTCCAGCTGGCTGATCTTGGCGCGCATCCGGGCACGGGCCAACTGCGCCAAGACCTTCGGGTCGCGCTGGCCGGCGATCATTGCGGCCATCATCGCTCGACCGGAGACCCCGAAGATGTCCGATGCCACGACCGACAGCTTGATCTGGGCGTCCTCCAGCAGCTTCTCCACCCGCTGCTTCTCCGCCGTCCGTACGCCCACCAAGTCGATCCGGTAGCGCGTCAGGTCCCGCAGCACCCGGATCGGTGGCGGG
>Ga0097691_1002357_pt1 | contig 12757 bp, 15 predicted proteins | sample NGESurdeep072012_8_FD_72858 | JGI IMG/M metagenome (GOLD analysis project Ga0097691, IMG submission 72858) | Arctic peat soil microbial communities from Barrow, Alaska - NGEE Surface sample 210-1 deep-072012 | ecosystem: Environmental > Terrestrial > Soil > Wetlands > Peat ...
ACGACTTCCGCTTCGGAAAAGGATTCTCAAACGCCGACTACACTTCCCTGCCTTGAGCTCACGTGACGGTTGCATTCGCGGCCGCTACGGCAGCAAGTCGCGAAGTTGGTCGTTCGTGGCCCGGCGCTGCCAGGTACGTGACGCCAATTGGCTATACCGCGGCGACACTCGTTGGCCTCTCCCGCATGTACAAGAACAAGCACTGGGCAAGCGATGTCGTCGGCGCCGCTGGGCTCGGCACATACTCGGCGGTGTTATTCGACCGTTACAACCAGGGCCACCCCGGCAACGTGTTCGAGAGAGTTTTCCTGCCGACGTCGATCGTGCCGCAGCGCAAAGCCGTGACTCTCACCTGGTCACTGACCAGATGAGTGATGCGGTCGCGACCGGGATCGCCGACTCGAGCTCCCACTCGCTCGACTACGCTCTCTTTCATGCTGTAAACGGAACTTACCGACTGGAACCCCGCGACCAGATATTGTTCGCCCGATCTGTGTCCGGGAGCGCGCGCCGGGGATCCACCTCGGCGCGCGTGACCCGTTTTTTCTCCGGCACCCGATAAACGAACTGCGCGCCGAGGTTCCACATCTCGACCGGCAGGGTGACGGTGGTTCGAGATCCGTCAACGAAGGTGAGCGAGAGCTCCGCCGGCATGACCATCGTCCCGCGATTCGAGAGATGGATGTCCGACCCGCCGTCGGCGCGATTCGTGACCGAGTCGACTGACTGGTCGAGCCGAGCGGTGGAGAAAATCCAGCCGCGCCAGAACCAATCGAGATCCATCCCGGATTCATCGCGCATCGTCCGAAAGAAATCGGCGGGCGTCGGATGCTTGAATGCCCAAGCCTTGATGTACTCCCGGAACGCCGCGTCGAAGCGATCCTTACCGAGCACTTCGTAGCGAAGCATCTGCATCATTAGAGCAGGCTTCTGGTATCCCACCCAGAAGAGATCGCGCACCTGTGTCGGGTTCGTGATGAGCGGTTGTTCGTCACCGGGCTTGGCGTGATCGGAGTAGAGGTGCAGCGGATGCACCTCGATCGAGTCGCCGTACGGCGTGCCCTGGAAATACTTCGCGGCGTTCCCGAGATCGATGAAGGTGTTGAAGCCTTCGTCCATCCACGGGTACAGCCTCTCGTTCGAGCCGACTATCATCGGGAACCACTCGTGCCCGAACTCGTGCGCGATCACCCACTGCTGGTCTTCGCGGATGGGACTGTTGGGCGTGAAAGTCATCATCGGGTACTCCATTCCCTCAATGGGACCTTCGATTGTCGTGGCGTGTGACCAGGGATAGCGATACCACTGCTCACTGAAGTACTTGATCGCCTCCCGTCCCATGCGATTCACTTCGCCCCACTTGTCCGCTGTGGGCCGATAGAGATCTTCGATGAGGATGCCGTTGTAGCCACTGGCATCCCAGCGGAAGTTGGGGCCGGCTGCGAACGCGAAGTCGCGCACGTTCGTGGCGGTGAAATGCCAGGTGAGTGATGGCACCGGGTTGAGCGGCGATGCCGATCCCCGCGCGAAGGTACGAGGCCGCGTGCGATCCATGTTGCCGACTTCGTCCGCGCCGATAATCGCGACGGGAGTCTCCGATCGTCTTGCCGCCGCGAGTCGGGTGCGTTGAGTGGGCGTGAGCACCTGCTCCGGATTTCCGAGCTCTCCGGTGGCGGCGACGATGTACGACGCCGGCACGACGAGCGACACGTCGAAGTTTCCGTACTCGAGGTAGAATTCCCCCGCGCCGATGTAGGGCTCGTGATTCCAGCCGTGGACGTCGTCGTAAACGCACAACCGCGGGTACCATTGCGCCATCTCGTAGAGCGGGCCGTCGTGCCCCATGCGTCCCCCGCCCTGCGGCGGAACATTGAAATGCCACTGGGCCTCGATGTCTAGCGCCGCGCCCGAGGCCAGCGGGGTCGCGAGATCGATTCGCATCGTCGTTCCGTAAACCGTGCGCTTCGCATCGACGCCGCCGATGCGGAGCGACTCGAGGTGGCCTCCACCGTTGAATCCCTGGCATGAGAAGTCGAAGCTGGTGCCGAGGAAAACGAGCGGGGGCTGGTTGAGCTGGTTGGTGACGCTGTTGGGAGCGCAGAGGTTCTGCTCGACGAAGAGCCAGAGATAAGGAAGGGCGTCGGGCGAGTGATTGACGTAGTGGATCGTCTCGCGTCCGCGGAGCTCGTTGCGCGCGGGGTCGAGGGTCGCGGAGATTTTGTAGTCGACGCGCTGCTGCCAGTACTTCGCGCCCGGTCTGCCGCTCGCGGCACGAAGCTCGTTCGGCGTCGGGAGGACGAGGGGGCGAAACGGAGACGTGTCGGCGACCTGTTGTAGTGATGACTGCGAGCGCGCGGCTGCCGTTGGCGCGAGGAACAGTAGAACAAATGCCAGTAAAGTGTTGATGTGCGTTCGACGCTGCCCTTGGATCATCGACGATTGCTGCATGTTCATGTCATCCCCGCGTAGATTCGGTTGCAGATGATGGCTCTCTCTCGACCCGTCATCAATATGCCGAACACCGCCGCATCCATGTCTTCCGTTCTCTTGAACGCCACCAGAAGAGCTCCTAGCCAAGGAGCTGCCCCGCCATGAGCCCCCTGCCTCTGTATTCTCGTGACCAGTATGCGGCTCCAATCCTGATGCCGGCACCTGCTTCGCGGGCCCGCGCCTTCGCTGCGCTGGCGGCGGCCGGGTGTCTCTGGGGAACCGGATTCCTGTTCGGCAAGTGGGCGCTCACCGAGCTGTCGGTGGGGCAGCTGGTTCTCTATCGATTTCTGTTCGCCTCCATCGGATTCGCGCCGGCCACGTGGCGAGCCCTCCGACGCGTTGAGACGCGGGTTGCTCGGCAGGATTTTTCTCTGATCTTCGTCGCGGCGCTACTGGGCGTGCCGGTGCAGTTTCTAATTCAGTTCTCCGGACTCGCCCGGACTACGGTCTCGCACGCTTCGCTGATGATCGGCATCCTGCCTGTCTTATTGGCCGCGGGATCCGCCCTGTTCGTTCACGAGCGTGTCACGAAAGGCCGTTGGATCGCGCTGGTCACCTCGATGCTCGGCGCCGCCCTCATCGCCTTCGGAGCATCGACGGGTGAAGCGGGCGCTCAGGCGAGCGTCGGCGGAGATCTGTTGATCGCGGGGTCGTTGATCACCTCGGTTGCCTGGATCCTCATCTGCCAGCGACTGATGAAGACGGGGCGCTACTCGCCGGTGAGCGTTAGTGCCTATGTAATGACGCTTGGCGCGCTGATGCTCGCTGTCTGGGTAATCGGCACGGAAGGGTTTCCACCGATCCAACTTTCCGCGCGCACGTGGGTGAGCGTGGCCACATCGGGAATCATGGCAACGACGGTGACGACCTATTTGTGGAACTGGGGACTGGCGCGAGTGCCGGCATCGCAGGCCGGGGTATTCCTCAATCTGGAACCGGTAGTCGGCGCGATGCTCGGCGTCGTTGTGCTTCACGATATACTTGGCTCGTATGCGATTCTTGGAGGGCTGCTCGTTATTGGGGCAGCGGTGTTCGTAGCCGCTACTGGCTAGTCTGACTAGATCATATAGATTGGTGCCATGAGAGACACCTATTCGCTCTACGAGGCAAAGGCCAAACTGTCGGCGATCATTCGCCAGGTGCGGGAGGGACGGCCGGTGGTCGTTACGTTGCACGGCCAGCCAGTCGCGGAGATCCGTTCCATTTCGCCGGCCCCTGGCGGCCTCGGCCCCCGAATGGAGCAACTGGTGGAGCGGGGCATCATCGTCCGGGCTCCAAGCCCGGGCTCGACCCCGCGGGCGATAGTGAAGCGGCCGGGGGCGCTCAAACGCTTCCTGGACGATCGCGACGAATGAAGGTCGCGTACGTGGATACGTCCTGTCTGGTGGCCATCGCGTTCGGAGAGAGCGGCGCCTCAGCCCTGACGCGCCGGCTGAAGGCATTCGATGAGCTGGTGTCGGCGAATCTTCTGGAGGCGGAATTGCGCGCCGTCTTCGTGCGCGAGCGGATTCCCGCCAATAGCAATCTTCCCTTCTCGATCTCGTGGATCCTGCCCGATCGGCCCCTGACCGACGAAATCGCGCGGGTGCTCGATGCGGGCTACGTACGCGGAGCGGACTGCTGGCACCTTGCGACGGCGCTGTATCTGGCCCAAGAACCGGAAGCGATCAGTTTTTTCACGGTCGACGAGCGACAGGGGACCGTTGCCCGTGCTCTTGGATTCCGCGGCTAGCCTACCTTATTGGGGGATTGCTAACCACCTCTGTTGAAATATGTCTAGTTACTAGCCATATTTATGCATGACCGCCCATCAGTTTGCCATTGCCGCCCGAGCCGACGTCAAATGGATCCTCAACTCCTCGGCGCTCTTGGGCCGGCGCGTTCGACACACGCCCGCTGATTCCAGGTGGTGGGGGCTGGTACGGCTGCTGACCGAAAGTCTCGCATTGCCCCTTCAGGCCGCGGCCGAGGCGGCGACCAAATCCCTCCGGATGAGAAGCGAGGCTGGACGGGTCACCGTCATGGGGGACCCGTCACAATCGGCCTCGCTGCTGATCGACATGCGTCGCTACGAATCGATTTTTCTCGCCAACCTCTCGCGTGCCCTGGTGCAGGAGACGCCCAGGCGCAGAGGGCGGCCGTCTCGTGTCCGCAGCGGTGTGGGGGCTCTTGACTCGGCACGCCGTTATGGTGTAGACCTCGGACTCGTCCAGGCCGCCCTCGAGCGCACGCCCGCGAAACGTCTCGAGATGCTCGAAGCCAATGCCGGTTTCATCCGCGGCATGAGAAAGAGAAAGGCATGAGCTTCGCGTCGATGCTCCGCGGTCTCACACGAAAGAAGGTGAGATTCGTCGTCGTAGGAGGCGTCGCCGCGGCGGCTCACGGGTCGTCACGCGTGACCAACGACCTCGACATCTGTTACGACGCGTCCGATAGAGCCAATCTGGTCGCACTCGCTTCGGTGCTAGCGTCCTGGGACGCCTATCCGCGCGGAATAGAGCCTGGCCTTCCCTTCATCCTCGACGACCGCACATTGTTCGGCGCCCCGGTGCTCACGCTGACGACGAGCGAGGGTGACATCGACGTGATGGATCGGATCGCGGGTGTTGGTGACTACGCCGCCGTGAGGCTCCATTCCGACAAAATATCCGCCCTCGGCGTGCGCTTCCGTGTCCTCGACCTTCCTTCCCTCATCAAGGCCAAGCGCGCGGCTGGGCGCCCCCGCGACCACGAGCATTTGCCGGAGCTCCAGGCGCTGCTGGCTCTGAGCAAAGGCTAGCGGCTTCGACGCGTTACAGATGAGTAGTTGGCGCAGTCCTCATGTACAATGTCTCCATCCTCCGCCAGCAGCGACCATCAGATCCGAACGATCGCAGTTGACGGGGAGAAATATTTCGTCTCTCTGCGAATAGTCTACGATGGCGTCGAGCACGTCGGTCGCCTGATGTTCACAGAGGCGTCGACTGAAATCTTTTACCAGGACCATGGCGGCGTTCCTGGCAGCAGCGTGCAGGATGCGGTGGGCAAAGCCAAGGACTTCTCGGAAGGCGAGATGGTGCAACGTTGTTACCGTGCATTGTCCGAGAAGCGGCGATTCGGCAAGCTCCGGCGCGCGACCGACAAAATGCTCGAGAAGATCAAGTACCTCAATCGAGTTGCCGTTGGACTCGAGAAGGGGCTTCTCGACCCTGTAAGCGGCAAGCTGGAGCTCGACCAGACCCAGAGCGAGCTGCTGGACATCGTGCGATCTCTTCGAGTCCACGCGGGAGTCGAGGACCTGCCGGACTAGAGACCGCGCGGGGCGGGGCAGACTCACCTCGGAGGCGGGCCAGACTCACCTCGGAGGCGGGCCCTCGTCCGCCGAAGGACCGTAGCTGGCCGGCACCGGGACATCGAGCAGACGAAGATAAACTCCGAGTTGTGCGCGATGATGGGCTGAATGGGTGACGAACGCGCTCCGGAGAAGATTCGCCCTCGGTCCTTTGAGCAGCACACGGTCGCCGAACTTCAACGTCCAGGGCGACATCGCGTGATCCCACGTCATCTTCTTGAGTAGACGTTGGAGCTCCCCGCTGACCTCGTCGAACATCTTTACTCGCTCGGCGCTATTCGCAGCCTTGGGCTGCGGTCGTTGGGAGGCACCGTCGTGTTCGTCGCGCGTCAGCATCAGGATTCCCAAACCGGGTAGCTGTGCGACGTGCGCGGCGAGCTCGCCGAGGGATTTGGATTTCGCGTGTGGGCGCCAGTCGTCCTTGCCGTTCGGGACGCGTTCGAGAAACCGTCGCGTTGTCTTCAACTCCCCCTCGAGATCCGGGAAAAGTAGAGTGAACGGGTCCTCGCGGGTGGCCGAGCGTGTCGAAGGTACTGAAGTCTTAGCCATGATTGAGATCTCGGTGAGAATTAATTGAATACTAAGGGCGCTGGGACGTGTTATCTCACGGAAGGCGCCAAATATTGAGGACGCCCGTCGTGCGGTGCTGGTTGGCGTTTCCTTCCGGGACCACGATCCGTCCGTCCACAATGATCGGACTGTTCCAGTGACCGCTTCCACAATCCAATCTTGCAAGCTGTCGTCCGGTTTCCGGTTCGTAGACCCGCAGTCCGCCCCCGGGATCGTACACGTAGAGGAGCCCGCCCGCGATCACTGGACTCGTACCCCCATTCCGGTTTTTCCACCGGGCCTGGAGTCGGCCGCTGCTGAAAGTCCACGCCGCGGTCCCACCGTCGTCCGCCGCGAAGAGCCAAGTGGCAGGACCGACACGCAAAACGGCGGGAGCAGTGAACAGATCAGTACCGGAAGGCGTCGACACTACCTGCGTCTCGCCGCCGCGACGGGGCGCGGCACCTCGCCTGCGCCCGAATTCGACAAGGCGGATCGTACCATCCTTGCCGCCCTGCGCGACGTAGCCGCCGCCGAGGAGCGCCGGAGAGGTCGAGCCAAGATCCGCGTCTCGCGAATTCAGCTCCTCGGTGTTCGCCGGCGTGTAGTTGTCGAGCACGTTCGTCGCATTCGAGTCCAGCGCGATCGCGGCGTCGCCCCAGTTGGTGCGGCCATCCCAGCGAGCATTGCCAGTGGCGAAGAAGATATCTCCTGTAGTCGAGTCGATCACTGCACCAGCTCGGCCCCAGATCGCCGAGCCACTCTCGTCGCACGAAGCTGGATCCATCAGCTCGTGCCTATTGCTACAGAGCGAGTTCCAGACGTGCAGGAGCCGGCCGCTCGCGGCGTCCAGAACCGCGACGTGCCCCTGATACGGCGGCGCGTCCCCGATATACCCGCTGGTCACCGCGACTACTCGGCCGTGATAGAAGTTCAGGGCCGAGGCGATCTTCTCGCGCGCGGGCAGGCTGGTGATGGCGGTGCTCCACACGGAGTGGCCGTCCGCGACCGCAAGCTTCTGGATGCGCCCGTCGGGTGACGCCGCGTAGATGAATTCCCGGCTGGGGTCCGCGACCGGCGTCGTAGTGGTGATTTGGCGGGACCCCGCCCACGAATCGTATCCACTTGGCGTGAAGCGCCAGAGTATGGTCCCGTCGTCGGCGTCGATTGCCAGCGTCTTCCCGTACGTCGTCGTGACGAAAACAACGTCGTGCGTCACGCCGTTCACGCGCACGCCGTGGAGATAGATCGGCGAGGCATCCACCGTCCCGTCGAGGGTGACTTGCTGCCGGCGCATGGTGGTGACGTTGGCAACGGTGATTCCCGTTGCGTCGGTCGATGCGCTGGATCGGCCCGCGTCCCAGCCGAACCGGGCCCAGTCGTGAGTCGAGGCGATGCGTTTCACCGGGTACGCGGGCGCTGCGTTGCTGTCCTGAGCAGTATGCGACGCGGGCGCTGCGCCGCATGCCTGGAGCGCAAGGACGCAAATGAGAGAGAGTTTCGTGTGAAGAAGATTCATTTCCGCGATCAATAACCCGCTGCTCCTGCGTCCTCGTCGCGTGGATCCGCGGCGCCTTGTCGGTCGCCTGTCAGCGGATCGATCCGAATGGAATGCGCGGCTCCCTGCTCGCCCCTCATACGCACCCGATATCCCATTGCTTCGAGAGCTGATACGGTCGACAATGGAAGTCCGTTCTGCTCCACCCAGAGAACATCCGGCAGCCACTGATGATGGAAGCGCGGCGCCGTCACCGCCTCCTGAATCCCCATCTTGAAGTCGACCTGATTCAGTATCACCTGCAGCACCGTATTGATGATGGTCCGACCGCCAGGACTTCCTACCACCGCGACCAGCCGTCCGTCCTTGGCAATGATTGTCGGCGTCATACTGGAGAGCATCCGCTTGCCCGGACGCGCCAGATTCGCCGGCGTGCCGATCAAGCCAGTCGTGTCGGTGGCACCGGAGAGCGCGTTGAAGTCCCCCATCTCGTTGTTGAGAAGAAAACCCGCGCCCGGGACCACCGCACCCAGTCCGTATCCGAACTCGAGTGTGTACGTCACGGACACCGCCATCCCGCTCGCGTCGACGACCGAGTAGTGAGTCGTCTCGCTGCTCTCGAAGCCCTGCGCGACCTGCGCTGGAGTTGAGACGGTGGCCCGGTCTGACTGAATCGTCCGCCTCAACTCTGCTGCATATGATTTGCTCGTGAGGCGGTCGATCGGCATCTCCACAAAGTCGGGATCACCGAGGTAACGAGCTCGGTCCAGAAAGGCGCGTCGCATCGCTTCGGCGACGAGATGGACATAGCTGGCGGAGTTGTGACCAGCTGCTGCCAGATCGTATCCCTCGAGGATATTGAGCATTTCTACGAGCGCGACGCCTCCGGAGCTTGGCGGCGGCATCGATAAAATCTCATAACCCCGATAGGTACCCCGGATGGGCGCGCGCTCCTTTGCCTGGTATTGCGCCAGGTCTTTCGTGGTTATGAGGCCGCCGCCGCGTCGCATTTCGTTTGCCAGGAGCCGCGCGGTCTCACCCCGATAAAAGCCGTCGCGCCCCTGATCGCGTATTCGGACCAACGTTCGCGCCAGATCCGGTTGCCGAATGCGCTCACCGACTGCGTACGGCTGACCGTTCTTGCTGTAGGCGGCGACGCTTGCGGGATAGGCATTGAAAGCTTCGAGCTTCGACGCCAACGATCGCGCGAGACCGGGCGGAACAGTGAAGCCTTCGGTCGCCAGATTCACCGCGGGATCGACCAGAGAAGCCCACGGCGTCCGTCCGTATTTTTCGTGTGCCAGAGCGAAACCCGCAACCGTGCCCGGAACACCGACAGATTTGTAACTCAGGTGATGGATCCGCGCCGAGTATTCCCCCGCGGAATCCGTGAACATTTCAGGTGTCGCTGCTTGCGGAGCTGCCTCGCGAAAATCGATCGTCGTTGCGCGTCCATCAGGAAAGCGAATGACCATGAATCCACCACCACCAATGTTGCCCGCGAAGGGATAAGTGACAGCGAGCGCGAGGCCGGTGGCGACAGCCGCATCTACGGCGTTCCCTCCGCCTGCGAGCACATTGCGTCCGACCTCGCTGGCGATGCCACTCGCGGAAACGACCATCCCGTGCGGAGCCAGAGCAAACCGGCTCGGGGGAGCGAGGGTCGCCGTCGTCGCAGCGGGACTGGGCGGAGTCGAGACGCAGCTTGCCGAGAATACTGCCGCGCCGAGCACAAATGCGAGAGAGAGCGGAGCACGATGGTGGAGGAGAGTGCGGAGCATCAGAACCTCTGGGGAGCGACGAAAGGCACGTGGGGGGGCTACGGTGGCCCTTCGTCGGCGGACGGTCCGTAGCTGCTCGGCACCGAAACATCGAGCATGCGAAGATAAACTCCGAGTTGTGCGCGGTGATGGGCCAGGTGAGAGACGAACGCACTCCGGAGAACCTTCGCCCTCGGCCCTTTGAGCACGACACGGTCGCCGAACTTCAGCGTCCAGGTCGACATCGCGTGATCCCACGTCAGCGCCTTCACCAGTCGTTGCAGCTCCCCGCTGACCTCGTCGAACATCTTTACTCGCGCGGCGCTATCCGCAGCCTTGGTCTCCGGTCGGGCCCCACCCACGAATTCGTCGCGCGTCAGCATCAGGATTCCCAAACCCGGTAGCTGCGCGACGTGCGTGGCGAGCTCGCCGAGTGACTTGGATTTCCCGTGTGGGCGCCAGTCGTCCTTGCCGTCGGGGACGCGCTCGAGAAACCGTCGCGTTGTCTTCAACTCGCCTTCGAGGTCCGCAAAGAGCAGTGTGAGCGGGTCCCCGGACGGGACCGAACGTTTCGAAGGGACCGAACGTTTCGAAGGGACCGAACGTTTCGAAGGGGCCGAACGTTTCGAATGGCCCGAGCGTTTCGAAGGGGCCGAGCGTTTCGAAGGGGCCGAACGTTTTGAAGGGGCCGAGCGTTTCGAAGAAGCTGACTTTTTCGGCATGGGTGTGAGCTCGATGAGAGTAATTGAATACTAAGCGTGGGGTGAAGCCCGCGAGGCGCGCCCTTCAGGCCACGTCCGCCCTGGTCCTGGTTCTTTTGATTTTGATGGAGACTGGTTGAATATTAACCGAGCGACCCGCCATTCCTCATCCGGAACCACGATGAAACGATCATTGCTGCGCCAATCATGTGCTGAGTCATCGAGGAAAAGCGCCTCAAGCAGGTGTCTCACCTCCGTGAGGTGCGCAATGCGTCACTCGTCGTTAGTCCCGTCCCTCGCCATCGCCGTAGTTGGAATCATCGGTTGCGGCAGCACTGATACGACCGCGCCAAATCCCATCTCCACGAATATCTTCCTGTTCTTCAGGGTCCACTGAGCGGATCGAGCTCCGTGGCGGTGCGAACCGGGGCCCGGGAGCCGAGTCATCACGAGCTCCCTAAACCGGCGCGTGACTCACGCGTGATTACAACATTGACGCAGGCCCACGCGAAGAGATTGAACGCCAGGACCACCAATGCGGCGGCTTGGCTCCGGTAGAACATGAATACCTCGGTGAAGCAGATCGAGAGCAGCACGGCCCGGTGAAAGAAGTGCAGGCCCGTCATCCTCGACCGGCGAAGCGCGAACACGGCGACGACAACGAAAATGGACGGGATGAGCGTCGATCCGATCAGTAGCCAATCCGAAATCGGAAGGATGCCGACAATCCCGCTCCGTTGGCCGGAGGCTTCCGCGACGATTCCCGCCGACAAGTGTCCCGCGACGATCAGCGCGACCGTACCAGCGTTGACCACGAGCTGTAGAACGAAAAGCGAGATGAGCCCGCCGAACCGATTCGATCGAGCGAGCACAGCCTCGTAGCCCGCCACGATGTACCGGCGAATGCGGTGCGGCAATCCATTGGTCGCCGGCTGAACGCTCGCGCGCTCGATGAGTGCCGCCAATCCCAGTGTCAGGTCGTCCTTCTCGGCGATTGCACCGAGATACCGCAGCGCTCTGTCGCGTTGCTCTGGCTGGAGACCATTGATGACAGCCTCTTCCAGGTCGTGGATGGCGTTGACGAGATATTCTTCCCTGCCGATCCCGCGGCGCATCTGAAGATCCCGAAAGGCGAGATAGATGAGGACGAACGTGATGTAGATGAGCGCGACGGACGGCTGATAGAAATAGTTGTTGTCGCGCGTGATGAACTTGCCGATTTCGTCGATGAACGTTCCGAATCCGATTCCGCCGAGGAGTGCCGCCCAGAGCCGGGCTCGGTTGCCGAGGAATGAAAGGCAGACGAGCAGCGCCGCCGCCATCAACAGGCCTCCCCAAAGCATATGGGCGATGTGAAATCTCGCGCCGCCCAGACTTGGATAGCCGGTAATTCGGAGAATGAACCTGATCGCCAGCACAGCCGAGACGCCGCCCACGATGAAGAGATCCAGGTAGCGCGCGGCGCCGAGATCGCGGGGAAAGACGGAGTGCCGGGGCGTCCGATTGATCATCGTTTATCGGGTGGCGTGATACCGCCCCGGCGTTGTTGGGCGGTTGCTGGAAAAAACAACCGCGCCCCGCAAAGAAACCGGATCGCTACTGCTTCACTGGCACCATGATGTGCGCGTACGGCGTGCCCTTCCACATGACCCACGGAATGCCGCCGGCCGGGACGCCGGGAAGCGCTGCGAGCGACGCCGTGTTAGGCGTCGTTATCATGATGTGCGGACCAGCCACGACCCAATCCTTGGCGTCCGCGGCGGACTTGGCGAAAGGATCGGTGACGCTTGCACCACGGTCGCCCTGAAGCATGTATGCCACCCCGACTCCGGTAAGCTTCGGCGATTTCTTCTTGGTCATCCATGCGCCGGCCCACTTCTGGAATTCAGCATCGAGGCACATAGGGTCCTGACCCACGGCACCACTCGCTGCTGGCGTAGATGGATAACACACCCAGCCATTCGTGCCCGCGCGCAGCTGTGCGAACTTGCCTCCTTCAGTCGCGGGCCAGTCCATTATCGTCGCGGCCTGTGAGACCGAGTCGGGCGCGGCGCTCATGGCGTTCTGGATCTTTCCTTCCTCGGTGGTCGGCGCCGCGGAGGTAGTCGTCGGCGCCGCGGAGGTAGTCGTCGAGGCCGCGGAAGCAGTCGTTGAGGCTGCGGCCGCTGTACTATCGCTCGTGCGAGCCGCTTCCTTGCTAGTGCACGCGGCCACGCTCGCAAGTGACAGGACCAGGGCAATAGGCAGAGAGGTGCGCATGGTTCCTTCTGATTGGTGGGGGAGAAAAAAAGTAAGGCTACTCGCTGTCAGCCGCTAGCTAGGCGATCGTCATTTACCGCCATCGCGCCAGCTTCAGCACGTCGTTAAGAACTCCGGCCGCCGTCACCGCGACTCCCGCCCCGGGGCCTGTGATCACGATCGGATTGGT
>Ga0097691_1002358_pt1 | contig 12754 bp, 6 predicted proteins | sample NGESurdeep072012_8_FD_72858 | JGI IMG/M metagenome (GOLD analysis project Ga0097691, IMG submission 72858) | Arctic peat soil microbial communities from Barrow, Alaska - NGEE Surface sample 210-1 deep-072012 | ecosystem: Environmental > Terrestrial > Soil > Wetlands > Peat ...
GGGCGGCCCGCCCCGCGCGACCCGCGTCCAGCGGCTGCGCGTCGGCCTGCTCGAGGCGGCCGAGTGGCTTGCGAACCGTCTGCCGGCGAGCGTGGTGGGCGGCGCGGCCGACGCCGCCGGCGAGCTCTGGTACCGGGCCACGCCGGCACGTGCCGCGCAGGCGCGGGCGAACCTGGGCCGCGTCGTCGCGCATCTCGCCGCGACCGGCGCGGCGACCACGCGCGCGCGCGCCGCCGCCGACGACCCCGCGGCGCTCGAGCGGCTGGTCCGGGCCGCCTACCGGCACGCGGCGCGGACGTACGCGGAGCTGATCCGGGCCAACGCCGTGATCCGCCAGGCTCCGAGCCGGACCCGCATCGAGAACCCCGACGCGGTCGACGCCGCCTTCGCGATCCGCCCGGCGATCTTCGCCTCCCTCCACTTCGGGTCGCTCCAGGCGACCGAGGCGATCCTCCTCACTCGGATCGACACCACGATCACGGCGCCCATGGAGACGCTCGACGACCCGGCCCTCCAGGTATTCATGGCGCGAGCCCGGTCGGCCTCGGGCGTCCGCCTCGTCGGCCTGGAGGTGGCTCGCCGGGAGCTAAGAGCGGCGCTCGGTCGCGGTGAGCTCGTCGGGGTCATCGGCGACCGGGACATCATCGGTGGTGGCGTCTCGGTCCCGTTCTTCGGGGCGCCCGCGCCGCTGCCCGTCGGAGCAGCGCTGCTGGCCATCGAGTCCGGCGCACCCATCCACGTGGCGGTTGTCCGGCGCGTCCGCGGGGAGCGCTACGCGGGTCGCCTGGAGACGATCCTGCCTCCGATCGGCGCCCACGCCACGGGTCCGGGCGCCCGCCGGGCGCGGGTGGAGGCGCTGCTGGCGGAGGAGGCTGCCGCGTTCGAGCGCCTCGTGGCCGACGCCCCCGAGCAGTGGTGGACGGTCTTCTTCCCGATCTGGCCGGATCTCGCGCCGGAGCCACGGCGGTGAGCGCCGGCGGCACCACCCGTCGATCACCCGGGGGGCCGGACCGCGCGCAGCCGCATGGCCAGGCGGACCTGCACGTCCACACGCTCGCCTCGGACGGGACGGATGGCGTCGAGGCGATCCTTGCCTACGTGACGGCGATGACGGACCTCGACGTCCTCGGGATCGCCGACCACGAGCGGATCGATGCCGCGCTCGCGGCGCGGACGCTCGCCCGGGCGCGCGGGCTGCGGGTGGAGATCGTCGTGGGCGAGGAGATCACCACGCGTGACGGGCACCTCCTCGCGCTCTTCCTGGAGGAGCGAGTCCGGCCGTTACGCTCGATGCGGACGACGATCGGCGAGGTCCACGAGCAGGGCGGCATCGCGATCCCGGCCCACCCGCTCTTCCCCTACCCGCTCTGTGCGCAGGGCTGGACGCTGCGGCGACTCCTGGCCTCGGGCGATCCCCGCGTCCGGCCCGACGCCCTGGAAGCGTTCAACCCCACGACGTTCGGGCGCCTCGTCCACGAGCGGGTCGGGGCGTTTGCCGCGGCGCACGGCGTGGCCACGGTCGGCAACAGCGACGCCCACGAAGCGGCGGCCATCGGCACTGGCTTCACCACGTTCCCCGGGCGGACGGCCGAGGATGTGCGTTGCGCGATTCTCGCGGGCACGACAGGCTGGGAGGGCTCCTTCCACCGGACCACCTCCCAGCTCCCGACATTCGGAAGGCAGCTCCGCAAGTACGGCCGCGATATGCGCGCCGAGGTCGGCGGGCGCGTGCGGCGCGACGGCACCGGCCGTGACCTGGGCTACCCGGGTGGCCGCTTCCGGCCGCCCCGGCCGAACGAGACGGGGGGCGTCGGGCGACCGCGCGAGGACGCGTCATGAAGATCGGGCTCGTCACGCCGTACGTCTACCCACTCCCCGGCGGCGTGAACGACCACGTCGGGCACCTCTACGAGGCGCTCCGGGCACGTGGCCACGACGTCCGGATCCTGACCGCCAGCCACGGCCTCCAGCGCAGCTCCGAGGGCGATGTCATCCGGATCGGGAAGGGTTTCTCCGTGCCGTCGAACGGGTCGATGGGAACGCTGACCGTGTCGCCCCGCTATCGGAGCCAGATCCAGGCCGTGCTGGACCGCGAGCAGTTCGACCTCCTGCACTTCCACGAGCCCTTCGTGCCCCTCCTCGCGCTCTTCACGCTGCGCGAGTCCCGGAGCGTGAACATCGCCACGTTCCACGCCTATGCGGGTTATGCGCCCGGCTACCAGCTGGGCGGGAAGATGCTGGGGCCGGTCGCCCGGAACCTCCACGGCCGGATCGCGGTCAGCGCCGCCGCCCGGCACTTCGCCGACCGCTACCTGCCCGGCGACTACAAGGTGATCCCGAACGGCGTGGACCTTCGCCGTTTCGCCCACGCGGTCCCGATGGCTCGCTGGCAGGATGGCCGCCCGAACATCCTGTTCGTCGGCCGACTCGAGCCGCGCAAGGGGCTGCTTCCGCTTCTCAAGGCGTACCGGATCCTGCGCAAGGGCGGCTGCGACTGCCGGCTCCTCGTCGTCGGCTCCGGGCCACAGGAGCGCGAGGCACGCCGCTACGTGATGACGCGCCGCCTGCCCGACGTCGAGTTCCTGGGCCGTGTCTCGGACGGCGACAAGGTCCAGCTCTTCAAGACCGCCGATGTCTACGCGTCGCCGGCCACCGGCCGCGAATCGTTCGGGATCGTCCTCCTCGAGGCGATGGCATCCGGGACGGCCATCGTCTGCAGCGACATCCACGGTTACAAGGGCGTCGTGAAGCGGGGCGAGCAGGCGCTTCTGGTGCCGCCCGGCGAGTCGAGGCCGCTCGCCGAGGCGCTCATGCGACTCCTCGCTGACCCGGACCTGCGCGAGCGGATGGGCCAGAGCGGGCTGGAGCGGGTGGTCGAGTTCGGTTGGGAGCGGGTCGCCGCCCGGGTGGAGGCCTACTACGGGTTCGTGATCCGGCGCCTGGCGGCGCAGGGCGCGTTGCCCCGCGACTTCCACGCCGAGGTCCCGCCGGACCCGCGGGGCAGCCCCATCGCCTGAAGGCCCTCGGCGGACCGTCACCCGTGCCGGGTGGCGGTCCGCTCGGGTCGCGGCCGCCGATGGCGGACGCTCCGGTCAGGCGCCTGTGGGCTCCTCCGGCTCGGCCTCGTCCGCCAACCGCTCCGCGATCGCGATGCGCCAGACCCAGGCACTGTAGGCCACGATCACGGCCGAGACGAGCACCGCAGCGAGCAGCACGAGCGGCCACGGGCTGGCGAAGGAGACGCTGAACGGCGGGTCCGTGTTGACGGCGAACTGGAACGGGTAGAGCCAGGACGGGAGCAGCCCCTGGTACCAGTTGAAGATACCGTTCGGGAGCGGCAGCCCCGACCAGTTCGGGTAGAACGCGACGAAGACGATGGCCGCCGCGAGAACCACCCCCACCGCAAACCGGCGCGGCGAACGGGCCGACCAGGCAAGCCAGGCGATCGGCCCCAGGATCAGCAGGAGGAGGAGCGCCAGGACCTCGCCCGGGATGCTCGGCGTCTCGACCAGCGGCGTTGCCGGGAGCAGGAACGCGGCGGCCACGAGGCTCGCACCGGCCAGCAGGCCCGTCGTCAGGATCCGGCGGGACGCGGCGCCGGTATCGAGACGATCCGCGCCGGCGCGGATCGATCGGTCCAGCCGAATGAGCTGCCAGACCAGCAGCCCTCCGCCCACCACGAGGACGCCGATGAGGCCGACCACCTGGGCCGTCAGGGAGAGCGGCAGGGACGCCGCCGCGGAGCACGCCTGTGAGCCCGCATTGACCTTCTCGACACCGGCGATCGCGCAGAGCGGTCCCTTGCCGAACCACATCACGACCGGGGTGAGCAGCGCCGCGGCAGCGCCGCCACGCGCCAGCCGCCATGTCCTGGCCGACGGCCCGTGCCAGAGCTCCGCCACGAAGTAGGCGAGCCCGAGGATCACGAACGGGAGCGTCGTGTAGTAGTGATACTCGAAGGTGGCGCGGTCGATCCGCGCCCACGAGATCCACATCCAGGCGATGAGCATCGAGATGAGCGCCAGCCCGAGGCTCCGGCGCCGGTACGCCTGCCACGCGACGAACGCGACGGCCGGGATGGAGAGCCACCAGATGGCCAGGTTCCCGCCGTCGTAGATGGCGCCTGAAGTCGACCCGCCGAAGCCCTGATTGAAGAACCAGACCGGCTTCAGGTCCAGCGGCCAGCCCCACCAGGGCGAGGCGGCCGCGTGGGTCGCCCGAAGGTTGTTGTGGTAGTCATACATCGACTTCGTGAGGTCGAGCAGCGTCTGGCCCGCGTTGCCGGCCGGGAAGGATGCGGTCAACCGGTTGCCCAGGGCGACCCACGGCAGGTACAGCGCGACGTAGACCGCGGCGGGGATCGCCAGCAGCGAGACGCCCGCCCAGCCGATCGGGATGCCCCAACGCCAGCCGGGACGGAGCCAGCCCTCCGGGGCCGGCGCTGGCGGCTCGAGCAGCGACGCCGGATCGTCGGGCCCAGGCGGCGGCGCGAGCGGCCCGAAACCGAGCCGTGCGGCGAGCCAGAAGGCCCCCGTGGCGAGCGCAGCAAGGCCGAAGCACCCGAGCGCGAGCGCGAGGGCCGTCGAGCCCAGCCGGAGCGGGATGGCCGCCAGCGTGATCAACGCCCCGGCCGCGGCGGGGCCCGCGACCGCGATCCGTACCTCCTCGACGGACCACGCGATCGGGTGGAGCACGGTCACGGCGGCAGCCACCAGGGTCAGCCCGATCATGATCGCGAGGAAGGCGAGGTTGCCGCCGGCCGTCGCGCCCGCGGGGACCGAGACGGCCATGTACCCGAGCACGGCCGTCGCCCCGCCGAGGCCCAGCACGACCACCACGCGCCCGAGCGCTGACCGGACGAGGATCAGGAGGGCGATCGCACCGATCGCGTAGAGGGCGACCCATTTCGACGCGAGGCCCAGCCCCAGGAGGACGCCCACTACCGGCATTCCGACCCAGAAGGCACCCCGCCACCGCCATGCGCCCGTCCAGATCGCGGCGAAGAGCGTGACCGCCGCCACGATGAAGAGCGCCGCGTACGAGTCGTTCATCGCGATGCGCTGCTGGACGAAGAACATCCCGTCCAGGAGGCCGAAGGCGCCGGCCAGGATCGCCACGGAGCGGCGCCGGAACAGGATCCGCGCGAGGAGGAAGAGAAGGCCGGCCATGAGCGCACCCGCGATCACGCCCGGGAGCCGCCACGCGAACGCGTGCTGGCCGATGTCGACGGATGCGGCCTGGCCGTCCGCAGCGAACACCAGGAGCTGCTCGCGGTCCGTGGCGGGAAGGTCCACGTTCACGTCCATTGCCCAGGCCGCCGGCTGGAACGGCAGGCGCGCGTCGGCGAAGACGCTGTTGCCCTTCGGCTCCACGACATAGATCGTCCAGCCCGATCCGTCCGGAGTCCGACCCAGCGCGTGGACGATCTGACTGGCGTGATCAAAGGTGACTCGCGAGATCGGGCCGGGCATCCAGACGCTGGTCACGTTGGAGTCGGGGGTGCCGATGGCCGGCGCGCTGCCGTCGGTCGGGAGGCGGATTGGGACGAGCGTCGCGCCGCTCGCCGCGTAGAGCATCGGGACGCTGGCGCCCTCGACGCTCGTGACGCTGGCCGCGCCGCCGTCCAGCGACACCCGGCTGGTCACCACGCCGCTCTGCGGTTCCACGAACGCCACGCCTGCGGTGTCCGCCACTGCCACCCGGGGAACGCCCGTGACGCTGAGCCCGGCGAGGGTGCCGCCCGCGATGGCGGCGTCCAGCTGGGTTCGCTTGTCCTTGATGTTGGTCGTGATGGTCACCCGCGTCGCGTCCGAGCGGAGTTGCTTCTCGTACGTGGCGGCCGTCCCGCCGAGGATCCGGGCCAGCTGGGCTGCGACGCCGGTCGGGTCGTCCACGGTCGCCGGATCCGCCACGAGCGCGTCCACGGTGCCGGCGTCCACGACCTCCGCGCGGCCAGGCAGACTGAACGAGGCGAGCTGCGTGCCGTTCCCTGTATCGAGTGATACGAGCGTGTCGCCGGGCGTCCCCGCGATCAGGGTCGACCCGCCGCCCGTCACCCAGAGCCGTTCCACCGCGCCGCCGGCCGTCGCAAATGGGTCGAGCGTGACCGGGGTCGGGGCGCCGGCATCGCCGGCCCGCAGGTCGCCGGCGCTGATGGCCGTGTCGAGGGTCAGGACGTCGCCCGACGCCGTGCCGATGTAGAGGCGATGGCCAGTGGCGTCGAGCGCGACGGCCTGCGCGCCCGGCAGCACGAACGTCGCCAGGCGCTCGCGGGTGAGCAGGTCGAAGACGCGGACATCGGCTCCGCTGGCGATGTAGAGCCGGTCACCACCCTGGAGCGGGGCTCCGTCGACGCCCGTCGTCTCGTCCCAGCGCGGCTCGATCGCGACATCGGCCACCGGCGCACCGAGCTGGCTCGTCGCGGTGACCGTGTCGTCCCCGAACGCGACGAGCCCGCCGGCGATCGCGTACTTCGCGAGGTGCGGGTGGGTGTACTCGTAGATGTTATGCGGCTGCCCGTAGCGCCAGTCCTGCAGGAACTCGGCGGCCGTCCGGGCATGGTAGACCTCGTCGAAGTGCATCCGCGCCGGCTCGCCGAGCCGGAAGGTCCGCAGGAAGAGCGACGCGATCACGAGCACGACGATGAACCACAGGTCGAGCCGGTCGAGCCGGCCGCCACCCTCGCGATCGAGGAGGTGCGAACGATCGAAGCTCGCGCGACCGGCGACGGCACGCGCGCGTCCGGCCGCGCGGCCGAGGGCCGATCCGACCGTGAGCCCCCCGGCCGCCGGCACCTCGACCGCCCGCGCACCCGCCCGCGCACCCGCCGGCGCACCCGCCGGCGCCTCGACCGTGCGCCCGCCCTCCCGCGCACCCGCCGGCGCATCCCCGGGATCCTCCGCAATCGTCGCGGTGGTGGCATCTATCTCATCCGGCGTCGGGCGGACCAGGAACGAGAATCCCGCCAGCAACCCACCGGCGTGGAGGACGGCGCCGCTCGCCACCCCGTTCCACGAGCGGATCGCCTCCCCGAGCTGGGCCCCGAGCCCACCGAACGCGGCCAGCATCGGGTCCAGCCCCACGTTCTCGTAGAACGGCTTGGTCAGGATGCCGTAGAGGTTCGCGGTGTTCGCGATCGCGAGCACCACGTATACCGCCGCCCAGCGGGGGCTCACCGCAAGGAGCACCGCCCCGAGCGCGAAGAACGGGAAGAGATAGCGCTCGTGGACACGCGTCGGCAGCACGAAGAAGGCGATCGCCATCACCGCCAGGGCGACGAGGAGCGTCCGACGATCATCGCGGCGCCAGATCATCGCGGCGAGGAACCCGATCACGCCGAGCAGCAGGGCGCTGCCCACCACTACGGCCGGGACGCCGAAGACGAGGAATCCCGCCCCGCCGTCCGCCCCGGCCAGCGTGGCGTCCCGAATCCAGGTCCCGCCGAGCGCCAGGCCCGCTCCGTCCTGCGTGACGAGCGCCCATGGGTTAAACGCGTTCACCGTCAGCCATGGGTAGCCGGCCGCCGTGTCGAGGATCTGGCGGAGCAGCCCCACGATGGTCAGCCCGAATGGCAGGCACAGGAGCTGGGCGGTGACCAGACCCACGAGCGTCGTGGTGAACAGGCGGCGGGGCCCGTGGCCGGGCGGCCGCGTGACGAGGTTGCGGCGCAGGATCAGGACCGCTGCCAGCGGGATCAGGATCCCGAACTGGGGCTTGATGATCGCCGCCATCGTCGTGAGGAGCGCGGCGCGCTCGTCGCGGCCGCGCCACAGCTCGCGCACCGCAAGGAGCAGGACCAGCGTCCCGACCGAGTCGACCTGGGACCAGATCGCGCTGTCGAACCAGATGACCGGCACGAACAGGACCACCGCGGCGGCGGCGAGCGCGGGGCGCCGGCGCGCGCCCAGATCTGCGGCGAGCAGGAAGACGGCGACCGCGAGCCCCAGGTCAGCCAGGATCGGCGGCAGCTTCAGGAGGGCGCCCGGCGCGGCGCCAGGCCCGCCCAGGAACTGCGCCACCAGGCCCAGGACCCAGAGGACATAGAGGTACCCGGGCGTGTAGTCGATGAAGAGCGGGCGATCGTAAATCCCGAACGGCCCGTTCTTCGCGAGCTCCACGGCCCAGCCGTTGAACGAGGCAACGTCCACCTTGAACCCGGACCCGGGCAGGAGGACGTATGCGATGATGAGCCGAAGGGCGAGGCCGAGCGCGAGAAGGATGCCGAGCGGGACGGCGACGTCCCGAAGCCGCACCCGGGCCTGCTCGCCGGCCCGCGCCCGCTCGCCCGGTGCGGGACCAGCCAAGGGGAACGGCCTCCGTGATCGAGCGCTGAGGTGGACCGGAGTATAGCCGAGGGTCAGGTGACCCTATCCCGTCGGCCCGCCCGGGTCACCGCCGCTCCGTCCCGCTCGACGCTCGCCGTGGGGATCGGGCTGGTCGTGGCCTGCTTCGTGCTGTATTCGCTCACCCGGCCGACATGGCCGACGGTCTACAACCACTTCGTCTGGCAGGCGGACGCGTACCTCCACGGCCAGGCCTCCATCCGCTACCCGGTGCCGGCGACCGAGACGGCGCCGGGGAACGCCTTCTTCAACGACGTCGTCCCGGTGGTGGACGCGGCCGGGAACGAGACGGGCCGCGGGATGGTCCCGTTCCCGCCCCTCCCTGCCGTGATCCTCATCCCGTTCGTCGCGATCTGGGGAATGGCCACCGACCAGGCGTTCCTCGCGGTCGTGCTTGGCGCCATGGACGTTGGACTCGCGTTCTGGCTCCTGGGTCGGCTTCCCATCCGCGCCGGGCTTCGCGCCGCCCTGACGGTCTTCGTGGGGGCCGGGACCGTGCTCTGGTATGCGTCCTCGCTCGGGACCACGTGGTTCCTGGCCCACCTGGTCGCGGTGGGGCTCACGTTCGCCGCTGTCGCGGTGGCGCTCGACGCCGACGAGCGGGCGGCGGCGGTCGACCCCGGCGCGCCGCGACCGCTCCTCGACGGGCAGCAGGTTCTCGCGGGCTTCCTCCTGGGCCTCGCGGTGACGAGCCGGCTGACCGTGGTCTTCGGGGCGGTCTTCCTCCTGTTCGTTGGCGGGGGCGGCTCATGGACGCGGCGGGCCGTGGGCGTCACGCTTGGAATGGCGATCCCGGTCGGGGCTCTTCTCGCCTACAACCTCGCGGTCAGCGGGACGCTCTTCAACCCGGTCTACGAGTCGCTCTACCGCTACGAGGTGTGGGCCTACCCGGAGCTCAACTACCATGCCGCCTGGTCGCTCCAGGACGTCCGCTACATCCCCCAGAACCTGGGGATCATGCTGGGCGGCCTGCCGGACGTGATGCCCACCTGCGACGCCCGCGTGCCGCGCGAGATCTGGAGCGCCGCCGGTTGCTCGTGGCTCGTCCCCCGCCCGGTCGGGATGAGCCTCCTGCTCACGAGCCCGGCCTGGCTGCTGGCCGCGGCCGCGCTGCCGCTCCTGCGTGACCGGCGGGTGGCCGGCGGCTTCCTTGCGACGCTCGTGATCGCGCTGGTCAACCTGATGCACTTCTCGCAGGGCTGGGTCCAGTTCGGCTACCGGTTCAGCCTCGACTTCGCGCCGTTCCTCCTCGTCCCGGTCGCGCTCGGGGCGGAGCGGCTCGTGGCCCGCCACGGCCGGGGCGCGGCGCGCGGCGGCGTCCTTGTCGGCGGCCTGATCGCGGCCTCGGTGGCACTCCAGGTCTGGGGGATCGCGTGGGCACGGACGCTCGGCTGGTGAGCGGCGGCCGGGCGCGGGACCTGGGCGGTCGCTGGGGCGCACTCGCGAGCGGCGTCGCGCCCGCGCTGGTTGGCCTGGTCGCATTCGCGATCGCGCGATCGACGCTGCTCCCCGGCCTGGGCCTGTGGGACACCGGCGAGTTCCAGGTCGTGGCCCCCGTGCTGGGCACGGCCCATCCCACGGGCTACCCGAGCTACGTCCTGCTGGGCTGGCTCGCAAACCTGCTGCTGACGCCGGTCGGTGAGCCCGCGATGCGGATGAACCTGCTCTCCGCGATGACGCTGGGCGTGGCGGCCGGGCTGACGGTCGTGCTCGTCCGCCAGCTGACGGGCCGAACGCTCGTGGCAATCGCGGCCGGCGCACTCCTCGCACTGACCCCGATCCCGTGGCGCGTCGGCTCGTTCGCCGACCCGCACATGCTCCACCTCGCCCTTGTCGCGGGGTTGCTCGTGCTGCTCGTCGGGTGGGAGGCGCGGACCCGGAGCGGCGGGGCTGACGCGGACCGCTGGCTCGTGGCCGCTGCGGCGCTCTACGGCGTCGCGCTGGGCAACCAGGCGCTCACCATCCTGCTCGCCCCCGGGATCGCCCTCTTCATCCTCGTGGTGGAGCCCGGCGCCTGGCTGCGTCCGGCCCAGCTGGGACGGTGCGCCCTCGCCCTCTTCGGTGTCGTGGCGCTGGTCTACCTGGAGCTGCCGATCCGGGCGGCCATGGGCGCACCCCTCGTCTACGGCCATCCGAATACCTGGGACGGCTTCTGGTACGTGGCCCTGGCACTCCAGTTCACCGGCTCGCTGACGGGGCCGTTCTCGGACCTCGCGGGCAAGGCCGGCGCGCTGGTCAGCCTGGCCACGGGCCAGTTCGGGCTGCTCGTCGCGCTCATTCCGGCCGGCCTCCTGGTGACGGCCGTGCGCCGACCGCGGTACGCCCTCCTGACGGGCACATGGCTGATCGTCACGTGCTGGTTCACGGCGTCCTACACGAACGCCGACGTTCAGCGCTACTACCTGGGCCCGATCCTCATCGCCATCAGCTGGCTCGCGGTCGCGGCCGGCGTCGTGATCGACGCGGTGGAGGCACGGCTGCTCGTACCGCCCGACGACGCGGGAATACGCGTAGCCGCGCTGCGCCTCGTCGTGAGCGCCGCCGTCGGCGTCGCCCTCGTCGCTCCGGCCGTCATCGCCGCCCCCACGACGCGGCTCGTGGTGGACCGGTCGGCCGACACGCGCGCTGCAGACTGGAGCGGCTGGGCGTTCCGCGTCGCGGAGCCGGACGCCGTCCTCGTGACGTGGTGGGGGTTCTCCACGCCTCTCTGGTATCGCCAGCTGATCCTCGGCGAGCGTCCCGACGTCCGCGTGATCGACGATCGGACCCGCGTCGACGAGGGCCTCGGCAGCGTCGACGACGTCATCCGCGCGAACCTGGGGACGCGGCCCGTCTACCTCGTGCGCCTCGACGCGGACAGGCCCGATCTCGAGCGGCGCTGGCAGGTGGAGATGGTGCTCGATCCGGACGGGATGCAGCCGCTCCTCCGCGTCGTGGGCCCCCGGGCGGCCAGTCAGGGCCCGGGTACCATGGCGCCATGACCGAAGCCGAGTCGGCCCTTCCCGCAGCACCAGCGCGCGTCGCCGCGCTCTCGTACTTCTTTCCGGCCCACAACGAGGAGGCCAACCTGGAGGGCCTCGTGCATGAGGCGCTCGCGGCGCTGCCCGCGCTCGCCGAGCGCTTCGAGATCATCGCCGTCGATGACGGGTCGAAGGATCGGACCCCCCAGATCGCGGACCGGCTGGCTGCCGCGAACCCGGATCTCGTCCGCGTCGTGCACCACCCCACGAACCTCGGTTATGGCGCCGCGCTGCGATCCGGCTTCCGCGCCGCCCGATACGACCTCGTGGCGTTCACCGACGGTGACCGGCAGTTTCGCGTCGCGGACCTCGGTCGGCTGACGGCCCGGCTGGCAGGTCCGGATGCCCCGGATGCGGTCGTGGGCTTCCGGATCCGGCGGGCCGATCCGGCCATCCGGACGCTCTACGCCCGTCTCTACAAGCTGGCCAACCGGACCCTGTTCGGCCTCCGGGTCCGTGACGTGGACTGCGCCTGCAAGCTCTTCCGGCGCGAGGCGCTGGCCGGTGTCCGCGTGGAATCCTGCGGGGCGTTCTTTTCCGCCGAGCTGCTCATCAAGGCCCGAGCGGCGGGCCGAAACGTCGTGGAGGTAGGCGTCGACCACTACCCGCGGACGGCGGGCTCGCCGACGGGAGCGAAGCCATCCGTCGTCTGGCGCGCCGTCAAGGACTTCTGGGGCCTGCGCCTGCGCCTCTGGGCGAGCCGGAAGCGGGCGCTGGGGCGGGGCTCGAAGATCGTCGGCTGAATGCCGGCCGGCCCGCTGCCCCCCGGGCCGCCGATCACTCGCGCGGCGGCCCCTCGCGGCGTTCGTCGGCACCCGGCTCCACTTCCAGCGAGTTCACGAAGTCACGGAAGACGGAGAGCTTCGATTCGTCGATCGGCTCCCCACCCCCATCCTCGCCTGTCCCGTGGTCGGGCTCGACGCCCGCCCGCTCCAGGACGGCCTCGGCGGCGAAGATCCGGGCGCCCGTGCGAACCGCCAGCGCCAGAGCGTCCGAGGGCCGGGAGTCGATCTCGATCGTGCGGCCTCCCGACTCCAGCATGACCCGAGCGTGGAAGGTCTCGTCGGCGAGGTCCGCGATGATCACCTCGCGGACGGTGGCACCAAGCGCGTCGAGGACCGTCGCGAACAGGTCGTGGGTGAGCGGCCTCTCCGGGGCCTGGCCCTGGAGCTTCATGGCGATCGAGCTCGCCTCCCACGGGCCGATCCAGATGGGAAGGTAGCGATCGCGCCCGAGCTCCCGCAGGATGACGACGTGCTGGGTCGAGAGCATGTGGACCCGCACGCTCTCGACGGACATCTCGATCAGGCGGCCGACCATGGGCCGATTATCCCACCTCGCGCCGGCGCCGCCGGCGCGAGCTACGGACTGGGCGTGGGCCGCGGCTTCGCC
>Ga0097691_1002359_pt1 | contig 12753 bp, 9 predicted proteins | sample NGESurdeep072012_8_FD_72858 | JGI IMG/M metagenome (GOLD analysis project Ga0097691, IMG submission 72858) | Arctic peat soil microbial communities from Barrow, Alaska - NGEE Surface sample 210-1 deep-072012 | ecosystem: Environmental > Terrestrial > Soil > Wetlands > Peat ...
CCCTCGAGCACGCCATGCTGGTCGCCAGCTGGCACATGATCACCAACGGCACCCCATACGGCGATCCCGGCGGGGACTACTTCACCCGGCTCAACCCGGACAAGGCCAAGCACCGTGCGCTCGCCCAGCTCCACAAGATGGGCTACTCGGTGACGCTCGAGCCCCTGGCGGTTGCTGGGTAACAGCGAATCTTCGCCTCAGGAGTGGGCGCAATGGCGGCGAGCGTGGCATGGATGAGGTCAGCGCTCCGGCTGTCCCCGGTCGCCCCGAGACTCATCCGGTTCATGACGTAGCCAATACCGAGTTCGATGTCGGGGTCGGCCCAACCGACGGATCCGCCCATGCCGAAATGACCGAAGGAGCGAGGTCCTCCAAGCCCGGCGAGGGCAATGGTTCCGACGTTCAACATGAAGCCAAGTCCCCACTGGATATCCATGCCCATGAGCACGCAGTCGGGGCCCGCGGTCTGCTGCACGAGTGCCGTATCCAGTTGACGAGGGCTGAGCACCCGGAAGGTACCGCCGATAGACCGGTCGGCATCGCTTACACAGGCTCCGTAGACGCGGGCGACCGACCTGGCGTCGCAGATGCCGTTCGCCGCAGGGACCTCGGCGGCATGAAGACGCGGATCCTGCCAGACGTCCGGCGACGAGAAGGCCCCACCGGGAGCCCCCAGGGCTTTGGTCAATGCTCCGTCACGGCCGAGGTACGGGGCGAGCTGGGCCAGGAGGTCGGCCGCCGCCGGATCGTCCCCGGCTCCCTCGCCGAGGTTGCCGAGACCATCGAAGACGCTGCCGTCAGGACCGGTCTCGAACGGCACGAGTCGGGCAACGCGTGACTCGAGCACAGCGGGAAGACCGATGTACCAGTCAGCATCAAGTGGACCGGCAATCTCCTCACGGAAGTAGGCGCCGATGGTCCGTCCGGTCACCCGGCGTACGACCTCTCCCACCAGGTAGCCGAAGGTGACAGCGTGATAGCCATGTTCCGTGCCGGGCTCCCAGGCCGGCGACTGGCGGGCCAGCGCCTCGACGACCGGATCCCAGGCCAACGCGTCGTCGAAGGACATGATGCCGTCGATCCAGGCGAGTCCGGCCCGGTGGGCAAGCAGGTCAGCGACCGTTACGGCTTCCTTGCCCGCTTGGGCGAACTCGGGCCAATACCGGACAACCGGCGCGTCGACGTCGAGGAGCCCCTGCTCGGCCAATCGGTTGGCGCACATGGCAGTCGCGCCCTTGGTGGTCGAGTACGTGAGAACCATCGTGTCTTCTTCCCACGGCTGACCGGTGACCGTGTCCGCCACCCCGCCCCACAGGTCGACCACCTTGTGTCCCCGGTGGTAGGCGGAAAATGCCGCCCCGTCCTCGTCTCCCTTGTCGAAGTTCGCGCCGAACACTTCGCGGACGGCCTCGAACCCGGGAGCGACCCAACCATCGATCATCGTCATGACCCGATCATTACCGACGGAAGCGTAGGGGTGCAGAGGACCCGATGGGCACTTCCACCCGGACGTCTCGACCATCTGTCGATTTCCCAATAAGAGAGGGAAGTCTGGGAGATCTGCATGGGAAATGGCGCCAGGCGGCGAGGCGTCTGGCGAAGCCAGAAAGGAGTTGTCGGTGGTCCACGCTGCACCGGGTGTGGATCGGGCTTCGAGCAGTCCGTCATCGAGGGGGCACTGGCCGGGCCCCGATCGGGCCGATCGTGAGCACCCCGCACTGGACATTCAGCAGAATTGGACATTGCGGAGGCCCCACTGCCATCGCGATAGCCGACCTGGACATTCTGTCTCCAGTTGTCTCAGCAATAACCTGCGAGGTTTCGGCATTGTCTGCATCGGCCGGTCAATCCATCACAGGGGACCGTGTGCTTCCCGAATGCCTCCGGAGGCAGGACTGGGGGCAACAGGAACAGCGCTTCAGGTGTGGTGGAAGATCGGGCTGGGAGCGCTGGCGTCGGCGCGGTCCGTGACGTTCTCGTTGATGCTCACGGTCCCATTGAACGAGTGGATCAACGTCAAAAGATAGAACTCATCGAGCATGGCCAGGGAGTCGGAGAGACGGGACCTGGAACTGGGCGATGACGCGTCCCCAAGGGGGAACTGCACTGCCTCGAGTCCGGCTGACTTCCGTGCAGTGGCGCCACTCGGCGGGGTGCGCCGGCTGCGGATCATGACCATGACGAGTGGAACCAGACACAACACGACTACCAGAGCCCAACCCCACCACGGAAGTGCGGCCTCGATCCTGATGTTCAGCTCCGAGCTGTGCTTGGACGCCAACCCGGAAACCAGGACCTCCTGGCCTGGGACGGCACGAACCACATTCCCGTTGGCCGGCGCGTACTGGACCGGCAGAATGCCGGTGTCGACGACATTCACCGTCACCAACCGTCCTCGTTGCCCTGATCCGTAGACGAATCCCCCGATGACCGGTCTGAACTTCAACAGAGGCACTGCCACCAATATGGGCGGTCCGAGGGCGAGGATCCAGCGCCGCTGTCGTTTACCGACGAAGAGGGCGACGAAGACGAGAGCGGCAGCCCCGAGAAACAGCCACGTCGCACATTTGTAGATCCAGCCGATGGCGGGAATGATCGCCCGTGGCGTGCCGATGATGTCGTCACGGGTGATCACCCATGGATCGGGCGCTGCGTTCAGATCACCTTTGGTCAGATAGCGGCCACCGGGAATGACCTTGTAGATGCGGTGCACGAACGTCACCGAGAGTTTCCGGTAGGGGTCGAATACCACGATTTCGCCGGTATGCACGGTGGCCGTCGGAGACAGAGGTTGGGTGGCGACCAGCGAGCCCACCGGGGCGACCTCCCCCATCGACGGCGAGCCCACCCAGAAGAGCCCGCCGCCGGAGATCAGCCAGGCTCCCCAGGCCAGGCTCAACGCGACGAGTAGGGAAGTGAGACTGATCACCGGCCAACGCCGGGGGACGCTGCGCAGGGGGTCAACCGATGGAGAAGCAAGCTCCGCACTGTTGGCGATATCCGGTGTGGCGGCGAACCCGTTGGACCGGTCCCCAGAGGACGAACCGACCACGTCGGTCGAGGGCGCGGCTAGGTCTGATTCGCCTTCGGATCCATGCGCGATGTCCGTCGCTACCGCAGTCCTGGACTTCACAGCAGTACGTATCCTGAATTGTGGCTCAACTGTGATGAGAAGCCGCTTGCCCCACCGGTGACGGTCCAGGGAACGGAGACATGAAGTCCCACTGCTGCCGCTGGCACAGCACCTGAAACAGCTGTCGTGAACTTCAGTGCTGGCAACGCCGTCGGGATGGACGAGGACATCGACAGCCAGTTCGACGAGGGCACGGACGGGCACGCGCCGGTGGCAATGGGGTAGATGCATGCTGAACCGGCCTGAATCGTCACGGCGATGTACGTGCAGGCAGGCGACGCTGGCTGGGCGCCTTCGTCGAGCGGCCAGTACGCATTGGAGGTTGCCACCCCGCCGGTTACCGCACTGAGGTAGGCCAACGCTGAAGATGCACCGTGGAGCGACGCCACATTGGCTGCTGAGAGCACCGAGGGAAACACGGCGATCTGGCCGAGCGATCCTCCCCAGTATCCGGATGTCGGGCCATCAGTCCATCCGTTGTTGGCGTTGGACCATCCGAGGTGCCACCAGCCGCCGTATACCTGGGCGGGATCGCTGCCGGTGATGGTCTCGTTGCCGACCGACCCGGCCACCAGGGAGCCGTCGACATACAACAGCACCGTGCCGACGGTGGCCGAGACAGGGGCGACCGTGGCCACGGCGAAGTGCCAGTTGCCGTCGGCGTAGTTCGTGCCCGTCGTCGCCGAACTGTTGACCTCGAACACCGCATTCGGGTACACGCCGAACGCCACATGGCCTGCCGCGTCGAGCCACATGTGGCGGTCCCACGTGCCAGGTGCGGCATTCGACTGCAGATTGGTGAAGCCCATGATCGAACCGCTCGTGGTGGCTTTGAACCAGGCGGCGATGGAGAAGGACTGTGGCCCCGGCGAGGCGTAGAAGGCCGTCGGCGTGCCTACAGCTGTCTGGATCCATCCCGTTGTGCCGTTCATCGTTGTCGCGGTGTCGCCGATGGGTCCGGAGAGATCCACACCGAGTCCGCCCGCCCCTGTTCCGGCATTGGTGCCGGGGTTGTTCGACGAGTCCCTGAAGTTCGTCCCCCCGCCGTTCGCAGCGACGTTGGCGATGGCTCCTGAATACAGCGAGGTGCCGGTGTCCTGGAGGGCCCAGTACGACGTCGGAGCGTCCGCGACAACCTGGGCCGAGAAGGCGGCCTGAGTCGTCTGACCGTAGAGGCCCGTGACCGCAGCTGCAGTGAGAGCGGTCGGGAATACCGCGGCGTCAGCGATATCGCCGGCAAAGTAGTCGGTGGTGGGCAGATTCGAGAACGCGGAACCTACCGCGCCCCCCCAGCCCAGATGCCAGAAGCCGTTGTAGTTCAACGTGGCCTTGGCTCCCGCCGAAGCAACCGAGTTTTTCGCCACTCCGTTGATGTAGGTGGTCATTCCGGTGGTGGTGGACTTGGTGGCTACGACGAAATACCAGGTGCCGCTGGTCAGGGCCGATGCTGCGGTTGTCCGCAGCGTCGTGACGTCATTGCCGAAGTCGAGACGCCCGGCAGCGTCGATCCACAGCATGCGATCGTTGTTTGCTGCCGCCACGTTGGACTGGGTGCTGGTGGCGCCCAGGATGACCCCGTTCAGAGCCGACGGCTTGATCCACGCCATCAGCGTGTAGTTCGCCGGCATGACCAGACTGGAGAGTGTCTCCCCCCAACCCGTTGATCCGTCGAAGGCCACCGATCTAGGTGAGTCGGTGAATGAGCTCGGCCCGGTCGCGCCGAATGTCGCACCGCCCAGTGGAAGGCCGGTGTTGGATCCTGTCGCCGAGGTATCGGCAAATTGCTGGACTCCGCACGTGCCGCCTGTCGCCACCGAGGCCGACGTGGGGGCTACCGAACCCTGGCTACCGAGCGTGGTAGTCGAGGCCGAACCAACCGCGGTCGACAGTGGATAGGTGGTGCATGTGGCGTGATTGCTTGCGATCCCCGCGTTCGAGTTCGGCGACGACAGGCAGTTGGTGCCGCCGATGGTGTCAGACAGCAGTTGAGTCCCGCTTCGGAACGTTCCCGACCCGGCGATCTGACCGGAGAACTGGCCTCCATAGACCGTGAGCGATCCACTCAGTAGGGCGATGACCCCCAGCAGGCTAAACGAACCGAGGAGGAGACTGACCAAAGGATTGCCCCTGGCCAGTCTCCTCCTCATTCGTCTCATACGATCGCCGCCATCGATAGTCCGGGCTCAGGAGAGCCGGAGTTGAGTGCTACTGACCAAGCGTGTATGTCATGGACGCATTGGCAGCCAGGCCCTGATCAGCGTTGGTTGCCGTCGCGTCCAGTTGAGTGGTGATCGTCAGCCCGACGTTGGCCCCTGATGCGAGCGTGGATGCCAGGGTGAACGGGCTGGCCGATGCCATCGTGACGAGTGTGTTGGCGCTCGACGGTGCCGGGCAGGCGCCGGCCGTGACCGGATACACGCACTTCGCCGTGGTCGTGTTGAAAATCGTGACATCGACCTTTCCGCAGAAGCCGGCGGTGTCGCTACCCGACGACAATGGGTTGAGGGCGGAAGCTCCATACGGTGCGGCGGCCGCCGCACAGGCACCCGTGGTGAGGGTGAGCCCAGTCGCCGAGTTGATCGAACCCTGGTTCGTCAGGGTGACCGTCGACACCTGACTGACTTGGGGGACGTTGGTGGTTCCCGAGCCGAGGTCGCTTCCGGAGCAGGCGGCGTTGATGTTGGTGGTGATGCTTCCCGCCGAGTTAGAGCTCGAAAGACAGGTTCCTGTGCTGTTGGTCTTCGACAGCAGCAAGGTGCCCGTCTGAAACGTCCCAGTGCCGCCGACTTGGGCCGAGAACGTTGTCACACCCAAGGTGATCGAGGCAGTCAAACCCAACACTGCTACCCCTATCAGAGCGGCAATGACTCCGCCCTTTCGTGTCCGCCTATCCGAATCCATGATGCCCTCCGTAACGTAATGGCATGGTTTATTGATCATGCGACTTTTTGAGTTATCGGACGGTCGGTATCGACCTTTAGCAATTTCGAATTGCAGATTTCCACAGCGGCTTCCGACCCCGATTGGCGTCAACACTTGTCGACACGGTGGCACTCTTGCCCTATCGGAAATTTCGTCATGGATCAGTTGGATTCGGGGCAATTGACCTCGTAGATCGCGACCTCCAGCTCATCGACGTTGGCAATCAGCACTCCCGCGCAGGGAATCGAACCTGAGCTCCAATTAGTCGCGGCGAAACCTGTGGAAAGACGCGTGATCTTGAAACGGCTGTTCAGGAACTGGCCCGTGCCGTGCGGCGTTCGTGACAGGAGCTCGGTGATCGATCAGTGGTGATCTCGTCCGGTTCGCCATGGGCGCCGACCGCCGCGGCGGAGAGCTTCATCGCAGTCTCTGGAGCCCACTGCCTCGATACCAACACGTCCATGAACCCTCATGCATTCACCCCTGTTGGACGTGCGGCCAAGGATCCGGACACCACGATGTAGGTCTCATCCACACTCCGGCGACTGTTCACGCCTTGATGGCAAGGGTCTGGCAACCGGCGTCGCGATCGATGAGGCCGAGTGGGTGATGTCGGTCGCCCACGTCGGACCGGTGATGGACCACAGACTGAGGACTCTGCAATCGAGCATGCACGGGCCGCGCCCCCGTTAGGGACGAGCGTCCCCACCCCGAACGAGGAGATCCGCGGGACGTCACCCTCATGTCGACGAAGGCCCACGAATCCCTAGACTGATGGCGATGCCCATCTAGCGGTCGAGACGACCGGTCAGAGAGGGATCGTGACCACCCGAACCTGGAAACCCCATCTCAATGTGCCGAACGACCCTGGAGGTGCCTGTGCATTGTGGTCACCATCCACCTATGCCACCTCCACCAGCTCGTCCGCGATGGGGACATGGGATCGCGGTCCGCGGCGTGCGAAGTGAACGGGTGATGTGAGTGACCTTTTTCGGTCTGGTCATCCGCAATCTCTGGTCGAAGAAGGCACGCTCGATCGGACTGGCCTTTGCCGTCGCCATCGCCGTCATGACGGTGGTCACCCTCGATGTGACCAGTAGCGGACTCGAACAGTCGGCTGCCGCCATCATCTCTGTTGGCAAGGCCGACTTCACGGTGGCTCAGAAGGGGACGTCTGACATCCTGTCCAGCACCATCGACCAGCAGGAGTTGAACAAGATACGGGTGACCCCCGGCGTCGCCACTGCGATCGGGGTCCTGGTCGAGACGGAGCACCTGAGCGCCGACGATCCGGTGTTCATCGAAATTGGAATCAATCCCGGTGATCTCCGTGCCTTCGGGGTCAACATCGTGAAGGGGCAACCCTACTCTGCCACCGGAACGCACCAAGTCATGGTGGGTTGGCGGGCTGCGGCCAATCTCGGACTTACGGTCGGCGACACATTCAGAGCCAACGGCACGACGAACACCGTGGTGGGGATCTACTCGACCGGCAACTCCTTCGGGGACTCAGGAGCCATGTTCCCGCTTCCCGCCATCCAGGGATACAACCGGGTACCCGGCATCGTCACACTGGCGTTCGTCAAGGTCACTCCAGGATCGTCCAAATCGTCGGTGGCCAACCGGGTCGAGTATGACCAACCCGAGCTGACGACGATCCGCACCGCCTCCCAATTCGGCCGAGCCGACCGCAGTCTGGTGTATCTCCAAGCTGCGGTGAACGGGAGTACGGTCCTCGCCATCCTGATCGGAGCCGTGATCGTAGGGAACACCATCCTGCTGTCACTGTTCGAGCGGACTCGCGAATTCGGGCTGCTCCGGGCGATCGGATGGACCCGGACCCGGACTGCCAGCCTGCTGCTCGGCGAATGTCTGCTGTTGGCTGTGCTCGGCGGCGCCATCGGTGTGGCGTTGTCGTTCGGGGTAGTTGCCGCTCTGTCCCAGCTCCCTCAGCTAAAAGGCGTTCTGCATCCCAACTTCACCGCGGGCGCGTTCTGGCGAGCCCTCTTCACCGCCCTGGTCATGACCCTCATCGGCGCCCTCTATCCGACCATCCGCGCCGCACTGCTCTCGCCTCTCAAAGCCCTCAGCTATGAGTGAAGCTCCCGCCGAGAACCATGCTGTGGAAGTCCGTGGGGTGACTCGTATCTATCCGGGCCATGTCCATGCGCTCGGTGGCGTCGATCTCACGGTCGACTACGGGGAGACACTGGCAATCACCGGCCCCTCAGGCTGCGGCAAGTCGACCCTGCTCCATCTGATGGCGGCTATCGATTCCCCCACGTCGGGGTCGGTGAAGATGGCCGGTCATGAGCTGGCCGCCCTCGACGATCCTGGAAGCTTCCGAAGGAGCGTCGTCGGCCTCGTCTTCCAGTTTCACAATCTGCTGCCACAGCTGACCGCACTTGCCAATGTCGAACTTCCGATGTTCGGAACCCACGTTTCGCGGCGACAACGGATGGAGCGTGCCCGAGAGCTTCTGGGCGAGGTGGACCTTCACGGTCGAGAGGATCGCCTCCCGACCGAGCTCTCCGGCGGAGAGCGCCAGCGAGTGGCAATCGCCAGGGCGTTGGCGAACCATCCCGAGGTTCTTCTGGCCGACGAGCCGACCGGCAGTCTCGATACCGCGTCTACCGAGCGGTTTCTGGATTTACTCCGACGGCTGGGTGACGGGGGGATGACCATCGTCATGGTGACCCACGACGTGGAAGTAGCTTCCCGGGCTCATCGCATCGTCGAGATGCGAGACGGTTCGATCGTGCACAATGATGCAGAAGGTTCACTCGCGATGCCCGACGCAGGCACCGGATGACAGCTGAGACGACCAGCTGTCTCCGACCGGCGACTCATGATCCATTCCGTGCCCAATGGAGTCATCCATCGCCAGTTGGGCCGACATACGCGGCACGTGGGCGGAAGCGCAACGGGCGCTCGTCGTACTCCTCGAGAGCATGGGCAACCCACCCCACGATGCGCGCCGTTGTAAAGACCACTTCTCCGGCATCACGAGGCATGGTTGCGAGGTTGCCGAAAACCGCCAATGCCAGATCGACGTTTGGTGGCGGCAGCTGGAATCGACGTGAAGCGTCGATGACCCGGTCGACATGATCGAGTGCCGGGTACGGTCCGGCATCGTGCAGCAATGTCAGGAGGAGGTCAGCCCGCGGATCTCCCTTGGGGTACAGCACCTGTCCGAACCCCGGCAGCCGACCGTACCGCTCGAGCGTCAGATCGATGGCTTCATCGATCGGACGGCCCTGTGCAAGCTCGAGAAATCGCCGGCAACTCGTACTCTCGCCTCCGTGCAGCGCTCCACTCGTCGTATCGACGACTCGAGACCCACCTGCGCGGCGCCACCGAATGCCACCGGATACTCGAATCGTCAGGTCACCAGGTGCGGTCCCATCGGGCGCGACCGCCACCAGCTGATGTCGGATACCTGCCCACGTCACAGCTGGGTGGGGCCGCCCGGGCGAGGTCCCTGGCACCCGCGGGGACCAAGACTCCGGTGTCGCCACCACTCGTCGATGGGGAGCTACTGCTCGGCCATGATGCGCTCGAACTCGACCAACGGATTGGGCGGGACATGCTCGCTCAGCGTGACCACGGCCCGATGGATCGCGGCGGTGCAGAGAAACGGCGCCACATAGTCCTCACCGATGGCCGGACCCACCTCATAGCCACAGGTGAGCCCGGCGTTGGTTGCACTGAACGCCGCCACCGTGAACGCAGAAATCTGACCTTCCGCCACCACCTGTCCGTCGACGGCCAGTTCGGCCCGGCCACCTGTGGGCCCTTCGCGCTCGAACCGGAAACTCAGAACGTGCCGCCCGGGCGGAACGGGGTCGGCGGCCGCCACCACATGACGTTCCTTGCCGTAAAGGTTGTGCACGTAGCGGAGCCGCCGGTCGAGAAGATGGAGGGAGTAGCCACCGAGGACCGAGCCCTGGGCCAACAGCACCCCTTCGACTGGTCCACTGTCCGGGATGTCGACCGTGACGTCGATGGTGTGACTGCGGTTTTTCACGTTGGCCGCCACCGACTCCGGTACCGGGGAGGCACCCTGGTAGTAGGTGCTGGTCAGCCGGGGGTTCCGGGAGTCGGGCTTGGGATGGACCATGGCGGTCAGCACCCGGTTGTCGAGGGGGAGCACCTGATTGGCCCGGGCCTCGATCCACCAACGCTTGATCATGTCGGCCAGTCGCTCCGGCTCCTGATCCGCCAGGTCATCGAGTTCGGTCGGGTCGACGTCAACGTGGTAGAGCTCCCAGCGGTCCTCGTCGAAGGGCGCGTTCCAGTTGAGCCCGTCGTCGTAGAGCGGCCCGATCGGCTTATAGGTGACCGCCTTCCACCCCCGGTGATAGATGGCCCGACTGCCGAACATCTCGAAGTGTTGGGTAGTGCGGAGGGCCGGCAGATCGGCTGCATCCGAGTCCAGAATCGGGGCGAAGCTGATTCCGTCGATGGAGGACTGGGGCACGTACTCGATCGTCTCCGGGGTCTCGATCCCGACCAGGTCGAGGATGGTGGGCAGGATGTCTACGGCATGGGCGAACTGCCGGCGGACCTCACCCCCCAGCCGGATCCGGTTCGGCCAGTTGACGATGCAGGGGTCGGCGACTCCGCCCTCATGGACCTCGCGCTTCCACCGTTTGAAGGGGGTGTTGCCGGCCATCGTCCACCCCCACGGATAGTTGTTGTGGGCGCTGGGCCCGCCGAGCTCGTCGATGCGGCGGGCCAGTTCGTCGGCGTCCGCCGGGTCGAAATTTTGCAGGCGATTGTCGTTGATCGATCCGGTCGGTCCACCCTCCGAGCTCGCCCCGTTGTCGGAGACCACGATGATCACGGTGTTTTCCCGATCGCCCGTCTCGTCCAGGAACTCGACGACCCGGGCGAGCTGTGCGTCGGTGTAGGACAGGAACGCGGCGAAGCACTCCATGAACCGCGCAGCCACCTGCCGCTCCCGGTCAGGGAGGTCTTCCCAGGCCGGGACCCAGTGCGGACGGGGAGCCATCTCCGTGCCCTCCGGAAAGAAACCGGCGGCGAGCTGACGGGCGAAGATCTCCTCCCGCCAGCCGTCCCATCCCTGATCGAACCGCCCCCGATAGTGCTCGATCCACCCACGGGGGGCATGGTGCGGCGAGTGGCAGGCGCCGGTGGCGAAATAGAGGAAGAACGGCCTGTCCTCATCGACCGCCCGCAGGTCGGCCAACTGGCCGATGGCACGGTCGGCCAGGTCGGCGCTCAGGTGGTAGCCCTCCTCGACGCTCCGGGGCGGGCTGACCGAGTGGTTGTCGTGGTACAGCGCGGGCACGAACTGGTGGGTCTCCCCGCCGTGAAACCCATACCACCGGTCGAAGCCCCTGGCCAGGGGCCAACTGTCCCGAGGTGCGGCCATGTTGGTCTGGTCGTCCGGGGACAGGTGCCACTTGCCGACCGCATAGGTGGCATACCCATTGGCCCGCAGGATCTCGGAGAGGAAGCCGTTCTCCTTGGGGATGTCGCCGTTGTACCCCGGAAACCCGATGGCCAGGTCGGCCACCCGACCCAGTCCATTGCGGTGATGGTTGCGCCCGGTCAGCAGGCAGGCCCGGGTAGGTGAGCACAGGGCGGTGGTGTGGAAGTTGGTCAGACGGACGCCCCCTGCGGCCAGGTCGTCGATGGTCGGGGTCTCGATGTCCGATCCGTAACAGCCGAGCTGGCCGAAGCCGACATCGTCGAGGACCACCAGGAGCACGTTGGGAGCACCTGCCGGTGGTGTGGGCAACGGTGGCCACCACGGTGTGGATTCCCTCCAGTCGTCGCCGATGATGCCTCGGAACGTCGGGGTCTCCATCAGGACCTCCTGGTCAGGATCACGTCGGTGGGCCGGTGCAACGTCACGCTACGTCCCTTCAGGCGGGGGGGCGTCGGCTTGGACGTGGCCTCCGACTCACTGACCGACAGGACGGCGACCCGTAGCCGGCGAGTACCGAACCGGCCAGCAAGGCCGAACCGGTCGTGCGCCACCCGCCGAACCGCCGGCTCGACTCCGTCGACGTGAGGCGTCCGGCCGCTGCGGCTACCTCTGCCACAGCCGGCCGGAAGCAGATCGTCAGTGGTCTCATCGACTCCACCTGGACGACCCTACTTCCTAGTGATCTCATAGGACTTATCCCCCCTGTTCTGTCGATGGCGGCAACCGGAACGCCCCGCACAAGGACCGGTGACCCCCGGCCCCGGCGGGCTACCCGATCCCCGAGGTGTCAGACTCCCCTGGTGACTCCGCGGGCCCGTGAAGTCGGGGGTGCCCCGGGAACAGGGGCTGCCCACCGCGACAATCGAGGTGGGGCCGCGCATTCGACTCCGGTGGACTCTGGGCTGACCACCTGCGGGCCAGTATGACGGATCCAACCGCTCATGCTCCCTCCGGGAGGCCTGCTGACCATGCCCCCGGACGGCGTGGCCACACCCGCACGTCGGCCACCGGCACCAGCCGGGTGCTGGCCCTCGACGGTCTGCGGGCCTTCGCCCTGCTCATCATCATGGGCTACCACTTCGGGGTCGGCTGGCTGCAGGGGGGCTTCTTCAGCCTGGACATCTTCTATGTCCTGTCCGGCTACCTGATCACCGGCCTGCTGCTCGGCGAGTGGGCCAGGGCTGCCCGCATCAAGCTCAGTGCCTTCTGGCTGCGGCGGGCCCGCCGGCTGCTGCCGGCT
>Ga0097691_1002360_pt1 | contig 12749 bp, 15 predicted proteins | sample NGESurdeep072012_8_FD_72858 | JGI IMG/M metagenome (GOLD analysis project Ga0097691, IMG submission 72858) | Arctic peat soil microbial communities from Barrow, Alaska - NGEE Surface sample 210-1 deep-072012 | ecosystem: Environmental > Terrestrial > Soil > Wetlands > Peat ...
ACCTCCCGCCAATGCCGGGCGTTTTTCCCGACTATCCAGCGCCAGTGGTGCGCAATACGGATCACGGGAGCGAACTGACAACGATGCGCTGGGGAATGCCTCCGCCGCCGAAGTTTGGCGGGCCGCCCGTCACCAACATTCGCAACACGTCCTCGCCGCATTGGCGCAGCTGGCTGAAGCCGGAGAGCCGGTGCCTGGTGCCGTTCAACAGCTTCGCCGAATACACGCCGGAGCCGAACCCCGAGACCAAGAAAAAGGACGTCGTCTGGTTTGCTCTGAATGACGATCGGCCGCTCACTGCCTTTGCTGGCATCTGGACCGAGTTCAAGGGAGACCGCGGCACCAAGTCAAAGCCGGTCCCCGGCCCCCACCTCGTCTACGGCTTCCTAACCACCGCACCTAACGCGATCGTGGGACCGATCCATCCCAAGGCAATGCCGGTGATCCTGACCTCGGAAGAGGAATGCGACGTTTGGATGCGAGCGCCGTGGGACGAAGCGAAGGTGCTGCAGCGGTCACTGCCAAACGACGCACTCAAGATTGTCGCTCGTGGTGCGGACAAGGAGGACCGGGCGGCGGCGTGATGGGCCACAGTGGCGGACCGGAGCCGACGTTTCCGGCGCTTGGCGGCGGTCCTACCGGCTTCACAGCCGCGCTAATTGAGTTTACCGCTTATTCTCACCTCAAGGTTGCGCTTTGATGCGCCACGCATGGGAGCCCAATTTGAAAACGACGACGATTTCCAATGATGATTACGAGCAAATCGCAAATCGCGATGAGTCCCATTTTTTTGATATGAAGGCGCACGCCGTAAGTGGACGCTCCGTTCAGAAGATTGCCGCGGCTTTCTCGAATGCTGACGGTGGTGAGCTAATCATCGGAATTCGGGACAAGGGCACCGGCCTGTCGGTGGATGATAGGTGGGAAGGCATTGAAGACATCGAGCAACTGAACGGTCATATTCAAGCGTTGTTTGAGGTGAAGCCCGCGCTTGACGTTCGCTACGAATTTCTCAAACGAGATGGGATAGCCGGTTACGCACTTCGTGCGATGGTGGAAAAGGGTACCCAAGTCTGCAGCACAGCCGACGGCACGATCTATGTTCGGAAAGGAGCCCAGTCGCTTCCAGTTCGCGAACCTGAGCGAATTCAACAGCTAAATTTCTCAAAGGGCGCAGTTTCGTTTGAAGACACTGTACTCCCTCAGCTTCCGACTGAGCAAATTGTCGAGTCTAAAGAAATTGCAACTTTTCTTGCGGATTACTCGCCTAAGACCGATCCACTCGAATTTGCCCTTAATCAAAATCTACTCGATTTTCGTGGGAACCGCGCATCGTTGCTGCACTGCTATTTCACCCGTCTCCCAGTGCGGTAATTCCAAAAAAATGCGCAATAAAAATTACTCGCTACGAAACAAAAGAGGACGATCCTGAAAGGGATCACTTAGCAGAGCAGGCAACGATCGAGGGACCGGCTTACCAGCTTATCCACTCCGCCGTCGCACGAGTGACAGAGATGATGTCGAGCATCGAGGTTTGGTCCACCGATGGCTTAAAAAAATTGGAATATCCGCCAGAAGCATTGTGGGAGACAATCGTCAATGCTGTTATCCATCGGGACTACTCTATTTCTGACGACATTCAGATTTTAGTTTTCGATAATCGCATTGAGATTTTGAGCCCCGGGAAGCTGCCCGGATACGTTAGCATTGACAACATTCTTAATGCTCGCTTTTCCAGAAATTCCAAACTTGTTCGCACCCTCAATCGCTATCGAGATGCACCGAATAAAGACCTTGGTGAAGGTCTCAACACCGCCTTTCAAAAAATGAAGGAGTTTGGCCTGAAAGACCCGATCATTACGGAGGAAGGAAACTACCTGAAGGTAGTGCTGCCGCATCTCCCGCTGGCAGTCCCGACCGTCGCAATAATGGATTTTCTCCGCCAGCACGATCAGATTAGCAATCGGCAAGCGCGTGACCTTACGGGTATCCGGTCAGAGAATTCTGTCAAAACCGAATTCTACAAGCTTCGTGATGAAGGACATATAGAGCGGGTACCAGATCTTGCGGGCAACAAATCGGCTTGGCGCAGACGCCACGACGCTGTATCCCGATCCGGTAACGGGTCAGATCAGTTGCCCAGCGTCCTTTCTGATTTCGATGCTATCTGCCGGCTGGCAGATCGTCATCGGCAGCGGCGCGACACACGTTCCATAAGATCGCGCGCTCCATTCGCAGGTATCAAGCCAGCTCTCGCTGGCGTTCTGATCAATCAATCCAAAGAGTCCGGGTGGGACGTGGGGATTACGCATCGCATGCTGGATCAGAAGATTGGGAACCGAATATCCGATCGCAGCTTCGCCGGTCGCGTTGAGCCCCGAGAATGAATCGGGATCCATGCCGTTGACCAACGCTGCCGGACGCAGGCTGAACTGGATGGACTGTCCCGACAGCCGGATCTGCAACGCCGTCAGATTGTTGTCGGCATCGAAGGCGCCGGTCAATTTGCATTGCGTGATCGGATGATACGTGCCGTGCTGCATGTCCTCTTCGCGCGGGCGTCCTCACCATCATCCTGCGCGGCGATCTCGCAACCCTCGTCAGTATCCAGTTCAACAAGGGCGACGTGATGTTCGCCGGCGCGGTGCTGAGTTTCGGACTGTATTCGGCGCTGATGCCGCGGCGGCCGCTAACGCATCAGCTGTCGCTGATTTCCTTCACCATCGGCTGCGGCGCGCTGCTACTGCTGCCATTCTCGATCTGGGAATTCTCGACCGGCTCCACGCTGAAATTCGATGCATTGACGGTCGCGACGCTGATATACGTCATGATCTTTCCGTCCACGCTGGCGTATCTGTTTTTCAACCGCGGTATCGCGCTGATCGGCCCGAACCGCGCCGCCCCGTTCTTTCACCTGGTGCCGGTATTCGGCTCGGCGATGGCGATCCTGCTGCTCGGCGAGCAGCCGCGGCTGTTTCATCTGATCGGCTACGTGCTGGTGCTCGCCGGCGTGGTGATCGCCTCGCGACAGGCGTCGGCCGCGGCCTAGTCCCCGCGGCCCCGTACTGGCTTCCGCTTTGCTTCCCGGCAGGCTAGCCTCCCCGGCAAAGAACCTGTCTGGAACGCCGAAATCGAAAAGTCGCGCCAAGAGTCGTGTGTGTCACAAGACCGAAAATCAATCGGGAGAAGGAAATGCCGAAATTCAGGATTTTAACGCCGAAGGGCGCGAGTTTTACGGTCGCCGGCGGCGGTTACGCGTTTGAAAAAGAGGCGCTCGATCCGATCGGCGCCGAGATCGTGGAAGCGCCAGCCAATGAGGCGGAATTTATCGAAGCCGCCCGGACCGCTGACGCCATCTACGCCAAGGGCATGCCGATCTCGAAGAAGATCATCGATGCCCTGGAGAACTGCAAGGTCATCACGCTAGGTACCGTCGGCGTCGACAGCGTGGACGTCAAGGCTGCTACCGCGCGCGGCATTCCCGTCACCAACGTTCCCGACACTTTCATCGAGGAAGTCGCCGACCACGCCATGATGCTGCTGCTGGCGGGCTTTCGCCGCCTGGTCGAGCAGGACAAGATGGTCCGCCAAGGCCGCTGGACCGAGGGCCGCCCGGCGCTGCTGAAGATACCGCGACTGATGGGACAGACACTGGGCTTCGTTTCGTTCGGCCGGGTGGCGCGCGCCGTTGCCAAGCGCGCCGCGCCATTCGGGCTTCGGATGATGGCCTACGATCCGTTTATCCAGGAAACGCTGATTTACGATCACGGCGTGCTTCCAGCAACGCTGTCGGAGGTGCTCTCGCAATCCGATTTCGTGTCGATGCACGCACCGGCGCGGCCCGAAGTTCACCACATGCTGGGCGAAAAGCATTTCAAACAAATGAAGCCGAGCGCCATCTTCATCAACACCGGACGCGGACCGACCGTGGACGAGGAGGCGCTGGTCAAGGCCCTGCAAGAGGGCTGGATCGCGCATGCCGCGCTCGATGTGCTGGAGAAGGAGCCGCCTTCGCACAACAATCCGATGCTCGGCATGGAAAACGTCACGCTGACAGCTCACGTCGCCTCGGCGTCGGCACGTTTCGACGAGGCGCGCAAACGTCGGGTCGGCCATGAGTTGTCGCTCGTTCTGTCCGGCATGTGGCCGGTGAGCTGCGTCAACCCGTCGGTGCTGCAAAATACCTCGCTTCGCCGCTGGCAACCTGTCGGCATGGACCGCGGTCCGAACAGCTAGGCACGGCCCACGAGTTCATGACGCACCGGCGTTCATCCATTTGAATGGCGAGGCCAAGACGGCCCGGACGAAACAAAGCAGCCCGATCATTCAGCCAGCTTAGGTGATTCCGTCACGTCATCAATACGGATAGGGTTTTCGGTACACACAGGACCGAAGCGTATACGTCCCGCGGGTCGAAGGTCATCAACGCCTTGCATCCCCACGGCTTTGAGGTAAATCGTCGAATATTATAGCCGTCTGCGCTCCGCCATTAGTATTGTGTTAACCATCTCTGGGCACGACTTTCAGCACGTCGGCGGTGGCAGTCTGCTGCTGGAGGGATTCGCGTAAGTCTTCCGTGCGTGCCTGCACCTCCTCGAACAGCCGGACATTCTCGATCGCGATCACGGCCTGGTCGGCGAAGGTCTCGACCAACTCGATTTGTTTCTCCGTGAAGGAGCGTGGCGCAAAGCGAAACAGATTTAGCACGCCAAAAACCTGACCTTCTCGTATCAAGGGAACGCCGAGCGCCGCCCGGAAGCCCACCAGCTTTTGCGCTGCCAGCCGGGTAAATTCAGGATCAGCAAGGACATCCGGGATATGGACGGTGCGCCCGTCGACAACCGTTCGCCCAAAAATCGAGCCACGGTCCGGTTTGGTCGATTGACGCGCAAGATGGTCGCGCCACCCTGGAGCCAAGCCATAGTCCGCGGCAAGACGATAAGTTGAACCATCTTGATATCGGACCGCTCCGATATCTGCTTCGCATAAGCGACATGCCGACGAGACCAACGTATCGAGCACGGGCTGCAGCTCAAAAGTCGAACGGCTGATCACCTTCAGCACATCGGCGGTCGCGGTTTGCTGCTGCAGGGATTCGCGCAGTTCCCCGAGCAGGCGGGTGTTCTCGATCGCGATGACGGCTTGTCTGGCGAAATTGCTCAGCAACTCGATCTGCTTGTCGGTGAAAGGCCGGACCTCTTGACGATAGACCGAGATCATGCCGACGAGTTCGGCGTCCTTAAGCATTGGTACGACCGTGAGCGTGCGCGCTCCAGCGACTTCGACAAAGGAAACGACTGCGGGGTTACGCTCCAGGTAAGCCGGGCTGGTCTGGAGATCCGGGACATGAGCAACTTGCTTGGTGTTGATCACTTGACCAAGGCCACTTTTCGGATGAGGTCGGAACGTCTGCGTCTCGGGGGCATCACTGTAAGCAAAGGGCACGTTATAAGAGGCGACCCGCCGAATGACGTCCCCTTCAACAAGAACCATCGTCCCGAATTTGGCCCCGCAAACTCGCGTCGCGTTCTCCAGCAGGCTCTGGAACACCGGCTCCAGCTCGCCGGGCGAGGCACTGATGACCTGAAGGACTTCTGATGTCGCCGTCTGCTGCTCCAGCGATTCCGCCCCTGCACCTCCTCGAACAGCCGCACGTTCTCGATCGCGATCACCGCCTGATCGGCGAATGTCGTAACCAACTCGATCTGCTTGTCGGTGAAGGGCTGTACCGTGCGGCGCATCAGCAGCAGTATGCCAATCGACATTCCTTCTCGCAGGAGCGGGACGCCGAGCATGGTGCGATAGCTGGCTCTTCTTTGGGTTTCCAAGTAAGTGTATTCCGGATCAGCCAGTACATCGGAAACGTGAATGGTTTTGCCCTCCATCAAGACGCGCTCCACCACGCCCCCACGACCCGCGTCAATCGGAATGCTCTTGAGATATTCATTTAGTCCTGGCGGGAAACCGAAACTCGTGGCCCAATAGTTAGCCGCGCCTTTCTGACGAATAATCGCGGCCATGTCCGCCTCGCAAAGCCGCGCCGCCGACTCCGTTAGCGTATTGAGCACTGTGTGCAGATCGAAGGTTGAACGGCTGATGACCTTGAGCACGTCGGCGGTTGCCGTTTGCTGCTCACGCGCCTCTTTCAATTCGCGGCTGAGGGCGTCAACTTGCTCTTGCAGATCGACGGCGGAGGGAGCGCGATCAGGCGTCGCGTTTAGCGCATTGCGGCGCTTTGGCGTCAACGTCTGACGGCGTAGCGTCTTGACTGGTTCGCTGCCTGCTCTGGAGCGCCGTTTCATTGCCTCCCCCGAGGCTCAGGAAAGGACATCCTACCGTATCAAACGAGGACTGAAAGGGGGCTCATGCGTCGTTTTGCGGCCATCGATGCCTGCTTTGGGTCCGATAGTGTTGCAGAACTCCCAAAATGCCGTGCGGCCAATTTCCCGCAAATAGACTCGGTGACCGCGTCCTAAGCCGCCGCCGACTTCGTCCCTGCAAGCGCCGGCGCGGCAATGGCTCCCGGATCGAGCGGTACAGACCGTCGTCGTCCTCACATTTCGCGAACTGTGGCGTTCGGCAGCTATGGGGTCAAAAGCGCCGTTCTCAGCGTGCGCCGATGACTTCCGGTCTACCCCGAAGAACAGACATTCTCAGTGTCCCTCGGCAGGTCTCAAAAGTGCCAATTTCGGAACGCGAGGTTATTCAATCACCTCGTCGGCACGGGCAAGCAGCGTCGGTGGAATAGTGATGCCAAGCGCCCTGGCAGTGTTTGCGTTTATGACCAGCTCGAACTTGGTCGGCTGCTCGACAGGGAGATCGGCCGGCCTCGCGCCCTTGAGGATTTTGTCGACGTATCCTGCGGCTCCGCGCTGCACTTCCGCACCGTTTGCGGCGTAGGTCATCAGCCCTCCCGAGTTCGCCACTTGCCGGTTACTTGAGAACGACGGCAATCGATGTTTGATCGCGAGTTCGAACAGTTCCTTTTGTTGCAGACTTCCCTGAATGATAAGGGCCTCGGCCTTCTTACGGCTGATCTCGTCGAATACGGCGTCGAGCCGCGTCTCCGGCCGCACCATTTCTGTATCGACCTCCAGCCCAAGCGTACGTGCCCCTTGGCCAATCTGCTCTAGGAATGGAGTTGCGAGCGGATCGGCCTCATTGGCCAGAACCGCTACTCGGCGCGCCGAAGGCAAAGCCTCCCCGATTAGCTCAAGAGTTTTGCCCGCAAGCTCCGCGGTCGCGGCCGAGACGCCGGTGACGTTTCCGCCCGGTCGAGCAAGGCTGGCGACAAGCCCGGTTCCCACCGGCTCACCGGCTGGAGCCATCACAATGGGAATGTCACTGGTCGCTTGCTTCGCCGCCTGAATGGCGGGCGTCAGTGCAGCGACGATGATATCAACCTTCAGGCCAACCAGTTCCGCGGCTTTTTCCGGAAGGAGAATACTTTTGCCCTCGGCAGAACGAACCTCCAGTCGAATGTTCTGCCCATCAGTGTAACCGAGGTCGCGGAGGCGCGCCGCGGAAGTCCTTTAGAAAGGTCTCAGGGTCTGGATTGCCAGTGAGCAGAACGCCGATGGTCGGCACCTTTGCCGTCTGCGCGTGCACGGCGAGCGGGCACATGATCGCGGCGCCGTAAGCCAGCGTGATGAACTCGCGCCGTTGCATTGCCACCCCCTGAGAACAAGCTTTGCCGCTCAATATCTAGCTTAGCACCTTGGAACGGTGCGGCGAGTGGGAAATGACCCAGGGTCGGCTTAAGAACCGATCAGGCGGATGTTCGGTTAGGGTCAGACTCGGACCTCGGGTCGCGTCTGAGCTAAGGTCCGTTCATCCCTCGATTGTGTTGCAAAACTCCCAAAACACCGAGTGACTAATTTTCCGCGAAAAAACAAGCGACAATCGCCGATCAATGCAGCCTCAAACCCGTTACCGGAATCGCCTGTGAGTTTGGCGCACGGCGGCGTGGTCCCCCACACAATTATTCGATCGTCGCGCCTACGGCTCGGAGAATTTGAGTCCCATGCCGCAAAAAGACTTTTGCAACACTATCCCCTCAACAACGGACATGCAGCAACTACAGCGGCATGTCCATTTGGTGCCATTTCCGGACCTCGAAGCGCGCAGACGCGATGGTGCGCTTTGCGAAGGTCAGCGTCCGAGATGGGCCAGTAATTGACGTAAGGCTGGCTTGAACAGAGCCGCCAACCAACTGCGGCTTAGCTCGAAGATTGCTTCTCACTGACCATCGAAAGAACTGTCCGAGCGAGATCAGCAGTGGATTCCACCAGCTGATCTGCACCAGCAGTTTCAAGTTCGTCTCGGGTACCATAACCCCACAGCACGCCAAGACCGCGCATTCTGACCGCGTGCGCTCCGGAAATGTCATATCGGCGGTCCCCAACCATCACACCGTGGGAGGGCGAAATATTGTGTTCCGACAAAATATGGGCGAGCAGTTCAGGCTTATGATCTAGCGCACCGCCCGGCACTGAGCCGTGGATGCCATCGAAATATGTTGCAAACCCCAGATGGTCCAAGATGCGGCTCGCGAAAGTCTCCCGCTTCGACGTTGCTAAATAGATTCGCAATCCGGCCCGCTGCATCTCCTTAAGAGAACTGCCAATTCCCGGATAAGGCTCGCTCCCGAGAAGGCCGCTCTCACCGTAGTGCTGACGATAGGCCGCTACTGCTTCACCGACTCTGTCGTCCCCATATGGTTGCAGCAAAACCTGCATCATGTCTTCCAGCGGCGGCCCGATGGCGCGCTTTATGTCGAGGGTTTCATCCGGTTCATGTCCAAGGGCGCGTAGCGCCGCCAGGCAGCTTGCTAAGATCCCGGGCTGCGAATCAATCCCTCCGCCACTGCAGCTTGCGCGTTGTAGCATTGCTCGAAACCGCCGCCGGCTACCGGCATGATGCGCGACTCTTCGTCGGTGAGATTGATCTGATCGGTAAGCAGCGGACCCTGCGTCGGGGGCCGAGGCGGCTTGCCGCTTGGCTTCTTGCCCGTGGCCGCAGTCTTGGCCTCCCGCGCTGCGAGTTTGGCCTCATGCTCGGCCTGCTCGCGCGCGAAGCGTTCTTTGCCGCGCGCCTCGATCTTGGTGCGAGCTTCGGCGATTTTTTGCAAGCGATCTTCGCGCCGCGCCAACTCGTCGGGTATTGACATGCCGTCAGGAATGTCCGCCTTGTCCGCAGCCTCGGCTTTGGCCATGAGTTCGGCGACTTCGGCCTTCAACTGCGCCTCGATCTTGCCCGCATGTTCATAGCAAAGCGCACTGTGTCGGCTGGCGTTAGCGTGGATCTTCGTGCCGTCGATCCCCAAAGTGCCCAGCTTCAGCATGCCCATCTCACGCGCCAGAAGCAGCACCTGAACGAACAGCCCTTCGATCTGCTTGAGGAATCTTTGCCGGAATGTCGCGATGGTGTCGTGGTCGGGATGATCGTTAGCCGCAATAAAACGAAACGCCACCGAGTCATAAGTCGCCCGCTCCAGCTTGCGGCTCGAAAATATCCCCGTCGCATAGCCATAAACCAGAATGCCCAGCAGCATCCTCGGGTGGTAGGACGCCGAACCCGAGCCGCGATAGCTTCCGCTCATCGCGCGAAGGTCCATCCCGTCGATCACCTCCACCACAAACCGCGCCAGATGCTTCTCCGGTAGCCACTCGTCTACCGACGGAGGCAGAAGAAATCCGGTCTGGCGGTCAATCGTGCGGAAATTATTCATCGGGACGACGTTCGCTGCAATGGAGAATCATCGCACCGATTCTATCCCAAACGATTCCTATCCCGTTAAGTCCGACAGGCTGCTAGGAACAGCGCTCACCGTCCTACCCCCGCGCCCGCCAATCCAAATGAAAACCCACATGCAGCGAAGCCGCGCGCAGGGGCGCGCCCCTGATCTGTCTCAAGCCATGGTATGCTTAGCTGGAATCAGGAGTCGTATATGACTGCCGACAGCGACAGCAGCATCGCCTGGCACCGTGCTCAGATCAAAAAGCACCGGGAGACGCTGAAACTTTTGGAATCCGGCGAGGTCACTCTCGGTGAGATTGCTGGCTCGTCGAGAAAGATCGACCAAACCCAAAGGACAATAGTCAGTTTAAAACGAAAAATCGGCCAATCTGAGCAAATCATCTCGGCCTATGAGAGGCGCAATGCCAAGCGCCCCCGCGCGACCGACCGTGAAAGTCTCGCCAGAGTTCGCTGGACCTGAATAGACCTCTGCTGCTGATCGGGTTTGGGGGGTGACTACGCCCGGCTGACCAGAAAGCAATAATAGTTTTCCCGCCCGGTTAAGGCGGTTTATTGGCGGTCTATTGAATCTTCAAATTTTCCGCCGATTCCTTGCCCTTGTTCGGAACCACGTCGAAGGTTACCTTAGCGCCTTCAGCTAGCGAACTGAAGCCGGCCTTTTCGACCGCAGTAATGTGTACGAACACGTCCTTGCCGCCGCTGTCCGGCGCGATGAAACCATAACCCTTTGTTGCATTAAACCACTTGACTGTTCCGCTCGGCACGTTCGCTCTCCCTGAAAAATAAAGCCGTGTGGCATTAAAGCGTTGAAGACTCGAACCAGCAAGAGAAACCCGCCACCGCCATTTCTTTCGGAGGTCGCTCATCGTCCAGACTTCGCGAGAAAAGTTGGCGGTTTTTTAGGCAGATCGCAGCGTTTGACCCGCGCCGCGACCACGACGCGACGTGCGCACGTTGTCCGCAACGAGTCGAAGCGGCGGCAAAACCGGTGACGGCGGCATCGTCGCAACCGTTGCGTCGGCGTCCGGCGGTTGCTCTTGATCGGAGGTGACCGGGATCGGCGCTTCGAGCGAAGCTAGAAACTGCCGACCGATGTCGGTGATCTGCCAACCCCTATCGTCCCGCAGCACAAATGCATCCCCGAAAATATCGAGTTTTGGCGCGCGGGCGGCCAAGCGCTTCGTTCGATTGGTCCAATCTGACCCGCTTGACATCAGGATGCTGACACAGCGCGTTAGGTCAGCAACGGAGGCGCGTCCTTCAGGATGCCCTGCCAAAACCTTCAAGACAGTAATCTGAAAACTCACAGCACGCTCCGCGACAAACGATTACTTTTACTGGCAATGTTGTAACGATAGCTTCGCTATGGCTAAGCCGTCCAGCGGCCCGACCGACGTGTTCAACGATTTCTTCGTTAGGTGTTGAATTGGCAACAGGCGAAGCACTTGCTGCAATGCACCCGAAGAATAAAGCGGCTGGCCGGAAGGCAATGGGGGTGCCATCCGTTAATGATGCGGGGTCATCCTCCATGCCGCAGGTAGTGCGTCCGGTTACGAGTGCCAGGCGAGCCAGATGCCCTGTGTTAACGTGGCCAGATTATTGAGGCCGTGCAGGAATATCGTCAGCCATGGCAAGCTACAGCGACCGCTGCCTGATAACATAAAGCTGCCATCGCCCACGGCTGGATCACGATGCATCCGTCCAGCGCTTACCTGTGGTTCACGCAAGCCGTGGCGGATTGCCTAACCCGGCTTTCACCGCTTTGATGCGCGGATGCCAGACCAAACCATTTCCCAACTTGAGGCCGAGCGCAACACCCACATTGAATGCGAGTGCCGCGACCCGGACTGTCGGAACAATGTCTGGTATCCGTTCAAGCTGATCCGGTAGGAGCGACTAAAGCTGATGATATCAGCCATGACGATTGCCGAGCTGGGCGCAAGGATGCGTTGCCGAAAATGCGGCGGCAAGGACGTGCTGTACAAGGTGGCGACGGGACGTGCAGATGCCCTTGGCGATTCGAAGCTAAGCGACGTGCTCCAGGATTTTCTCCATCTCCGCTGCTGTGTACGCGCGCAACGTCTGCCCGCGAACGTTGCCCAATTTTAGTGTATTCAACGCAAACGCGTTTGCCTTCGCATCATCCTAAGCCTCTGAGATCACGATCAAGTCGTATTGACCTTGTGTCCAGACGACTTCCTTGACATGCATTCCAATCGCCGCCCCGGCCTTCTTAGCGGCTTCCGTTCGCTTGACCGCTCGATCAATTTCTCTCTGGCTCGGCTACTTCATAACGATCGTCGGAAGCAATTACTTCTGAGGCTGGCGATGTGATTTTGACAGGGGCCTGAAGGATCATACCTCGACGATTTTGCCCTTCAGACCTATGTACTTCGGGGCACGGGTCATGCTCGGACTGCAAGTAGGTGCTGTCTTCGTCCCACCACCTAAGGCAGCCACCCCAGTTCGCCGAATGCAGAAAGATCAACTCCAGGTGGAGCATACCATCCCGTCGAACCATAGCGGGCGCCAAGCTTCAGAGCGACCTCCTTGTTGCCATAAGGAATCCGTAGCGGCGTAGCTGTGATCGAATTTGCTGGCGCGAGAGCCGGTGGCACGACGTCGGTGTCAGCCTTACGTTTCCGAGACCTCATCGGTGGCGCCGCAGATTGAGGCGCAATGGGTTCTGCCGGCTTGTAAGTTGCCTTGCGACCGCTCTTGCGTCGTTTTTTGCCTCGATTCGAGTCAATCCACGCGGACATCGCGGCCGAGTTGGTCCTCGCATCATCAGGGATGATGAGGCCTTTCCCCTGCGCCAGCTTCTTGGCGTACAACAATTGTGCTGGAGTTACCGCTTTGGGGTCGAGCTTCCCTGCCGTTTCATCGCCGGACTTTTTAGGCGCGTGTTCGCTAAGGAATTTGCGGCAGATCGATATCGACGTCTTATAGCCGGGCGGTGGTTTGATGCCCTTTTGCCGGACGAGGCTGTC
>Ga0097691_1002362_pt1 | contig 12743 bp, 7 predicted proteins | sample NGESurdeep072012_8_FD_72858 | JGI IMG/M metagenome (GOLD analysis project Ga0097691, IMG submission 72858) | Arctic peat soil microbial communities from Barrow, Alaska - NGEE Surface sample 210-1 deep-072012 | ecosystem: Environmental > Terrestrial > Soil > Wetlands > Peat ...
ATGTTCACCTCCTGTTTGGACCGTCCTGCCTTCGGTGGAGACCAGTCGGCCTGGCCTCGACTGCGCCCTCGTCCAACTGGTCTGCCAACCCGCTCCGTGCATCCCCTTGGTTCTGCTTGGTTCCAAGGCGCCCTGCTCGGCCCGCCGGCTCGATCAACGGGACTCACCGAGTAGCACCGAAATACGTGCGGTTCCGCGGCTTGTCCCTCTTATACACGCCACGTCCCAGGTTCGAATCCTGGCTCCCCTACCAACATCCGCGCCGCTATTGCCAACTGCAGAGATGCTCCAGGTTCCGGCTCGCGCCCGCCGTCACCCGGTGCGGGACGGGAGTGGCAGAATGGAACTCATGACGTACCTTCCCGCTCCCACCCGCTACGACGACATGCTGTACCGGCGTTCCGGGCGGAGCGGGCTTCACCTGCCCGCGATGTCGCTGGGGCTATGGCAGAACTTCGGACACGATCGGTCGATCGACAGCCAGAGAGCGGTGATTCGCCGGGCCTTCGACCTGGGGATCACCCATTTCGACCTGGCCAACAACTACGGGCCGCCGTATGGCGCCGCGGAGGAGAACTTCGGTCGAGTTCTCGCGGCGGACTTGTCCGGCCATCGGGATGAGCTGGTCATCTCGTCGAAGGCCGGCTACGACATGTGGCCAGGACCCTATGGCAACTGGGGCTCGCGCAAGTACCTGACCGCCAGCCTCGACCAGAGCCTCCGTCGATTGGGTCTCGAGTACGTCGATATCTTCTACTCCCACCGGTTCGACCCGGAGACGCCGCTCGAGGAAACGATGGTCGCCCTCGACACTGCGGTGCGGCAGGGCAAGGCTCTCTACGTGGGGATCTCGTCATACTCGGCATCGCAGACGCGCGAGGCCGTGGCCATCCTGCGTGAGCTCGGAACGCCGCCGCTCATCGCGCAGCCGTCCTACTCCATGCTCAATCGCTGGATCGAAGGGGGCCTGCTCGACGTCCTCGGCGACGAAGGAGTCGGCTGCATCGTCTTCTCGCCGTTGGCTCAAGGCCTGCTGACCGGCAAGTACCTCGACGGCATCCCCGCCGGCTCGCGTGCCGCGGCGGGTGGCTCCCTCCCGTCGACGCTCCTCGGCGACGACACCCTGGCCAAGGTCCGGGCGCTCGCCGATCTCGCGAAGCGTCGAGGTCAGAGCCTGGCGCAGATGGCGCTCGCCTGGACACTCCGCGACCCGCGTGTGACCTCGGCGCTCGTCGGGGCGTCCAGCGTGGGGCAACTCGAAGAGAACGTCGCCGCCCTCCAGCACCTCGAGTTCTCTGCGACGGAGCTCGCCGACATCGATCGCTACGCGACGGAGAGCGGGATCAACCTCTGGGCGCGATCCAGCGAAGCGTGAGGTGATCCGCCGCCGGGCGCTGGCGGACTGACAGTCAGGCTGACAGCCACCGCGCTGGATGTCTGGCTGCCCTGCCAACATCCGCGCCGACGCCCGCACTGGGGCCCGGTTGCCAGCACCGGCACCCGGTGTCCGGGGCCGCCATCTCCCGTACGAGGCCCTTAACGGGCGAGCCCGCCGCCGGGGATCCGGGGCGGGCTCGCGGGACGGCGCGGTGGCGAAACGGTCAAGTAGCGCGCGTGTACCAGCCGGCCAGCCAGCCGAGGCGGCCCCCGACGAGGACGCCGTACCAGGTCCGACCGGAGCGGTCCTTCGCGACGCGGACCACGCCCACCTTCGCGTGTGCGGCCAGCGTGGAGAGCACGCGGGCTGCCGTGGAGGGGCCGGACCGGAGGCGGAGCGCGGTCGTCGTGACGCGGCGGGCCGTGACGGTCACGGCCTTCGCGACCACCGCCGTTGGCTTCGCCGTGCGCGGGACCGCGGTCGCCGCCGTACCGGCGATGCCGGTATGGAGGAACGCCGTGAACCGCGCGGTGGTGGCCCGGATCGAGTGAACCCGGACCCCGTTCAGGAGCGTCGAGATCGCCATGCCGTTCCCAAGGTAGATCCCCACGTGGGTCCCGCCGCCCCAGATCACGAGGTCGCCGGGCTGCCCGTCCGTGGTGCTGGCGAGGCCGCGGGCACGGAACCACGCATAGAGCGCGCGAGCGCTCCGCGCGCGGCCGGACCCGATGATGCTGGCAACGCCGGCCTTGCTGAAGCTGTAGATGACGAGGCCCGAGCAATCGAAGGCGCCCGGTCCCGCGGCTCCGTAGACCCATCGTGCGCCGAGCTTCGATTTCGCGATCGCGATCACCTGGTCGGCCCGCGTCGTGGTGGTCGGGGCCGTCGTGGTGGTCGGGGCCGTCTTGGTCGCCGCGATGGGTCCCTGTGTGGCGGCGGTCGTGGTTGCCACGATCATGGGTGTCGTGCTAACGGTCGTCGCGGTCGGTTCCGGACCGGTGGTCGTCAAGGTGGCGTCAGCCACCGTGGAGGTAGTCGGCGTGGCGGCACCGGCGGCTGGGGTGGCCGGCCCGACGCTGACGAGGAACGCAGCCGCTGTGGCCGCGACAAGGTACGCCCTGAGGCGCGCGTTTCGGGGCAAAGGTGCTCCCTTCTACCAGGACACCGCGCGTTGTGCGAGGTGGCGATGGATTGAGCCGCCGGACGGCAGGAGGGAGGACCCATCGGCGCTGGGGGCGCCGGGTCGGGTCGGGGAGGTGGCCGCGGCACATGGCGCGCGGCGGACGACAGGGCGGGCCTGCCGTGAAGGCGGCAATTCTTCGGTTGATCCCGTGTGCGTCGCGTGGCTCCCCGGCGGAGACCTTACACGACCATGCCAGATCGCGCCTTCAACCGGGGTTGCTGCTCAGGACCGGGGGACGGACCTGGGAGGCGCGCTGAACTGTCTCAGGGCACCCGCGCCAGCAGCACGCGGGCGTGAGCCGGTGCGTCGATGGTGTACGAGGAGGCGGCTGCCGAGACCACCGCCGTCTCCAGCCCGCCCAGCACGATCAACTCCGAGCGGGCCCACGCGCCGCCGGAGGCGACCGGCAGGAGGCGAACCGGCCCGTCAATCGCGGTCAGGACGTGAACAGATTCCCCGTGGGGGTGGAGGACGGCAGGACGGTCCGGCCCAACGATGAGCCGCTCCAGGACGAAGTGCTCGCACGCAACGAGCGTTGCGCGGTCGACCTTCGGCGCGCGTCGCAGGCGCGGCCGGCTCGAAGGCCGGATCGAGGCCAGGGACTGCGACATATGCAGCGGCCGCTCGGGCGTCGCGGGCCGGCCCCAGTCGTCGCATCGGTAGGTCAGGTCGGAAGGTTGCTGGACTTCGTAGAGGAAGACGCCCGGCCCCACCGCGTGGATCGTTCCGGCGGGAATAAGGACCGCGTCGCCGGCGCGGACCCGGTGCCGAGCGATCAGGGGAGCGACCGAGCCGGACCCGTCGGCGATTGCCGCCCGGACTGCCGCCCCACCGATGCGACCGCGGACGCCGACGAGGAGCTCGGCGTCGGGTGCCGCGTCGAGGACGTACCACGCCTCTGCCTTTCCCAGGGCCTCCGGTCCTTCCAGCTGACGCGCCGTCGCGTCGTCAGGGTGCACCTGGACGGAGAGCCACGCGGCGGGATCAAGGAGCTTCACGAGCAGTGGGAAGCGGTCGCCCGTTCGTGCGCCGGCATTCCGACCCACAAAGGCGGCGCCTTCCCGGGCGGCGACCTCGGCCAGCGTCCAGCCTTCGTCCGGCCCATCGGCGATGACGTTGGACGGACCCGCGACCCACGCCTCGCCGATCGGCTGGCCGCGCGGCGAGCCCAGGCGGTGGCCGCCCCAGACGCGCTCGTGAAGGTCCGGAACCGGCCGGAAGATCGTCGGCATCGAGGCCGAGCCTACCACGCTGCGGCGTGCCATTCCCGGGTCCGTGGTGCCAGGCGGGCTGCCCGCCCTCGCGCCAGGCGGCCTGCCCGCCCTCGCGCCAGGCGGCTTCGGTCGGTGCGCCGGAGCTGCCTGCCCCCTGAGTCCGGATCCGCCCTCGCACCAGGCGGCCTCGGGCGGTGCGTCGGAGTCGCCTTCCTCCTGAGCCCGGATCCGCCCGCCCGGCTGCCCCGGGCCACCTCGTCGTTTCGATGCATCAAACACACGAACCTGACCTCGCCGTGCATCGAGAGGTTGTGAATCAATTCGAGGTGGGGGATTCCCAAGCCGACCCGACGCAGATCTTCCGCTCGGGAGCTCGTCGGCCGCCGGGGCGCGCCCCCTGCCCGGCACCCTGCGCCGCGCCAGAGTCATCGTCGTCTGCCCGGTCCCTTGCTGGATGAGCAGAGGGACGTCCACGGTCGAGTGACCGAGGACGCCACCCCGCCGCCTGCCGTCTGCCGCCTCGCCCGAGCGTGCACAGGGTGGCTACAACGGCCGCCGGCGAACCAGCGCGGAGCCACTCTGCGTCACGGGATGCACCGGGTGACCGCTGAACGGTTGTTCCGGTCACCGGACGCACGCCACAGCCATGCCGTACGCCCTCGCCGGTCGCAGTGGTCACCGGGCGCACACGCTCGGCCGCGGGCGCGTGACGGAGGCGTGGAGGCCCGCCCGCGGCCGAGGTCAGTCGCGCGGCGGAACCACCGGTCGCGGCGCAAGGGCCTCGTCGAGAACCCCTCGGAGGATGACTGCCAGGGCGTCCCACTCGGCCAGAAAGGCGTCGTGACCCTTCGTGGATTGCAGCTCCAGGTATCGCGCGTGGGCGCCTTCCGCGGCGGCGGCGGCGACCAGAGTCCGAACCTGCTCCGGGCCGTACAGGATGTCGCCCGAGATGCCGAGGCCGGTGAGCCGGACGCCGTGGTCCGCCAGGCGCGCGAGTGCCGGCCCGACCCCACCGCGCCCGACGCCGATGTCGTGGCGGTCCATCGCGCCGACCAGCGTCCGGTACGTGTCGGGGTCGAAGCGACGCACCAGCTTCTCGCCCTGGTAGCGGAGGTAGCTCACGATCGACGGCGTCCCGTCGGCCTCGGCCGCTCGGCCAAATCGCTGGTCGAAGTCGGCCTCGCTCCGATACGTCGTCATGGCGAGCTCGCGGGCGAGGGCCAGCCCGTCCTCACCCAGCCGGTCCACGAGCGCGCGCTGGATCGCGTTCCAGGCGACTGCGAGTGCACCGGTGGCAGCCGGCGCGGCGATCGGGGCGACCGAGCGCACGGCCGCCGGTCGCTCGAGCGCCACCTCCAGGGCCACCATCCCCCCGAGGGACCCGCCAACCACGAGCGCGAGCCCCGGCACGCCCAGCGCGTCAAGCAGCGCCCAGTGCGCCCCCGCCTGGTCGCGCGTGGAGATCGCCGGGAAAGCCGCGCCGTACGCGCGGCCAGTGGCCGGGTCGGGGCTGGTCGGCCCGGTGGTGCCGTAGCGGCCGCCGAGCAGGTTGGCGCTCAGGACCCCGACCCGGTCGGTGTCGAGCGCCAGGCCGGGCCCGATGAGCGGCGACCACCAGTCGCCCGCGGCGTCCGCGGACCCGGTCAAGGCGTGGATCACGAGAACCTGCGGCGCTTCCGCGGGCCCCGGGCCGTCGTGACGATAGGCGACCCGGAGCTCGGCGAGCCGCGTCCCGGACACGAGCTCGAATGGCCCCAGGTCGCGCCCCAGGACGCGCCCCGCGCCGAAGGGCGAGACGGGCCGGGGCCGCGCGCCGGCCGCCGGCAAGACGTCACCTGCCTCCCGCTCGTCGGCCGCGGGCGAGATGGGCGACACGACGCGGACTTCCCGCGCGCGCATCGGTCAGGCGCCCGCGCCGACGGGCACGCTGCTCGTGGCGATTGCGAGCGCCCGATCGAGGTCCGCGATGATGTCGTCCACGTGCTCCAGGCCGATCGAGAGCCGGACCAGGTCGTCCGTCACGCCGGTCGCGAGCTGGTCTTCGGCGCTGAGCTGCTGGTGCGTCGTGGTCGCGGGGTGGATGATCAGCGACTTCGCATCGCCGACGTTGGCGAGCAGGCTGAAGAGCTGGACGTTGTTGATCAGCGACTTCCCCGCTTCGCGGCCGCCGCGGATGCCGAACGCCAGCACGCCGCCGAAGCCGCCCTCCAGGTACTTTTTCGCGTTCGCATGGGCCGGGTGGGACTCGAGGCCGGGGTAGCTCACCCAGGTGACGCGGGGGTCCTGCTCCAGCCAGCGCGCGACCGTCAGCGTGTTCGAGGCGTGCCGTTCGATTCGCAGCGGGAGCGTCTCGAGGCCCTGGAGGAAGAGGAAGCTGTTGAACGGGCTCAGGGCGGCGCCCAGGTCACGCAGTCCCTGCACGCGCAGCTTGACGATGAAGGCGAGATTCCCGACGGCCTCCACGTAGCTGACGCCGTGATAGGACGGGTCCGGCTCGACGAAGTCGGGGAAGCGCCCGGAGGCCCTCCAATCGAACGTGCCGCCGTCCACCACGATTCCGCCGATCGACGTTCCGTGCCCGCCGATCCATTTCGTGGCGGAGTGGATGACGATGTCCGCGCCGTGCCGGATCGGCTGGCAGAGCAGCGGCGCGAACGTGTTGTCGATGACGAGCGGGATCCCATGCGCGTGCGCCACGTCGGCGATGGCCGCGATGTCAGGCACGTCCAGCCGCGGGTTGCCGATCGTCTCGAGATAGATCGCCTTCGTGTTCGCGTCGATTGCCCGCGCGAAGTTCGCCGGGTCCGAGCCATCCACGAAGCGCGTCGTGATGCCGAGCTTCGGGAGCGTCCAGGCGAACAGGTTGTAGGTCCCGCCGTACAGGCTGGCGCTGCTGACGAGGTTGTCGCCGGCCCGGGCGAGGTTGAGGATCGTCAGCGTCTCGGCCGCCTGTCCGGACGCCACCGCGAGGGCGCCGACGCCGCCCTCGAGCGCGGCGACCCGCTCCTCGAAGACGGCGTTCGTGGGATTCATGATCCGGGTGTAGATGTTCCCGAACTCCTGCAGGGCGAAGAGCCGGGCGGCATGGTCGGCGTCGTTGAAGACGTACGAGGTGGTCGCATAGATCGGGACCGCCCGCGCGTTCGTCGTGGGGTCCGGCTTCTGGCCGGCATGGATGGCGAGCGTCTCGGGTCGGTACAGGGGCTTGTCGGACATCGGGGTCACTCCGTCGGTGATCTGGGGCTGGTCGTCGGCGGGTCCCTGGTCGGCTGGTCGGGGAGGGACGTCCTCGCCGCCGGGCCTGCTTCGGCGGCTGCCGTCTCGCTTCCCGGAGAACAGAAGAGCCGCAGTCCGGCTGGACTGCGGCCCCGGGACCCGGTCTCGGACCCCCGGCTCGACCCACCCAGGTCGATCAGGCGCTCGAGACCCCATCCTCCACGTGACGGGGCCGCCAGCGCATACACATGAGCCAGGCGACGGTCGTGATCTGCATTGCCGGCGCAGTGTGGCGCAGGCGGGCGCCGCGCGCAAGTGCCTCTGCCGATCTGGTTGCCGCTACCCGCGCCAGGAGTAGCGTGGCGAAGACCACCCCAATCCCCCCTCGGGGTAATGCACCGCGCGAACTTGGCGGTGCGCGGCGTCACCGATAGGGAGATCCCCCTAGTGGGCTGGTGCCACCGGGTACCCGCAACCCGGACCCCAGTACCATTTATCTACGCGGCGCAACCGACGATGCTCCTCGGGACCGGGGTCGACCCAGGCTCGCATGCAGCAGGATCGGGGAACGTGGCGCTCCGAACTTCCACTCGCTCGCGCGGACGCACCGTCTTCGGCGTCATCGCGGTCGTCGCCCTCTGGCTGGCAGCCCTCGCGGCTCCGGCCGGGGCGAGCTCGGGGTCCACCGTGCTCATGAGCCCGTCGATCTCGCCCGCCGCGGGCACCCCGTCGACCCCCATCACGTTCTCCGTGGTCTACCGGAACCACGAGGGTTCGGGCGCGGACTGGGTCCACGTCTCGATCGACGGGGTCGCGTACGACATGGCGCCGACCAGCGGCACGGCGAAGAGTGGCGTGGAGTACGCGTACACGAGCACCCTCCAGACCGGCGAGCACGAGGTCGTCTTCAGCTCGAGCGGGCGTGGCAAGTTCGAGGGCTCGCTCTCGGGCGGCACCGTCACGATCAGCTCACCGACGCCGACCCCGACGCCGAAGCCCACGCCAACGCCGACCCCCGCTCCCACACCGACGCCGAAGCCCACGCCAACGCCGACCCCGACGCCGACCCCGACGCCGAAGCCCACGCCGAAGCCCACGCCAACGCCGGCCGCGACCACCCCAACGCCGAAGCCCACGCCAACGCCGGCCGCGACCCCGACCGTTCCCGGCGTGCCGGCCGCCGGAGGCCCGACGATCCCCGGCGGCGACGGCACCGGTTCGGGTGGCGACGCGGCCGCGGGCGGCTCCCCGGGCGGCGACCCGGCGTCAGCAGGCGGGGGCACGCCGTCCGGCTCAGGCCCCGATTCGGGCGCGACCGCTCCATCGCAGGGCGACCCTGCACTCGGCCCGGCAGCCGGCGATGGCGCGCCGGGCAGCAACTCGCTCGACTCCGCCGTCGGTGCCGCGAGCGCGGATGGCGGGCGCGGCACATCGCAGGCGGCGCTCGAGGCGGGCATCCCGGGCCTGCCTGGGAGCGACCAGTTCGGCCGGCTCTCGCGCCTCGCCCCGTTCGCGACGCTCCTTTCCACCATGACGACCCTCGCGCTCGCATTCCTGCTCTTCGGCAAGAAGCGCCGCGACGAGGAGCCAACCGGGTCCAACAGGGACCTCGCGGCGGCCGCTGCCTCGCCGTACACGATGTTCGGGGCCGGCCTGGTTCCCACGTTCATCGGGGTCGATCCCGGGCGGGTGGATCCCGGGACCGGTGGCACGGACGTCGACCTGCCGCGCTGGCGCCGCCCCTCCCTGCTCGCCGCCCGCAAGTCGGACCCCGTCCGAAACGGTGCCGAGCACGTCAACCTGACCTTCGAGCTCCAGGGTGCGCCAACGGCGGGGGGCGAGCGCCAGGTGGTCCGTTACCGGCTCGTTCGGCTCCTTGACCGTCCCGACGAGCTCCTCGGCCAGGCGGTCGATTCCCTGGACGAGGGCGACGAGGTGGAGGTCCTCGAGCGGCACGGCACATACCGCCGCGTGGTGACACCCGACGGTCGGCAGGGTTGGCTCCACCGGATGACCCTTGGTGACATCGTGACCGACGACCTGGCGTCCATCCCGGGGTCGAGCGGGCTGGGCGACGACTTCCTGTCCGCCTACATCGCGGCGCGCACGCGCGCCTGACGCCGCCCGCCGGCCGGCTCCTTCCGCAGCACCACGATGTGCTGGTGCGCGATGTTCGGAACGAACGCCCGCGGGTAGCCGTATGGCCGCAGCCGCGTGCCCGCCTGGTACCAGACCAGGTCCCCCTTCGGCACGAGGCCGGCGGCCTCGGCACGTGTCGCGAGCTCCGCGCCGGTGAAGCGGTAGCGTCCGTCCAGGTAGGCGTCGCGCACGATCACCGCCGCGTACCGCCCCGGACGGAGCACCCGGGCCACCTCGCCGAACACGCGCTCCATCAGCGCGAGGTACGCATCGTGCGACGGCGCGTTGGCAAGGTCGGCCGGATCCTCGGAGACCATCGCGTAGTTCGTGCGGCGATTCGCGTGCCCTATGGCGAGCCGCCCGCCGGCCATCGTCAGCGGCAGCTGGACGGTGTACGGCGGATCCGTGGCCACGAAGTCAACGCTCGCCTCGGTCAGCGCCGGCAGGAGCGCCAGCGCGTCGCCGATGCGAAGCTCGCAGCCCGCCGGGTCGAACGTGCGGACGCCGGCGGGATCGGCCGGCCCCAGGTCGGCGAGGAGCGGCCCGGCGCCTCCACGCTCCGCCAGCTCGGCCGCGACGACGTCCGCGTAGATCGCCGCCCAGCGGGGGTTCAGCTCGAACCCGAGCGCGCGGCGCGGCCCTCGAGCGATTGCCGCGCCAAGCAGCGTCCCGCCGACTCCGGCGAACGGGTCCAGGACCAGCTCGCCCGGCCGGGTGAAGAATTCGATCAGCCGCGCCATCAGCCGCGGCGGCTTGTTCGCGCCGTGCGCCCGCCGCAGCGCGTGCCCAAGCTCGGATGGGTATGCGGTTGTCAGGACCGACTTCGTGAAGTAAAGCCATTCCTCCCCCGACAGCTCGTTGAGCGTGTTGGCGGGATGAGGCTCCTTTCGCACCCGGGGAGTCTACATTCGGCCGTGTGCGGAGGTCCGTAGAATGCCGGAATGACCAGTGGTCAGGGCCCGGGGCGCTTCATCGGCCGTCAGCGTGAGCTGGAGCAGCTCGATGCGGCCGTCACGGACGTGGCCGCAGGGCGTGGCGGCGCGCTCCTCGTGGCGGGCTCGAGTGGCATGGGCGCGAGTCGGCTGCTCGACGAGCTGGAGTCCCGGATCGTCGGGGCGTCCGGACAGCCGCTCACCCACCTCCGCAGCGACCGGCTGCCGGCATGGCGGCGCGATCCGTACCGGCCCATCCGGGCCGCCCTCGAGGCGCACCTGCGCGCGCTTGCGCCATCGCGCGTGGCCGCCCTCTTCGATCCTGGCGCGGAGCTCCTCGGCCCGCTCTTCGCTGGCATCCCGGGGGTTCCGACGGTCGACGTGGGACGGCCGGGCGGCCCGGAGCGGCGCACAGAACGGACCCTCGAGGCATTGCGCGGCCTGTTGGGCCGGCTCGCCGCCGACCGCCCGGTCGTCCTGCTCCTCGAGGACCTCCATCAGGTCGACGCGGCGACGCGCGACCTCGTGGCCTTCCTGGCCCGAACCGCCGGTCACCTGCCGCTCCTGATCGCCGGGACGTACCAGCCGGACGCACTGATCCGGACGCATCCGCTTCGGGCGACCCTGGAGGCGATCGAGAGCGGGCCGCGCGGCGTCACTCGGGTTGACCTCGGCCCGTTGAGCCAGCCGGAGGTGGGCGCGCTCATCGAGGCGCACGAGGGCGAGCGTCCATCCGCCCCGCTTCTCCTCCTTGTCGCGGAGCGATCCCGCGGGAATCCGCTGATCGCAGAGGAGGTCCTCGACGCCCGGCGTGAGCTCTCCGGGGCGTTGCTGACGGCGCCGCTGGCACAGCTCGTGCTGGGCCGAGTCGCGCACCGATCCACGGACTGTCGCGGCGTTCTGCGGGCGCTCGCCATGGCGGAGGGCCCACTTGCGCCCGACGAGTTGGCCGCAGTGGCGGCCGCGTACCAGGCGGGCGAGGGGCGACAGGCTCACCTCTCGACGGGCCGCGCGAGGACCGGCCACGGGATGCTGGACGGGGATCTCGCCGCCGGGCTCCAGGAAGCGCTTCGCGAGCGGTTCGCCGTGGCGCTGCCACGTGCGGTCGATGACGCGGCCGGGGGCAGGGTCCGGATACGCCACGAGCTGATCGCCTCCGCGCTCGCCACCGACCTGCTCCCGGACGAGCGCCGGCGAATGCACGCCGCGGTTGCCACCGCGCTCGCCGTCCATCCAGCCGAAGCCGCCCGTCACTGGCTCCGGGCCTACGAACCCGCTCGTGCGCGTGCCGCGGCGCTCCAGGCGGCTTCAGCCGAAGAGTTGGCCGGCGCGGGCGCAGACGCCCTTCGGCACCTGGAGCTCGCGATCGAGCTCGCCGCCCCGGCCGCCGCGGCCCTCGACGATGCCGTGGGCCATCCCGACGTTGCGCTCCTGCGACGGGCCGCCGAGGCGGCGCTGGCGGCCGGCGACCCGGGCCGCGCAGCCGCATTCGCGGAATCGGCGCTCGCGCCCGGGATCCCGTCCGGGGATCGCGTCGCGAGCGCGGCGGCGTGGGATCGCCTCGGCGTCTTCCGCTGGGAAAGTGGCGATCGCGAGGGGGCGATCGGCGCCCACGCCCATGCCCTCGAGATCCTGCCGCGGACCGAGACACTGGAGCGGGCGCGGGTGCTGGCGACCCTGGGCCAGATCCGGATGCTGGAGGGCTCCTTCAACGAGGCCGAGCACCTGGCAGCGGAGGCAATGACGCTGGCCGAATCCAACGGACCGGGCGGCGACGCCTGGCTCGGGCATGCGCTCTGCACGCTCGGCGTCGTGGACGGCTGGCTCGGCCGGCCCAAGTCCGCCGAGGCGCGCCTGGAGCGGGCGCTCGCCATCGCCGTCCGCCTCGACCGGCTGGACGACGCGTTCCGGGCGCGCGCCAACCTCGCCTCGATCCTCTACGTCGAGGGTCGCCGCGAGGAGGCTGTGCAGATCTCGGAGGCGGGGATCGCCGCCGCGGAGGCGGCCGGCCTGGAAGCCGTTCACGGCAATCGCCTGCGGGGCGGCGCCGTCGACTCGCTCTTCCTGCTCGGGCGCTGGCACGAGGCGCGCGCGCTCGCGATGCATGCGCTGGCGTGGGCGCCTGCCGGGATCGCCTTCGTCCATGCCGCGGTGGGGTTCATTACCGTGGAGACGGAGCTCTCGGCCGGGGAAGAGGTCAGCCGGACGCTGGGCCGCCTGCTCGTGGAGCTGGACCTCATCGCCGACACGCAGTTCGCCGTTCCCACCTACCAGGCCGCGGCCTCTCTTGCCCTTTGGCGGGGAGACCCCGCGGAGGCCCGCCGGGTGGCCGACGCCGCGTGGGATCGCGTCCGGATCACCGAGGACTGGGTGCTCGCCGCGCCCACGGCCGGCACCGTGCTCGCGGTGGCCGGCGACGTCGCGGAGGCCGCGCGTGACCGACGAGACCTCGTGACGCTCGCCGCGATCCGTGCCCGGGCGGATGCCGTCCTGGGCGAGGCGCAGCGGATGGTCGAGGCATCCGGGGTTGCCGCCGACGTCTTCGCGCGCCGCGAGGTGGACGCCGAGCTCGCAACCGCCCGGGCGCACCTGCTGCGGGTGATCGGGCGCGACGATCCGGCGGCCTGGTCCGCCGTCGCCGAGCGGTGGGTGACGCTCCGTCGTCCGTACGACACGGCCCG
>Ga0097691_1002363_pt1 | contig 12734 bp, 12 predicted proteins | sample NGESurdeep072012_8_FD_72858 | JGI IMG/M metagenome (GOLD analysis project Ga0097691, IMG submission 72858) | Arctic peat soil microbial communities from Barrow, Alaska - NGEE Surface sample 210-1 deep-072012 | ecosystem: Environmental > Terrestrial > Soil > Wetlands > Peat ...
CTCACGGAGATTTCCGATGCGATCAAGGGCGGCATGACCATCATCCCGGTGGCGCGGCTTGACGACGTGATCTCACAGGCCCTGGTGCGACCGCCGGTGCCGATCGTCTGGGAAGAGGACACCAAGGTGCCGGTCAAGCCGGATACCGCCGGCGACGAAGCCGCCGGCGGCCTGACGGCGCACTGAGCCTTCGATATGACAATGGCGGCGTCCCCTCGGGGGCGTCGCCTTTTTATGGCGCGATGCCCGGCTTGCGCCGGAGGGCGCGGCAGCGCTAAACAGGCGGCGAGGGCGGTTAGCTCAGCTGGTTAGAGCGCCTGCTTTACACGCAGGATGTCGGCGGTTCGAATCCGTCACCGCCTACCACTGAAATCAGATACTTATCCTCCATTTTCTCGACGAGTGACGATCTGAGATACGAGCTGTGGCAACAGATTACCGAGTTCGTTGAAATAATATCGTTTAATTGTATCGACATAGGCAACTGTCATTTGGCGTTAGAATAGTGGCGCGCATCGGCGTCCGGACACCGCGCCGTGGGTCGAAAAATTGACGCAGATCAAGGCAATCGGAGCGGCACAAGCGTAAAGGAAAATATCGTTCTCTCTCGGGCAGGGAGGCGTGAATGACAAGCTTTCTGGAGTTTGGTGCGCGCGCTGCGCTTTGCCGACAGTTCGCCAGGCTTGAACCCGACAGCAAAAGTCTTTGGCTCGCTGAGGCGGAGAGGTGGTCTCGCCTCGAGAGGCAGTCAGGCAGCGCAATCGCGGCACATCATGATGATGCGGCCCAGGCACGGGGCCGGGAGAACCTGCCGAAGCGCAATCCGACAGAAGTCCGATTTGAGTTTCGGAATGCTGCAAAAATCCCGGACGGGAATGCGTTCGAGGAGTCCTTAAGCGGCTTGCTGCTTGAGGTTGGTGAACCACATTGCATCGTCTGCGATCGAGGCCCGGTCATCCCAACGGTGGAGTGATTTTCATGAGAGCGATTTCATTGGCTCTTGGCATTCTGGCCGCCTTCGCCGCAACCGAGGCGTCCGCAGCGGGACGATCTGGGAGCTTTATCGCAACGCAAAAGGCTTGATCGCAAAAGCGAAATTTCCGAATTTTGATCTAGATCAATGCAAATTGACGACGTTGGTAACCTGACTGTGACAATCTCAAAAAGGCTCCCCGTTCTCGAAGCGGACAGCAAGAACAGATGAGGGAGGCTGTTATGACGGAGTTGAAATCGACGGTTTGGAAGGACTACGGCGCAACTTGTCCCAAATGCAAGGAGGCGTTGGTTTCTCCCGATTGGTCGGAATTCGTCAGTGAGGGTTTGGTTCTCAATCTTTGGTCCTGCACGAGATGTGGTGATCGGTTCGAAACCGAGGCGGGTATGCCAGCCGATGCTGCGCCGAAGATGAGCGAAAAGGACTGGGAGCAGATGTTCCCGGCGCTTTTGGTAGCCTGAAGCTTTTAGAAATTCGGTATTCTCTCTTCGAGGCGCGCGATTAGCTTCGCGGCGGCCGCGACGTACCGACGGCGATATAGGCGGTCCGCAATTTGCCGCGGCCGGGTGATTCCAGGGTCTTGGCCATTCGTCTCGACCTGATCGCGGGAAGGGAGCGCGCGCCTGCAAGTTTTCTTGCCGGTCGATTTATATCTGCGGGCTGGATTGAAATTGCGACTGGTGGCAGCCCGAATGCGGTGCGATTGACGCGCTAGGCCCGCCGGGTCAATCCCGCGCTGGATCAGATCGAGCCATTCGCGTGCCCCGGGTTCGGCCCTTGTCGATCGTCATCGCCGGGCAGCTTCCAATCGCGCGCTGGGTTGGATTTTTTCTGCCGGGGAATGGGCTGACCAAAACGAAGGTTTTTTGGCCGTTGTGCTGACCCTGACTGCCAGACCGCGAACGATGGCTATCGGTGTCGTCGGCATGCTTGCCGCGGGGGGCCACGGGCACGGATTTCAGGAACCGGTAGATCAGGGTCCGTTTCATGGATAGCTCCGTGGCGACATGATAAAGAGTTTGCCGGGCCCACCGGGAACGCAAGTTTTATGGGGGGTTGTTTAGTTCGAGGTGGCGGCAGGTGACAGCATGAGACGCAATGGGTTATTGTTTTCACCGAAGGGGTTGGCGGTTCGAATCCGTCACCGGCTACCAGTGATCCCGGGAGCGTGCGCATGAGAGTCTGGCTTGCCGCGGCGGTTATCGCGTTACTGGCCGGGCCTGCCTGGGCCCAAAGCCAGCCGGTCCCCCGATACGGGGAAACGGCGAAGACGAAGTCGCCGCAGGAGATCGAAGCCGAACGCGAAGCCGATAGAGCGTACAAGAAATCGCTCGGCAACATTCCGGACCAGGGCCCTACCGATCCCTGGGGCAATGTGCGCAGCCACAGCGCGCCCAAGACGGCAGCGAAAACCGCTCCGGCGAAGCACACCAAAGCCGGCAAGACCGCGAATTAGGGCGTGATGGAACTTCCGGCAGGCCACCAAGGAAATGCCGACCAGATCGCGTACTGGAACGGGCCGGGCGGTCAGCACTGGGCCGATCGTCAGCAGGCGCAGGACGTCGTGCTGGCGCCGGTCTCCGGGATTTTGATCGATCGCGCCAAGGCCCGGCCGGGCGAACGGATTGTCGATGTTGGTTGCGGCTGCGGCGCCACGACGATCGCGCTCGCGCAAAAAATCGGCGCGGCCGGCCACGTGCTGGGTATCGACATCTCGGCGCCGATGCTGGCCCGCGCGAGGCAGCTTCTGCCGGCGGGTCTGCCGGCGGATTTCGTGCTGGCGGACGCAACGGTATATCCGTTCGATCCCGCCAGCGTCGATCTCCTGTTCTCGCGGTTCGGCGTGATGTTCTTCGCGGAACCCGCGCTTTCCTTTGCCAATATGCGCAAGGCGCTGCGGCCATCGGGGCGGCTGACATTCGCCTGCTGGCGCGAGCCGCGCGATAACCCGTTTTTCATGGTGCCGCTGCAGGCGGTCTACAAACACGTCCCGAAGCTGCCGCAGCTCGCACCGGAAGATCCCGGCCCGTTCTCCTTGGCATCCGAAGCGCGCGTGCAGCGCGTCTTGAGCGAGGCCGGATTTTCCGGAATCGCGATGGAGCCGTGCAATCTCGCGCTCGATATCGCGGTCGGGGGCGGTCTCGATGCGGCGGTCGAAGGCGCGCTGGAAATCGGCCCCGCGGCCCGCGCGCTTGAGGGGCAGCCGCCTGAGGTCTGCGCTGCCGCCACCCATTCGATCCGCGAAGCGCTGGCGCCTTTTGTCAGGGGACAGTCGGTGCCGCTTCCCGCCGCGATTTGGATCGTGACGGCGTCGGCCTCTTAGGCCCGCTCTTCCCAGACCATCGCGAGATGGACGATGGTCTGCACCGCTTTTTCCATGTCCTGCACGCTCACCCATTCCAGCCGCGAATGGAACGCGTGCTCGCCGGCGAAGATGTTGGGACAGGGCAGCCCCATGAACGACAGCCGCGAGCCGTCGGTGCCGCCGCGGATGGAAGTCTTCACCGGCTTCAGGCCGGCGCGGCGGATCGCCTCGATCGCGTTGTCGACGATCTCGGGGTGACGATCGATCACCTGCTTCATGTTGCGGTACTGCGGCTTGATCTCCAGCCGCCAGGTCGACCGCGGAAAGCCCTTCATGACCTCTTTGACGATGCTTTCCAGCAAGGCTTCCTTGTCTTTCAATCCCTCGTCGGTGAAATCGCGCACGATGAAACTGAGCGTGGCATGCTCCAGCGCGCCCGAGATGCCGATCGGATGCAGAAAGCCCTCCTTGCCCTCGGTGGTCTCCGGCGAGCAGCTGTCTTTGGGCAGGCGATCGACGATGGCGGCGGCGATCTTGATCGCGTGTTCCATCTTGCCCTTGGCAAAGCCGGGATGGGTGCTGACACCTTCGATGGTGATGGTGGCGCCATCGGCGGAAAAAGTCTCGTCCTCGATATTCCCCGCGGTTTCGCCGTCGATCGTATAGGCGAAGTCGGCGCCGAGCTTTTTCAGGTCGGCCTTGTCGACGCCGCGGCCGATCTCCTCGTCGGGCGTGAACAGGATCTTGATGGCGCCGTGCTTGATCTGCGGGTTGCTTATCAGCAACTGCGCCGCATCCATGATTTCGGCAAGTCCGGCCTTGTTGTCGGCGCCTAACAGCGTGGTGCCGTCCGACGTCACGATGTCGTTGCCGATCTGGTCGGCAAGCGCGGGATGATCCGCGGCGCGGATGACCTGCGTGGGATCGCCCGGCAGCGCGATGTCGCCGCCGCGATAGTGCCTGACGATCTGCGGCTTGACGTCCTTGCCGGCGCAATCGGGCGAGGTGTCCATATGCGAGCAGAAGCAAATCACCGGTACATGCTTGTCGGTATTCGCGGGAATGGTCGCGTAGACGTAGCCGTGGTCGTCGAGATGGGCGTCACGGATTCCCATCGCCTGCAGTTCGGCGGCGAGCAGGCGGCCCAGGTCTTTTTGCTTTTCGGTAGAGGGGCAGGTCGGGGAGGAGGGGTCCGACTGGGTGTCGATGATCACATAGCGCAGAAAGCGCTCGGTCACGGTATGCGTGAACTTTGGGGGCGAAGCCACCATCAAAACCGCTGACAAAGGCAGGAAAGCTATACGACAGAAGCAGCGTCATTCCGGGGGCCGCGTCCGCCGCGCCGGAATGACGCCAGATCAATTGGAAAACGCGTCCTATCAGACGGCTTCCTTGAGCTCCTTGGCTGCGCGGAAGGCAACCTTCTTGCTCGCCTTGATGTGGATCGCTTCGCCGGTGGCGGGGTTGCGGCCCATGCGGGCGGCGCGCTTGCGCACCTGCAGGATGCCGAGACCGACGATGCGGATGCGCTCGCCCTTCTTCAGGTGCTTGGTGATCCGGCCGACCAGATCGTTCAGAATGGCCTCGGCCTGCTTCTTGGACAACTCCTGCTCTTCGGCAATTGCCGCCGCGAGATGCTTGAGTGTGACGGTGGTCGGGGTCGCTGCTTTCTTCGCCATATTTGGCCCTCCTCGTTGTTGATGGCTTAGGAACCTAAGACGTAGCAGGCCTTAAATGATTCGGGGGCCGGCTGACTACGCTGTTTTGCCTATAAACAGCCTATTATTTGCATCGACACAGCAAAAAGGCCTGACTGGCGCGGGGATTCGCAACAACCTTGACTAAAAGAGAGCGCGCCTTTAAGCCCTCATTTCTGTGCGGATCGGTCCCAGATCACGGCATCCGCGGGAGTAGCTCAGTTGGTTAGAGCGCCGCCCTGTCACGGCGGAGGCCGCGGGTTCGAGTCCCGTCTCTCGCGCCATTGAATCAATAGCTTAGCCATTTTGCGAAAGCAGCGTTCTTAAGGGGTGGATGGGCGGACTCGAATTTTGGGAGTTCCCGCTTTCGTCCCGCCAGCCACGACAATTCCTCTCACGGCTGTTTCTTTCCGCGTGATCACCTGCGGGCTGTCGAATTGAGATCCTTCTGGGGCAGACGGGCATGAAATATTTTCCGGATGAGCCAACCAACCGCATGTGGGCCAGATACGCGGTTGCGGCGCTTCCGCTCGTCTACCTGATCGTGGCTTTGCTCTATTCAGCCAACTCCGCGCCCTGGGGGCGGCAGGTGGATCCCGAATCCGCTTACGCGATGAACGGCCTCGCCTGGGCGGCAGGCTATCCAATGATGCTGAGCTATCATCCCGGCACGACGACGATCCTGCTGGTCGGGATCGTCATCAAGTTGTGGGCGTTTCTCGCCGGCCGTTCGGATGTTATCGAATTTGGACTGAAGAACTACGACGCGATCATGTATGCGTCGCGCACTGCCGAGGCATTGATACTGGCCGGCGCACTGTTGGCTTCAGGCGTCATCGTCAGGAATGCGACACACAGTTCGCTGGCGGCGGCGCTGTTTCAGGTGGCGCCCTTTGTCAGCTCCGAAGTCCTGCATTTCGAGGTAATGTTGATTCCGGAAAGCCTGATGGTTTCCTGCGCCATTCTTGGAATAGCGCTCGCGCTCAAGGCGGCGCTCGACGAAAGGCCGCCAACTATTGGCCTCGGTGCTGCAGCGGGCTTGATATTCGCGCTCGGCCTGTCGTCCAAAATTTTGGCTGCGCCCCTGGCTATTATGGGGGTGAGTTTGCTCAGAAATCGATTGGCGTTCGCGACGGCATCGCTGGTCAGCGTACTTTCATTCTGGATATTTAACCGCGTTTTCAATCCCAATGTTTTTTCAATCGGATTTCACTGGCTTGTTAGTTTGGCGACCCACAAGGGCATCTACGGCGAAGGCGAAGCAGGCGTTATCGATTTCAATGTCTTCTGGCCGAACATGGGCGAAATAATCGCAGCAGGACCGGTTATCTTCGTGGTGTTTACGGCTGGAGCAATCGTTGCGCTGGCGCAAATGGTCACCAGCCGCCGCTATCAGGACTCCGATCAGCCTGACGCTCGTCGCATCTTTTCTCGCGTTTGCCGCACAGCTTGTGGCCACATCGAAGCATTTTCATCTGTACTACATGCTTGCTTCCTGGGTACTGACAGGCGGCGCTCTCGTGCTGACCGTCATCGAGACCCGCCGGCTATTCCCGGCAGTCTCGCCACGCGTGATCTTCGGTGCAGCAGCAACGATCGGCGCCTAGGACCGGTTTTCCGAGGCCTATGGGCGCGCGTTCAAGGTGCCGCTGCTGGATCACAGCTTTTACCGCAATCTGCTGCTCAAGAATTTTCATCCCTTCGGCTATGCGCAACTGGCCGCGGAATATCCCTGCATCGTGGTGCGGACCTTTCCGGAACTCAACGCGGGAACCTCATACGGGTTGCTTGAATTGAAACCCGATCATTGTCTGGTCGAGGGCATTCAGGTCTATACGGTCGGCATTGCCTGCGAGAAAATCCGCAGCGCTGCGCAAAACGAATGAAAACGCCTTCAGGCCGGGTGTCGGCTACGATCCAGCGCGGCCCGACAATTCCAGTATCGGCCGCCCCAGCGCGCGCGCCGCTTCGGTGACAGATCTGCGCGCGTTGACGAGGACAATGCCGCGGGCGTGGGTCCATACCGCGAGATCGGCTTTGCTGTCGCCCGCATAGATGAACCCGGCAGGAAACATTCGGCACAGCATGTCCGCTTTTGCAGAACCCTTGAGATTTCGCTGGCCGTCCGACGCGAACACCCGATCGATGAAACTGAGGCCTGACGCCAACTGCTCCGCCAGAACGGCGTCGGCGGCGGTGGCAAGCACGATCGCTCGTCCGGCGGTATTTTCGCGAATCGCCAGCGCCAGCACGTCCTGACGCAGCTGCAGTCGATCCCAGTCGATCCGGCTCCGCAATGCAAGTTGCCGCTTCAGCGCGGCGCGGCCATGCAACAGCCAGGCCGCGCATCTAAACACGATCAGCGGATTCCGACGCAGGATCGAGACAAAGCTTTTATAGAGAAGGTCTCCCGTGATCAGCGTGCCGTCGAGATCAAGCACCAGCGGCATCGACAAGGGAAGACTGAATACCGCATCGGTTTGATCGGTCAGGCATTCGCGTTGCTGATGCGATTCCGACGTCCGGGCAACGGTTATTGCGATTTCATTCATGGGCGACACTCAACCGCGCTGAAACCTTGCAGACGGCGAGCTGTCGCGCGCCACCTTGGCTGGCTTTGCAATCGTCGTATCCAAGTTTGCCCGCCAGCGTCGAACCGTCCTCATCGGAGGATGACACGATCAATATATGCGGTGCGCCCTGATTGGATTTGCGGAATCTGGCCAATGAGGCGGCGTCCGGTTCGGATTCCCAATCCGGAGTCGCCCGCATGAAATCCCGCGTTTCGACATATTGCAGCGGGAAGTAGCCAAAATATCGGGTCGACGGCAGCGGGGACGACAGTCCCGCACCGTGTGCGGCGAGTGCCGCGGTCTGGGCCGCGTGCACGGTAGGGCGAACGCGCCATGCGAACAGGGCGCTGCTCCGCAGCGCGATCAGGTCGGCATTGGCAAAGGTTTCCAAGGGATTGTCCCGACCGGCGTCGAGTTCGCTTTCCAATATGGTCGACCAGCTTTTGTAGGCTAGAGAGCGGATGGCGGTCTGGCCGATCAACCCGGCGAGCGCCGTGAGGCAAAGCGTGCGTACGAGCGCGGGACCCGGTTGCCGGCTGGCGATCGCCATCACGACGGCAATCCAGCTGAAGGGAGCGAGGCGTTCCGAGAGCGACGCCGAGCCGGTCTTGAGATTGAGCAACGACAGCAGGACAACGAACCCAAGGAAAACCGGCCACATCAGATCGCCGGATCTGATCCGGCGCAAAGCCGCGAGGCCTGCGATCGCCAGCGCGGCCAGCAACGGCGCAAGTGCGACGACTTCCCACCAGGTAAAGCTGAACAGGTATGTCGCTGCCATGATCCGGCGCAAGATCTGCGTCAGCCCGCCATCGCTAGCGGCTGCTTCACCCGGAATATTGCGATACGCGATCAGGAAGCTAACGATCATCAAGAGCGTCGGCAGTGCGGCTGCAACTGCCCAGGCGCCGTCGATGATCAACTGTCTGGCGGCGACGCGAATGCCGCAGCGGTCCAGTGTCCGGATCGCGCGGGCCAGGCCATCAGCCGCAAGCAACAGGCAGGCCGCAACGACGGCGGTGAGATGCGTCAGGTAAAGCGCAAACAGGAACAACGCGGTGGCTATGAAGGCGATCGCATCGTGGCGGTGTCTCAGCTTGCGCCAGAAACTGGCGAACAGCAGAAACAGCGGCACGCCTAGCGCATAATTGTAGAATCCCCAATGGATGAAGACGCCGAAGGCGAGCGGCAACAATAACAGGACAGGCAATATCGGCCGCTCGGTCTCGGCACGGCAAACCGCGAACGAGGCCGCAATCCAGAGAAGCCCGTACAGACTGAGGAAGAGTGTGTTGGCCAGCAGGGCGTCGCCCGTCAGCCGGATCAGACCGGCGAGCACGAGGTAGATGGCGGAGTTGGGCTCGATGCGGGGATTCCATTGGTAGAATGCCGCGGCCGGCTCCTGCAGCGCGCCGCCCCAGCCAAAACGTGCGATCAGATCGGCCTGCGCGAGATGCACGGGGCCATCCTGGGTCGGGACAAGCTTGACAAGCCAGATCGGCCCGTCGAGCAGCACGACCAGCGCCATGAACAGCAGTGTTATTGCTGCGACACCCGCAATGCTTCTTGGAGTCTCAGTCGGTACGGCGATCGACATTTCAGCCACCCAGGCCGAGATGTATGAGGTTGGAACTGGTCAAGCCGTTCAGCCAAGGCAAATCGACGAAGGTCAGCACGCCGAACAATGCCATCGTGAGAGCCGCCCCGATCAGCATCGCCGGCTGCCGCATCAGTTCCTCCGGCCGGGCGGCGGCCGAGTCCGGCGTCAGGGCAAGCCGCATGTAGGCCGCGAACAGCGCGATGAACAGCGGAATGACGACGAGATATTCGATCCGGTATTTCAACAGGAAGATCGCCATCATGAACGCGAATCCCTGGGCGTAGACGAGGCAACTCGTCACCAGGCTCGACTGCGTGTAGACGGCGAATGACGGGCGATACGCGGCAAGGCTTGCCGTGCCGCCGGCCTCGACGATGGCGCGATGCTCCGAGACGCGCTTGGCGGCCATCAGGAAAGCGCCGCCGAACCAGTAGGCGAGCAGGATCGATGCGGGTGGCGCAACATGTGGGGTGACCGCGAACCAGCCGAGCAGGAAACGCAGCGGATTGTTGAGCGATTCCACGATGACGTCGAGAAAGGCGCGATCCTTGGCGCGGATCGGCCGCACGTTGTAGATCACGCCGAAAATGGCGAACACGATGGCAACCGAGCTGAAACTGTAACCGAGTGTGTGGGCCGCCAGCATGCCGACCGAAGTAAGTAAGATATATTGGGCGAAGACGACGCCGGCAGACATCGTGGTCTGCACCGCCGGGCGCGCGCGCTTGGTCGGATGCATGGCATCGAACGGCGCATCGAGCCATTCATTGATGGTGTAATTGGCCGACGACAGCGCCATCGCCACGAACAGGCAGGCCACCAGCCGCTCGGCCAGCGTCGCATAGTCGATCGGCCCGGCCGCGGACATGATCATCGCAAACGCAACGCCGGGAACGATCAGTACGTGCTTGATCCAGTGATCCGGCCGCGCAATAGCGACGTAATCCGCGAACCTCGCCGATGGCTGGGCGGCGTGGGTAGCTGGGTGCAACCCCGGTTGATTTGAAACGAGCATGAAACTCTCCAAGCTTCCTCGCCTGTCCCATCTGATCGGATGACAGCGATGGATGAGCTTGAAGAGCATTGACCGTGCCGCCGTGGGCCGATCCGCCGCGAGGCGGGGATGCGATCGCGACGCGGTTAATGGCGGTCGCATTCCCAAGGTTTTGCAGGGATTTCCCGGAGCGGTTGGCCCGCCGGCGCTTTATTGTCGCATACTCGCGCTGGCCCGCGGCAGCTGCGGCCCCGATGAGACGTGCGCCGGAATGATACAGGGTGTTTCAATCTGGAGGGATCGATTGCCGGGTCATACAGGTTAATAAAGCCGTCAGCCCCGCGATTTGGCGCGCTTGCGGTGCACGGCTTTTATCACGTGGAGTCTTGCCCGGATCGTCGTATTTCGAGCCGAAGGCAGGCTGGATGTTTCGGCAGATTGGGCGCTCGCGAAGGATTGCCGCAGGCTGTCGATCGCGCCGGTGAGACCTGCAACCTGCTCGGACAGCCGCTTTGTGTCGTTTTGCTGCGCGGCAAGAATGCGCTTTACGGTCTGCAATTGATCTTGAACAACTTGCAACTGGTCGATGGACTCCTGCTGAGACATCTCCAGTCCCTTGGTTTTCTCTATGAGCTGCTCCTGGGCTTGTGCAGCCCGTGCCTGTAATTGGCGGGCAGACGCGATGTGATCTTGTTCGGGGGAAGTGCCAGTGTAGGCGCGCCATAGAACAATGGATCCGATCCCGACTACAATGATGACGAGCGCCGCGGCGGCGAGTGCAATCGGTTGCGAGCCGATCCGCGTGCCGACGGTGGTGCTGGTGTCATTGGATGTGACGTCCATCATGCTGACTCCAAAGTCGGACGGAAAGCGAAAGTTCCCGATGCACGAAAAGCAAAGGCCGCCCCGGGGGCGGCCGTATTTCATGTCGTCAAGACCGGATTGCCCTAGCGGACCATCGATGTATCCGAACTCGTCACCGTCATCAGCTTGCCGGCCTTAATGACGTGAGCGGTCTGGGTGTAATCCGCATTGGTGCGGGCGGAAATACCGAAGCCAGCCACCGCGATGCCGGCCACGAGAGCGACAACCACGATTTTCAGGTGCGTCGCGCGATCCGCTGAGTGAATTGAGTGGTTCATGTGACCCTCCAGGCGGTCTTTGCCGCCGCTTTGTTGGCGACAGAGGTACCCCGCATTTGTTTCAGGGTGGTTTCGTGGGTTCCTCAAAATGGTTTCGTCGGGCAGGAAAAGGCGTAAACTATCGGATGGCGCGGGCAGTCGGTCCGGAACGCCGACGCCACCCATGCTGTCCGGCGCGCCTTGCGGACGGCGGCGGTTCGACGGAAACTGCTTATTTTGCAGGGAATGCTTAGGTCCGCGTCCGCCGCCCGGGCGCGGCCGGAGTAGTTCGCCGGCCCGCTGGTCTGACGGACTCACGTCGCCCGCTTGATGGCATAGGCGGAGCGGAGATCGCGATGCCGCTGGGTGACGTTCAGCGCCGCTTCCTCCGATTCACTGCCTTTTCGGCCCTGGTCTTGATCTCGATCAAAGTGAACTTCAGGGAAGGAGGTCAATGCTGCAAAAAATGCGGTGCCCCTGCGCTCTTATCCCTTCTCGCATAGATGGATATCGTCGCGGGCAGATGGTGTTGCCTGGCCTTCCCGAGTTATCCCGCCGCGCGTGGGGGCGTGCGGACCTGTCAAAATAGCTTGTCTTGCGCCCCTTGTTGCACTGCGCTAAGCCTCACAACAATTCGGATTAACGAATCTGCGGATGTTAGAAACCGCAGGAAAAGGCTCCGCCGATGACCGGCATCTTGCAAAATTATCTTCCACTTGTCGTGTTTATCGGGGTCGCAAGCCTGATCGGTTTGGCGCTGCTGGTCGCTCCCTTTCTCCTGGCCTTCCAGCAGCCCGATCCGGAAAAGCTTTCTGCGTATGAATGCGGATTCAACGCTTTTGACGACGCCCGCATGAGGTTCGACGTCCGGTTCTACCTGGTGGCAATCCTCTTTATTATCTTCGACCTCGAAGTGGCATTCCTGTTCCCGTGGGCAGTGGCGTTCGGGAAGCTCGGCGCAACCGGCTTCTGGTCGATGGTGGTTTTCCTCGCCGTCCTCACCGTCGGCTTTGCCTACGAATGGAAGAAAGGCGCGCTCGAATGGGATTGAGCCCCGCTGCCACAACGCCAGGATTTGCGCCGGCGGTAGCGCCGGCCGCAACCGGCATTCTCGATCCCCCCACCGGTCGGCCGGTCGGCGCCAATGACCCTTACTTTCTCGAGGTCAATCACGAGCTGTCCGACAAGGGCTTCTTCATCACTGCCACCGACGACCTGATCACCTGGGCGCGCACGGGATCGCTGATGTGGATGACCTTCGGTCTTGCCTGCTGCGCGGTCGAGATGATGCAGATGGCGATGCCGCGCTACGACGCCGAGCGGTTCGGCTTTGCGCCGCGCGCCTCCCCGCGGCAGTCCGACGTCATGATCGTCGCGGGCACGCTGACCAACAAGATGGCGCCGGCGCTGCGCAAGGTCTACGACCAGATGCCGGAGCCGCGCTACGTGA
>Ga0097691_1002366_pt1 | contig 12720 bp, 15 predicted proteins | sample NGESurdeep072012_8_FD_72858 | JGI IMG/M metagenome (GOLD analysis project Ga0097691, IMG submission 72858) | Arctic peat soil microbial communities from Barrow, Alaska - NGEE Surface sample 210-1 deep-072012 | ecosystem: Environmental > Terrestrial > Soil > Wetlands > Peat ...
ATGCGGCCTACGCCGCAGTGAATGGACGGGACGGCCTAGACTGGCTAGCTAACCATCCAACTCCAAGCCTGATTTTGCTCGACCTGATGATGCCCGAGATGGACGGCTTCGAGTTTCTACGGGAGCTGCGCAAACAGCCTGCATTCGTTGATGTCCCCGTCATCGTGGTGACGGCGAAGGAGTTGACCGTCGAAGATGTCCGCATGCTGAGCGGACAGACCGATGGGATCATCGCCAAAGACCAAGCGTATCTGACCGAATTGGCCGCCGCCGTGCGCGGGCGCCTAGCGCAACAGCCCGCCCATGCAGCGGAGCGCGTCGTCAACTGATGAATGAACACACCGGGAAAACACATGGCAAAGATTCTGTTGGTTGAGGACAATGAGATGAACCGCGACATGCTCTCGCGTCGGCTGGTCCGTAACGGCTACGAGGTCTCCATCGCGATGGACGGCCAACAAGGTGTCGATATGGCGTTGTCGGAGCGGCCGGATCTCATCCTGATGGATATGAGTCTGCCGGTGATCGACGGTTGGGAGGCAACGCGCCGGGTCAGGGCCAATGATGCCACTCGGCAAATCCCGGTTATCGCGCTGACGGCGCACGCGATGGCCGGCGATCGCGAAAAGGCGATGGAAGCGGGCTGCGACGATTACGACACCAAGCCAGTCGAAATAACTCGCCTGCTTGGCAAGATTGCAGCCCTCCTTAAACCCATGGCGGCCTGAGTAGACTGCGACAGCGACGATGCTGGCGCCGAGGCGGGGAGATCGTGCCACGACCGATCAAATTGAACAGGGGGCCGACAAGCGGACGGAGCGGGCGCTCGTTGCCTACGTACGGCAGGAATTGAGCGCGCCCGCGATTGCTATCATGGGCTATGCCGAGATGTTGATGGACGACGCGGTGCAAGCCAACCGCGGGCAGCTCGCCGACGATCTTCAGCGCATCCTCGACGCCAGTCGGACGCTCCATCGCCTCATAATCAGTTTGCTCGATCCCGCGACCATTCATCAATTTGATGGCAGCGCGGACTTGGCCGGTTATCGCCGGACGCTGCGCCATGATCTGCGCACGCCGATCAACGCGATCAAGGGATACGGGGAAATGCTGCGAGAAGACGCGGCAGTTGGAGGTGCAGAAGCGTTGGTCGCCGATCTCGACAAGCTCCTCGGAGAGGCAACCCTGCTGCTTGACCGGATCGATGGTCTGGTAACGTTTTCTAGTGGCGATGCCCCGTCATCGGATGGAACTGGCCCCGCCGCCACCGAGGCTGGCGTACCGGCGAGGATGGTCGAGAGCCTGCTCAAAGCGGTCCGCCCGATTGCGGCGAAGGAAGCAGACCTTGCGGCCGTACAGCCCAGTCGAATTCTGGTGGTGGACGACAATGCGTCGAACCGAGACCTTCTGTCCCGGCGCCTGCAACGTCAGGGTCATACCGTGCTTCAGGCTGAGGACGGCACCATCGCGCTCGCCCTGGTCGAAAAAGAAGCCCTCGATCTCGTCCTGCTCGATCTGATGATGCCGGGAATCAGCGGATATGACGTTCTGGCGTTGCTCAAAAGCGATCCGCGATTCCGGGAAATCCCCGTCATCATGATCTCGGCGCTGACAGAGCTCGACTCGATCGTCCGTTGCATCGAGGCTGGAGCGGATGACTACCTTGCTAAGCCGTTCGACCCCACTTTGTTACGCGCCCGTGTCGGCTCATCGCTCGAGAAGAAGCACTTGCGGGACCGCGAGCGGGAAATGGTCGAGGCATTGCGGATCGAAAAGGAGCGGTCGGAGCAGCTCCTCCTCAACATACTTCCAAAGGCTATCGTCACGCGATTGAATAGCGGCGAGACGGTCATTGCCGATCAGCTATCGAATGTTACGATCCTGTTCGCCGATCTCATCGCGTTCACCAAGCTTTCGTCCAAGCTTTCGGCCAGGGACTTGGTTCGTGTTTTAAACGGTTTGTTTTCGGAGTTTGACCGTTTGGCACTCGACCTCGGGGTCGAGAAGATAAAGACGATCGGCGACGCCTATATGGTCGCTGGAGGCCTGCCCGAGCCGCGAGCGGACCATGCGCATGCGGTCGCCGACATGGCGTTAGCGATGGTCGAGACGGTCGAGCGGATGAATTGCGACTTGCCGATTGCCCTGCAAATGCGCATCGGCATTCATTCGGGCGACGTGGTGGCCGGGGTCATAGGAACTCACAAATTCGTCTACGACATCTGGGGTGACGCGGTAAACATCGCCAGTCGAATGGAGTCGCACAGCTTGCCGAACCGTATCCAGATCTCGGCAGCGACCCATCGACACCTTCACCCGCGCTTTCGGCTTGAGCCGCACGGCAGCGTCGACATCAAAGGTAAGGGCCCTATGGAAACCTATTTTCTGCTCGGCCGCGCCGACGAGGTCATCGAGTAAGGCTTGGCTGACGACAGTTTTGCGAAGAATTGTCCCCATCAAATCTTTCCGACTTTGTTGCAGTGCATGAGTCCGTTTATGGCACTTAGCGTCAATTCTGACCCATGCCTTGAATGGTCGCTATTGGGGGCAAAGCGGACATTGGTCGGCAATGCGCGGCATAACGGACATTAGCCAACGGCTACCGACCAATTCGATTTATGAGTACACGCTTTAGTCAACTTCCGTCCTGGTGCGATAGAAGCGGAGCGGTTTTTGGCCTAGATGGATCGCTGATATTTTCCTCGGCGATCTGCCTCATATAATGTTGGCGTCCTTCCTGTGCGAGCAGCCTCAAAAACTCGTAGCGAAGATGGTCGTCTGTCGTTTCGGCCAATTGGCTTCTATATCGTTTTGAATTCATGGCGTGCCCCCCGAAGGCAATTGTCGTATTTTTTGTCATCCCTATATTAAGAAAATCAAATTAAAAAACGATGATGCAGATATGACGAATTTTATGTTGCTTTGTATGTTGCTCGGGGGCGGCTTCGCCGACAGATATTCCAGCCGACGCAATCAAATAAAGGTTCAGTTTGCTGCGGTGCATGAGTCCGCTTATGGCACATCGCGTCATTTCGCTGCGCCGCAAAATTTGTCGCCTATTGGACTAACAACGGACAAAAGGCTTGCACTGGGCCCCGATGGCTCGGCAGCGATTGACCCGAAGCAGACATCACGCACCCGGTGGCGGCGATTGATCGATCTGCGTTATGGGTTTGAGCTTGCGACCGAAGGACCCGAGATAAGGTCAGATTTCACTCCCTTAGCCCTCCAGAAGCGCGCTTGCAGACGTGGCGCCAGAAACCACGAGATCGGGACGGAAACGATTGAACTCGCAATCACGGCAACCGGCATCAGCTTCATTGCTTCAGCCTGCAGCGGCGTGGCCAAAACAAGGATGGCTCCAACGCCGAAGGTGACGGCTTGCACCATCATGTAAATCAGGGCTGCGATAGATACCCGAGTGGTCACGTTCGCCTCCGACAACAATTCGAATGCAGATAAAACGAAACAGACCCAACAAAGTTCCGTCGGGCCAGAATTCGGTGTGTTGTCGGCTATTGGCCAGACGCGGACGTGCCGTCACACCCTACGGATGTCCGCTTTTGGCACTTAGCGGCAATTCGGACTCATGCCTTGAATGGTCGCTTTCGGCGCAAAGCGGACATTGGCCGGAACTGGCGCGGAATGCATCGGTCGAGAATGACCCATAAGCGACATCCACAGAGTACGATCACGTAAGTGCAAGGCTACTTCAGCCCGGTCCCCCATCGCCGATGCATGAAGCGTTCCCAGGGCGAGAACAGGACCTTGTCGGCGACGAGCCCGATTGCGACGATCACGAGCATGATACCGATTACCTGGTCCATGGCACTGAGCTCGCGGCCATAGTGCAGCAGATGGCCGAGGCCGAACCCGGTCAGGATGGTGACATAGATTTCTGCCGCCATCAGCGAGCGCCAGGCGAAGGCCCAGCCCTGCTTGAGGCCGCTGACCAAAAACGGCAGCGAGGCGGGCAGGATGACGCGCATCCACTTGTCGAGGCCCTCGGAGCCCATGGTTCGCGCCACGCGCGCATAGATCGGCGAGATCGAGCGCGCCCCGGTGTCGGTCGCGATCAGCACCGATCCGAGCGTGCCCATGATGACGACAAACAGCATCGCATTCTCGGTCTGCCCGAACCACAACAGCGCCAGCGGAATCCAGCAGACACTCGGCAGCGTCTGCAGCCCGAGCGCGAGGGCGCCGATGGTGTCCTGGAAGAATTGCGACGTGCTGGTCATCAGGCCGAGTGGAATGCCGATCACGATGCCGATGGCATAGCCGACCAGCAGGCGCTTGAGTGTGACTAGGGTCGCCTCCGCAAGCGTGCCGTCGCGCCCGGCATCGACCAAGTAATCGAACACGTCGCGCGGCGACGGCAGCAGCACGGCCGACCAACGGCCGGACGTGCTGGCCAGGTGCCAGGCGAGACCGAGCGCCGCGAAAAACAGCAGAGCGGAGATGGCCCTCTTCATGTCGGAATCCCCGCGGGAATATAGCTTCGCAGCGCGGCGGTGATCTGCTGTGCAATTGCGGCAAGCTCAGGCGAGTTGATGTCGCGCGGACGCGGCAAGGAAATCGTGAACTGGTCGCGGATGCGGCCGGGGCTCGGCGATAGCAGCACGACGCGATCGGCGAGCGTCACAGCCTCACGCGCGCTGTGGGTCACCATGATGATTGTCTTGCGGCGCGTCTGCCAGATGCGCTGTACGTCGGCGTAAAGCTGCTCGGCGGTGAGGGCGTCAAGCGCGGCAAATGGTTCGTCCATCAGCAGCACGCGCGGATCCGGCGCCAGCGAGCGGGCGAGCGCGGCGCGCTGCTTCATGCCGCCCGACAGCTCATGCACATAGGCGTGTCGAAACCTCTCCAGCCCGACCAGTTCGAGATGCTCGTCGACAATGCGTTCGCGGTCATCCGCCGATAGGCCGGGGATGCGTTTGATGCCGAACATCACATTGCCGGCCACGTCGAGCCAGGGAAACAATGCGGACTCCTGGAACATCACCAGCCTGTGCCGGCCGGGGCCCCGCACCGCCTGATCGTCCGCGAGCACGGTTCCCGTATCGGGCACAACCAAGCCCGCCATGATATCGAGCAGGGTCGACTTCCCGCAACCGCTCGGGCCGACCAGGGCGACGAATTCACCCTCGGAGACCTGCAAGCTGACGTCGTCGAGCGCATGCACGTGCGCCCGTCGGCTACGGAACCACTTCGAAGCATTTTCGACCGAAAGCTTGGCGGGCGCTGAAACCGAGACTCTGGATGCTTCCATCAAGGCTTCTCGATAAGGCGCCCCATGTCGGGAGCGTTGCGCAGAAAGCCGGCGGTTTGCGCGCTCGCCACGAACGCATTCAGCGCATCGGCTGAAATGTCAGTGGTGAGGATAATGCGCTGCCATGCCCGCGCAATCAATTGCGGCCCGACATCGGTGCGCGTTTCGGCCAGCAGCTCCTCGCGCGCAAGCCGTTGCGCCTCCTGCGGATTATTCTTGATCCAATCGGTCAGTTCCCGGTGGGCTGCAACAAATTTGACCACCAGGTTGCGGTTTTCCGCAAGAAAAGCTGCGCGGGCGACCAGCACGGTCGTGATCGACGTTTTATCGTCGACCAGAACTTTTCCGTTCGCCTCCATTTCGAGGCGCGACACCCATGGCTCGACCGTCCACACCGCATCGAGCTGCTTTTGCTTGAACAGCGACAGCTGATCCGGATTGGCGGTGGGTATCACCTGCGCGTCGCCGCCGGCCTGGGTGATCTTCAGGCCGCCGGCCGCGAGCCAGGCGCGCGCAGTGACATCTTGCGTGTTGCCGAGTTGCGGCGTCGCGATGGTTTTGCCGCGGAAATCGGCCGGTGCCTTGAGCGCGGAGTCGGTGTGCACGACCAGCGCCGCGCCACCATCGGCGCTTCCGGCGACGATGCGAACCTCGGCGCCGCGCGACTTGGCATAGGCATTGATCGCCGGATTGGGACCAACGTAAGTGAGGTCGATCGATTTCGCGAAAATCGCTTCCATCGCGCTCGGGCCGGCATTGTAGACGTACCATTCGATCTTCACGTCGCCGCCGAGATGGCGCTCAAAGACGCCTTTGCCCTGACGTGACAGTGCATGCGCCACGAGAGCCTGCGTGTGGGTGATGTTGGGAAAATGCCCGACGCGCAGCGTCGTCTGCGCAATCGCGTGTGCGTCGCCAAATGCCAACGAAAGCAATACCGCTATGAGACAAAACAACATATGGGTGCGCATGGCGATCCGTTGAAGTGCAAACAGCATTCTGGCCTCCTCCTAGCCTGACATGAATGCGCAGCGGGGTCTTCGGGGCAAGGGTGCTAGAAAAATTGCAACATCGTTATTGTTGCAGCGCCGCAGACGACAGATTTATTGTGCGTCGGGGGATTCTTGAACCAAACATTCCCGGTGTCCGTTCCTGGCACATAGCGGACAATCGCGGCACTGCAACAATTTGTCCGTTATTGGGGTAACAACGGACATGCCGAACGAGTTTTGGCGAAACTAAAAATCGAAATTCTGAGAAGGTTGTTCCGCTCGGGGTCGTGCGGCCTAGAGCGTTGCAGGTAAAAAGGTGCAATGGAACGGCTCACAGCGCTGCTGCTCAATTCTCGTGTGAATGACTTTGGTAAGCTGCCTAAGCGAAGCGGCCGTAGCCGTCATTTTCGTCGCGGCGATGGTCAGAAGAATCTCTTTTTCTTAAACCGCGCATCAGCTCTTGGACGGTTTCGTCACGCTCTAACGGTTCGACAAGGCGGCAGAGACTTGCGAGGCGACTAACTTGACGGAGTTTAAGGTCGGTCGCGCCCCAAGCATGTACCTGCTCTAGAAACGCCTCATCGTCCTCGTCGAAATCCTTACAATAGGGGTAAGCAATCTTGAGCATTTCTTGAATCGAGCACTCGCTGTAGTGAGTGAACGTCTTGGAACAGGCGATCAACTGATCCAAAATGACGCGCTCGGTGTCGGTATAAATATAGTCAGTTGGACGCCGAGCCTCGTCCTCCAACCACTCTTCTTCCCATTCAGTCCAATGAGCGTGAGAAACGCGCATGAGCGACACAACGGTCGCGTGGAATTGGTCGGCTTCGACTAGTTCGCGTCTACGACGTTTAGCCATTAATCGGTTCCTCGAAATGGGGACTGCCGACTCAACGAGCGCTGTGAACAAACGGTGGAAATATTTGGAAAAATAGCCCGATTCGGCGTTTCAAAGTAAGGCAAAAGAAAAAAGCCGCTGCAAAATATACGCTGGCGCAGTCAATACCCTTTATTTTCGGCTCTAACCGCTGGCTGTGAATTACGGGGATGAAGCGTGAAACCGAAAAGGGCACCCCATTTCTGAGGTGCCCTTCTGGTCAGAACAGTCGTACGCGTAAGGCATCATATACGGTGTCTTCTGGTCCTATTGAATGGACCTTGTTTCCCTTATCAAGGAGCAATTGCCTAATGGTTGTCATGTGATGTTGCCCCAGCTAACAACGCTTTTAACGTTCGGTGCCTTGTAGCTATCAAAACACTGGGTAGCTGCATCGTCAATCGGAGTAGCGCCGCCAATATCCGCAAAGCCAGTAAGCAGTTCAATGTATGATTTTGCCTGCCAAATCGCAGCGGGCGAGATATTCCCAAGCCTCGCTTTCGGTTTCGAACCGCTTCACTCGACCGTTCTCGTACACCACTCGCTCGTGCCAAAAGGCGTGAAACTTGCCGTCGTGTGAAGGGTCTACTCTGTTACGTGGATTCTTAATCTCGTCAGTCATGACGATGTTGTTCCAGGTCGGCTAATGCCTTAGCGCTTGATCGTCACCGACAGTACCGCCTTCTCGTACCAACCGTCCGATTTGAAAATCTTCGGTCGTCTTATCTTCTTGCGCTCGACATCGTTTGTTTTCTTGGACTGAGAATTCGGCGATTTGCGATTGACCGTCGGTGACGGGTCATGTTTCGCAGCAGAAAAATAGTATTTACCCCCACGCACGAAACACCCCCCGTTAATGCAATGGTGCTTTGTCAGCAGTGGCTTGCTAATATTAAAACAGCTGGGAGTTGCAGCGTCAATCGGGGGCAGCACGATGATATTTCAACTAATGCCATCCAACCGCATGACCGATCCGGCTGCCTGCACGGCTGACGATCCATTGCTATTGTTTGACGTCAGAACCAATTATCATGAGGCGAAATGCCGCTAAGTAACTGATGTCGACGACGTTATTGCGCTGCGAGATAGAAGTTTTCCACAGCGCTCCACAGGTTGCAGTTGCGCAGTCTTTATTCCGAAACAATTCTTAGATTTTCTGTATGCGAAAAAATGAAATTGACAAAAAACAAGTTAGGGAGGCGCCACCATGACAACGATAGCGTCTATCCGTCACCCAGACCAAGAAGTGACCTGCTCTAAATGCGGAGATGTTCTGACTATTCCTGAATGGTCGGAATACGTGAGCGAGCGGCTTGTCCTCAATCTTTGGTCCTGCACCAAATGCGGATATCGATTCGAAACCGAGGCCAATATGCCTGCCGATGCCGAGTCGATAGATGATGCTGAAACGATAGAAGCGTTTTTTCCGTCGCTGTTGATAGCGTAATATTTTAGCTGGTCTTCCTGCACTAATCCTTGGAGCACAGTTTATCGAGAGATTGAAACGCTAGAGCTAAATCTTGGCCTTCTTTGCTGGACGGATCGATTTGTTGAAGACCCTCGACCAAATTCATATATTCAACGCCAAGCTTTGGCACTGACGCTTCAATCTGTTTGTTTAGATCTTCTACTTTCTTGGTATCATTGTTTTCTTCAGCCTCCGCAGCCTGCTCACTAAGCTTCGCCAAGTCGCAATACAATTTGGCTTTTGCTTGGTCACCGTTGAGAATTTCGATGACTTTTTGAACATCCGCCATGGTCGGCTTCGGTCCTTCCGGAGAGGGACCTCTCATTTGACCTTGTGCAAATGCGGACGTCGTAACGAGTAAAGAGAAAGCGGCAATGACCTTCAGATTCATAAAACCTCCTGTAACGAAAAATTGCAACTGAAGTTGATTAGCGGTTGCAGGGATTGGGCCTAAGACGGTCTTGTAGTTTGCTCGTGCGCTTCAGTAACCGCAATATTGCAAAGAACAATATTTTCTCCGGCTGTCATTGAGCGAAATCAAAGTCATTTTCTCACATCGCTCCGTGAAAAAAGCCAGGTCAGGTTATTATGACGCAGTTATTGTTTTCTTTTCTGATAGTTCCGTCAGTTCCACTGGCGTTTGCTCATTCACATCGTGGACTTTGACTTGGCTCTGCGGATACTTCTGTCGAAGTTCCAAGCCTGCCTTTAATGCCCCTGTGATGGTCCCATATTCCGATTCGAATTTTCCATCGATTTCGAGAAAATAGCCCTCTTTCGGCCGATGAGATGATTTGTGCATGCTGATTCTCGTTCGTTTGGATTATCCACTGCATCGCAAGGGCGGAATAATATCTGTTCACGGCAGCAGCACGACATATTCATGGAATAATGTGGCACCACTGCATTAGTGCTTTCCTACGGATCCCGTCGAAGCTGCACCGCTAGCTGTTGGGTTAGACCCAACGACGGGTACTGCAATTCCAAGCTTTTCACACTCGTGAATCTTGTTGCGGATGGTTCGGATCGAAATCCCAAGAATTTTGGCCGACTTCGTGCGGCTCCCGCCGTAGCAACCAAGCGTTTCGAGTATGAGTTCACGCTCAACCTCAAAGATAGAGCAACCGACAAGATTTGGAACGGTGCATTCCAACAGATGTCGCCGAGCCAAGGCATCAGGTGGCGAATGCAAAAAGGGAAACGGATAAGCTTTCTTGCTGTGGTTTGGCTGCATGACGAACACCATGATGCTCAGCTATCATTTTTCAATGAACCCATTATCGTTAATAGTGTCTTAACGGACTGGATTGGGAACTTTTTTGGGAATTACGATTCGGCTTTTGATTACAGGATTGCTCGGCACTTGTATGCGTGTGTCCGTCAACGAAATTACGGGTGACGGTAGCGCCATCTTCCTTGATGGAACATTTGTTCCGTCGTTGTGGGTCGCAAAATTATTGGAAGTCGAAAATGGCGAACAGCGCAAGTTACTACTGGCTTTTAGCATTGGCGATTTGAAGGCAAATAAGTGACCCCAGACGGGGGGCGCCGCTGGGGTCAATGTTTGGCTCGACACTCAGGTGGGGGATGGGGCGTCCACCTATCTTTTCAACATTGACGATTGATCTGAATGAGGATGAGTTTGGGAGGATCGAGAAATGGTAATTAAGAGGGTCATTCCAAAAACAAATATCGGCTCCGCTACGTGACTTTGGACGGCAGCGGTCCGATCGGACCAATGAACTTAACGTCAGGGTTACGCTGCGGGTTTCTTTTCGCTCGTGTCAGCAAACGCTCTGATCTGACCGACAGGTTGTTCCTGCTCTTCAGCAAGGTGAAGATACAGTTGCTCCAACCGCAGACACCGTTGACGGCACTCTTCGTCGTGGGTCTGGTTCGCCATATTGGCGCACGTCACAGCTTGTTGTCTGAAGCAAATGGCGGTCGACATAGTCGTGTCTCCGATTCTTCAGTAGGTGCATTGCAGCATTTTTTATCCCGCAATGCAACAACGTTCTTTTCCCCTTCCACAATCGAGTTTTTGATCTTCAAGGCGGTTAACCCCTTCGCACCGTCGCCTGCATACAAAACACAACATATTTACAAGCATTCTTGCTGTTGGCTCAATGAAACTATGAACGACCTGTAGCCAGCTCAATCACATCAAAGACAATCCGATAGCCATCCAACCGCTGCTGCGACCCTGATAAAAAGAAATGACCCCAAACGGGGGGCGCCGCTGGGGTCAATCTTCGCTGGACGTTGGGGTGGGGGCGGGGCGTCCAGCTCTACAATTTTAACATCGGAGTGGATCTGCCGTGTTTCAAGTGATTACGCAGCACCACCTCTCTCGCTCACACACATTTGAGAAATTGGTCAGCAATGCTGTCTGATCCACGTCAATGACCTTTTATCAATGCTCAGTTCTAATTTTTCGAGCATTGGAGAAACTTATTACGAGAGGCGCTTCGGTTTCTTTAATGCGCAAAGCAAGTGGACGCCCTCGGGCAGTGTGTGAGGCATCACCCTCGATAAATGAGCAGCCTCCGACCTTTGTCCCGAGAGCGCCCTCTTGTTTTCTAAGGCTCTTATCCATGGGCAGCTATGGCTCATATTCATCCGCTGCGTGCAGAATGGTTATAGGCGTCCGTAGCACAATAAGACTGAATAGGTGATATGCCATGCCGACAGAAAATGAACCCGTTACGGCAGAAATAATGCGTAAAAAGAAATTCGTCGCATTACTCGGACAATGCCTGGATTGCGGACAACCAGTTATAGAAGGACAAGAGTTCATTCGCTCAGATGACGGAATTCGGCATGCGCTCTGCGTCTTTGATCCAGCGTTCGCTAAGCATGTCCGAGAACTCGAATTGAAGACGGGGCAGTAAAACCAAATCAGTCAAGTCACTCAGATAATTCGACTGGCGTCCAAGTTCGCTCCTTTGCGTCGTATACTTTGACCTGGATGTGTGGATATTTCGTCTTAACTTCCAGACCCACTTTCATCGCCGCTGCTGAGCTCTCGTATTCCGATTTGAACTTGCCATCGACCTCGAGAATATAGCCCTCGGTCGGTCGAACATTGGCTGACGTATTTTTAGGTCTCGTCGTACCGTTGTTCGCAGGTTGCTCCGTCGCTTTTTCTTTCATTACGAGTGGCGGCTTCTTCACGTTCATACAGATCTTCCTTCATTTTTATGGAAACAGTTGATGCAGGCAGCCCCCATCAAATCCGAAATTATGGAAAGCGTGGCACGGTAGATTACTTGATCCACCCTGCCTTTATGCGGGCATTGATAATGATTGCCTCGCATTTTTTACGTGATACCCTGAATCCATCGAGGATACCTGCATGCCTGATGGTCTTCCCGTCCTTGGATTCACTCCAACCGTTAAGATCATCGGTGGCACAATCAGCAAGATCTTCGATAGACTTTATACCGTGTTCACCGAAGGCGACGAGCATTCGTGTCGTTACGCCTGGAATATTCTTGAGTGCGTCGTCAACGCCAAGCTCCTTTCGCTTAGAATCGGAACTCGTCTTTATGCGCTCTGACGAGCGTCGAGGCTCGAAACTTGGCACTAAGTCCGTTTGATGCGGGTCAGCGGGTGTAATCGGTTCGTAACCTGGCGCAGGTTTTTGCAAATATGCGGCGATCAGGCGTCTTATGTGATTGAGAATCCATTTCATGCCGCAAAATTCTAGCTGCTTTGGTTGCGCATAGTCGAACAAATTTATCTTTGTTCAGAAACGCCTCAAGAAGACAGACCCTTTGGCCATGCTGAGGGGGGTCCCGCCCCGCTGTGTGTACCGAATATTAGATTCAGCATGGACGCAGAGAACAGACGGGATAAGCTCGCGGCCTGATGACTGATCTGCCCAAGCTGATTCTCGGCGTCCTGGCTTCGCTCTTCAAGTCGAGAGCAAAACTGGAAGCAGAAATCCTGGTCCTACGGCAACAGATCAATGTGCTTCGCCGGCGGGCACCGAAACGACCGCACCTCAACAATACCGATCGTTTTCTGTTTGTTTGGCTTTATCACTGGTTCCCCTCCGTCCTTGGCGCGATTGCGATTGTCAGGCCGGAGACGATCATTCGCTGGC
>Ga0097691_1002367_pt1 | contig 12718 bp, 12 predicted proteins | sample NGESurdeep072012_8_FD_72858 | JGI IMG/M metagenome (GOLD analysis project Ga0097691, IMG submission 72858) | Arctic peat soil microbial communities from Barrow, Alaska - NGEE Surface sample 210-1 deep-072012 | ecosystem: Environmental > Terrestrial > Soil > Wetlands > Peat ...
GATTTCAATACTGCAGGTGTTACAGAATAATCTAAATAAGGTGTAAATACATGGCAGCTTGCATAACAGGTTTGCGATGTAAATTTTGCAGTGGAGTTATCAATGTTCCATAGCATGGCCAGTTTATCTTCGCTTCCAGTAGCATCTCTTGTCAAAACACCATTAGCATCAAAAACCTTGCTACTCGGTTCTTGTGCCCAACCTGTTTTACCTGCTACATTTGCAGCGGGATTGAAATACCAGGTTGCAACGAATACACTTTTATCGGCGTCGGCCCACTCAGCTAAAAAATAAATGTACTGATTGTCATACATTGAACGTAATGTGGCTGGATAGGTTTCACCTATATACCCGGCAAAAAGTCCATTGCCCGGATCAGGCACTTGTGGTACAACATTTAATTTGGTTGCATTGTCCCACATAGGATCGATAACGCCATCAATGGTTGGCGCAGAAGTAACTTTAAGGGAGACCAGCGTAGTGCCGTTTGAGGTAGTAGTTCCCTGTTGAAGCACCTGATCATTTTTTGTACAACTTACCCAGTACCCAATAAATAAGATAAAGGAAGTCATTATCCATACAGATTTTTTTTGAAACAGTTTCATATACTTATTCTATTAATTTTTATAAATAATCTTTTCGGGCATAACAAATAATGTGATAACAATTAATGCTGCAAAGTTCGGTTATAAAGTTCGTAAAATTTTTGCATTAAGGAGAAAATAAGTCTGCGAAAATGCAGGTTTGGTGTTTTTGCAGAAAACAGGGAGAAAAGATTATCTAATGAAAATTAGAAAATGGAAATTTTGGATGATTAGAAATTATAAATTCAGGAAATTGGAATAATCGGTAAAAATAATAACACCGGGTTCTTTTGTTGAACCCGTACCTTACAATTAAAAATTGATGTGAAACATATCGTTCATGCGGCGCCGGCCTGCTGAAAGAACCTATTCATTCGTTGATAACCAGGAAATTCCTTATCCATGCGGGGTTTCATTTGCTACCAACATTTCATTTCTATGAAATTTTTTCTTACAACTCCATCAGGAATAATATTTCGGCAGATATAGTCAGCCCTGGATTCTCAAAGTTCCATCAGGAGCTACATAAAAAGTCAATTGTAAAATCCGGGTTAAATTGCTTTACAGTCTTTCATGAACAGAATGCAAAGAATACTTTTTTACTATCTAATTTCCAATTTCTAACTTATTCGATCTTATAATCGCTGACAATATCTTCCAGCCCTTTAATGTTCAGAAATATAATTTCTCTTTTATTCCGGGCAATTAGTTTCTCGCTTTCAAAATCGCTCAGTTGCCTGGTAACCTGCCCGGCCGTGGTGCCGGCAATATCGGCTATGTCTTGCCTGCTTAACGAAATATTCAGCATCTTTGTTTCCGGATTCATCCCAAATACTTCATAACTATGGGTGAACGCCATTGCCACTTTTTCCCTTATGTTCATCTGTGCCTGGTATTTTACCCTCAGCTCCGCTCTTCGTAATTCCGATGCGTAGAAAAATATCAGGTTATATGCAAACTCCGGACAATTCATGCAAGCATCGTAAAACAGTTCGTTTTCAACAAAACAGACCAAAGAATCCATTACGGCAACCGCATTAAAATAGTAATAGGTTCTTCCTAGCCCCCTGTGCCCCAGTATTTGTCCTTCCTTTGCAAGGCGAACAATCTGTTCCCGTCCGTGCAAACTCGTGGTTACTACTTTTACTCCTCCCTGCTGAATGAAATAAATTCCGTAAATAGGTTCGCCTTCGCGGAAGATGTGATTTCCTTTTTTATACCAATACTGGTTTTTGTTGCTACTGATTTTATTCAACCACTCGCCAAAACATCCTTGCTTTATAAAACATTTTTCGTTTTTGCATTCACTACATTCTATCCTATTTTTCATGGTGGTAAATTCTAATACAAAAGTACATACTTTCGGATTTCGGGTTGTCCGAAGGTCTCTGCCTGGAAGAACTCCATTTATTCAAATTTAAAATTCATAATCCGAAAATCCTTATTCCCGTAATTCTGATTCCATTCAGTAAAAAAATAACCCGTTATCCCCTGACTTTATCCAGCAGGTCATTCAGCAGAACAATTTCTTCCTCATTTAGTGCAGAGAGACGTTTGTCCATACGTTCATTTTCCTTCTCTATTTTTTCAAGCAGATCTAATCCTTTTTGAGTAATTACTACATCCATCTTGCGTCTGTCCTCACCACAAATATTTCTCTCCGCCAGTTTCTTTTTCCGCAGGAGTTCAACAATTCTTGAGGCATCGCTCATCCGGTCAAGCATTCGCTCACGAATAAATTTTACAGTTGTTGCTCCGGGATTTCTGCCGCGTAAAATGCGCAGGATATTATATTGCTGGATGGTCAAATTATACTGCTTAAATACATATGAATGAAATTGAATCATCCACTTACCCGTAAAAACCAGGTTTACCGCTGCTTTGTGATAATTATTCCTGAACGGCTTTACCTGCTGTATTTCTTTTTCAAGTAGCATTTTTTTTATGTCTTTATCCCGCTTTAATATCTATTGATGCGGGGCGACACACCCGGCCATAAGTGAAAGGAGGAATAATATATTTCAGCTCCTTCAAATTAAAATTATCAAGAATTAATTTTTGCAAATACCAATCCGGCGATAATTGCCTGTATCAACCCATACACAAACCAGCTCAACACCACAGTTACAGTAATATCTAAAGAACTAAACGTAATCCACATAACTGGCAATAAGGCAACAATTGAATAAACAAATCCAAATTCTAATCCTCTTATGATAAATGTACCTTGAAACGATCCTTTAAGCCTATCCCAAAACCATGATAGGGCAAAACTTATAATAAACGCATGTAAATAGAAAAGGATATCTTTACCATTTGAATTAAATAGTGGATTATTATACTCAACAAACAGGTTTGGGAAAAACTTAACAGCAATATATAGACCTCCATAGCTAAGTATAAATAAGATACTTCCTGCTATTAATCCCGAAAAGAGAATTTTTTTCATTATTATTATTTGTTAGTATCAGTTCATAGAATTGGGTTTAACCAATTCTTTTTAAGGTTACGATGTAAAATTCAGTATTAGTGGTTTAAAGCCAAATGATGGTTATCATTTGGGATAATGATTTAAGTCATATTTTGATTGATGATAACAAACACTTTCAACCATGATGGATATCATTTTAAATATTTTTAAGCACTTTATTCAGAGAAAAACCCACAAGCTTGAACAACATTTTATTCAAATCATTCATACTGAAGTATTCCTTAAAATCCTGTATTATCGGGAGTAAACACTTTCCTTAAATACGCCTAACAGGATAGGAGAGTATGGCGGAAGAGTACTTTATGTAAAAGAGGGAAACAGGCTCAAATCGGTTTCATTATCTATTGCAGGAAGTATTTGCCAGCTTACGATTACTGTATTGATGGGTTGTGGAGGATTAATTTTTCTCTTAAATACTGATCATGCAAATGAAAGTGCCGTTATGGGTCTTTCATTTTTTTGGTTAAAAGTTTTATTATCCTTATCTGTTTTTGCCACACTCATTCTTTTATTATTTCTTTTTCGGTTGTCATGGATCATAAAATTATTTGAAAAAATTCCGGCATTTTCAAAATACGTTCAGTACATAAGTGTTCTTGATGAGTTTACTCCCAAATTATTGTTAAGGTTGCTCTTTCTTTCGCTTCTTCGCTATCTTGTTTTCGTTATACAATATATATTTTTATTGCAGGTGCTGCAGGTGGAAGTTAGCTGGCAGCAAGGGTTTTGGCTAATAGCGATATTACATTTAGTAATGGCGATCGTTCCGTCGTTTGCAATAGCAGATCTTGGAATAAGAGGGAAATTCAGTACAGAACTTTTAAGTTTGTATAGCACAAATACTATTGGAATTATAGGAACAACTTTTGGTATTTGGTTTATCAATCTTTTTATACCTGCACTTGCAGGTAGCTTTTTTATTATAAGAAAAAGAATTTTTAAAGAAAGAATTTAGTAGTACCCATGAGATATTTAGTAAAAAGTATAGCAACTCTTTTAATTATTCTTACCGCTTTTTCTTTAAAGGCAGGTGATGAATTTTGCGGAATAAGAAACACAGCATTTGTGCCCGGAGAACTGGTTACTATGAAGGTGTATTATACAACTTTAGGTATGTACATAGCTGCCGGAGAAGCGTCATTTTCTGTAGCAGTAGAAAAGTTTAATGGCCGACGTGCATATCATTGTGTAGGGGTAGGAAAATCATATTCTTTCCTTGATAATTTTTTTAAGGTCAGGGATCGCTATGAAACTTATATTGATACCGCTACTATGTTACCGCTAAAATTTATCCGTGATGTTAATGAAGGAGGGCATAAAATTTATAATAATGTAACCTTTAATCACCCGGCAGCCACTGCAGTAAGCACAAATGGAGTATTTAAAATTACAAATTGTATACAGGATATTGTGAGCGCTATGTATTACGCCAGGAATGTAAATTTTGATAAGTATAAGGTTAATGATAAAATTCCTTTTGATATGTTTTTGGATGATGAAGTAAATCACTTATACCTGAGGTATATAGGAAAAGAGAATATTAAAACGAGGTATGGAAAATTTCGTTCAATAAAAATTAGACCGCTGCTGGTAAAAGGAATCATGTTTGAAGGAGGAGAAAAAATGAATGTATGGGTTAGTGATGATCCTAATCATTTGATATTAAGAATAGAATCTCCAATTTCTGTAGGTAGCGTTAAAGTTGATATGATGGGATATAAAAATTTAAGATATCCGCTTACTTCCCTGATAAGCGCCAGGTAATTAAATATCTGAAAGATCAAAAGTATTCCTCCTTCTTATTCCCTTTTCAGTTAATTGGAGAGTGCAGCATTCAATTTCAGGATCGTGTTCAAAAAATAAAATGTAATCCTTCTGTTGTGCTTCAGTTAGAAATAATTTTTTTTCCTGTAAAGTTTGTAAAGGTTTTGTATCGTAAGCCATAACATACGGAATTGGAATGTGTGCAACTGAAGGCAGTAAATCTGCCATGAAAACAATTGTTTTTTCTTTATAATTTATTTGCGGCAACATCATTGCTTCGGTATGGCCGTTCATCAACCGAACTTTGATATTTTCTGTAAAAGAAATACCATCTTTTACATCTATAAATTTTAGTTTGCCGCTTTGTTCAATCGGTAAAATATTCTCTTTTAAAAAACTTGCCTTTTCCCTGTCATTTGGATTGATAGCCCATGCCCAGTGAATTTCATTGCTCCAGTAAATGGCATTTTTAAACGCAGGTATTAATTTGCCTGCCTGTCCCCGTCCGACCGGGTCATCCGGGCGGGCGGTAGGCAGGTCTTCTTCTCTTATTATTGATCCACCGCAATGATCAAAATGCAAATGGGTTAGAAAAACATCTGTTATATCATCTGTACTAAAACCATTTTTTGCCAGAGATTTTTCAAGCGTATCATCTCCATGTAAAAAATAATGACCGAAAAATTTTTCATCCTGTTTATTTCCCATGCCGTTATCAACCAAAATCAACCTGTTGCCATCTTCAATCAACAAACAACGCATAGCCCAGCTGCACATATTATTTTCGTCTGGCGGATTTAATTTTTGCCACATACTTTTTGGCACTACACCAAACATAGCGCCACCATCCAGTTTAAAATGTCCTGTATTTATTGAATACAATTTCATGCAATAACAGTTTTCATTTTTTGATCAACAAACAATAACAGAATTCCCCCGATAATAAAAAAGATCATAAGCGCTAAAACCGAATTTCCCATACCGCCATAAAATTCAGCTACATAACCAAAAGATAAAGTTCCGATCACGGTTCCTATTTTATCACATATATCATAAAAGCTAAAGTAAGATGCAGTGTCTTTAGTAGGCGGTAAAAGTTTTGAATAGGTAGACCTGGACATAGATTGAATTCCTCCCATCACTAATCCTACAATTGTTGCAACTAAATAAAATTCATAGCTAATGGGTTTTTCAATAGGTTTCATCTTTTCTCTTACTATTGTAATCTGTTTTTTTATGTTCCCGTCAGAGTCACCGGAAATTTCCTTTTGTTTTTCAAGAGTTATAATTTGTGACGTATAGGGTTTTAAAACTTTAGCTTGTTTAGAAATTGCAAATGCTAAAACGCAAACGCCTATCCATATTAAAATAATAACGCCCAATGTAAAAAGATTGCTGGTTCGTTTTGATAATTTTGCAAATATAGTAGCACCAAGAATAGCCACTAATTGAATAATGAGAATCGTAATAATTAATTGAGAAGTTTCCATCTTTAATTCCTGCGATGCAAAATAGGTAGCGAGATACATTACTGTTTGCACACCCATGTTATAAAAAAAGAAGCTTCTTAAAAATCTTTTTGTAACAGGATAATCCTGTAATTGTTTCCATACTTTTTTTAACTCATAAAAACCATTTATAAGAATGTTTTTTTCAGGATGTTGTTTTGAAGGTTTAGAAGGCGGAAGATTTTTAAATGTTATCTGTGCAAATCCTGCCCACCACAAACCCACAGCCAGAAAGGATAAACGGGTTGGCCATGCTCCCCATCCCCAATGCAATGCATCGTTAAGCATAATGGCAGCAAGACATACGATCATTAGCAATACGCTGCCTACATAACCCATCACAAAACCTTTGGCGCTTACTTTATCCTGGTCTTCTTCTGCAGCTATCTCCGGCAGGTATGCATTGTAAAAAACAATACTGCCGCAAAAACCAATAGAGCCAAAGATGGAACAAACAATACCAAATGAAACGTTTTCTTTAGTAAGAAAAGTTAATGCTATGCATGCTGCCGAGCCGAGATAACAAAAGAATTGCATGAAGGATTTTTTATTTCCTTTATAATCGGCAATTGAAGAAAGTATGGGAGAAAGAATTGCAATTATCATAAACGAAAAAGAAATGGAGTAAGAAGCCAGCGCTGATCTTTCATACGTTCTGCCAATAAAGTTTACTTTTTCAGGAGCAATAAAAGTATAGTAGGCAGGGAAGATTGCTGAAGTGATAATGAGTGAATAGGCGCTGTTAGCCCAGTCGTACATAGCCCAGCTGGTTATAACTTTTTTTGGAGCAGTTTGCATGGTTTATTATATAAGTTTTTCAAGATACCAAAAATGGTATTATAATATAATTCTCTGCACAACCTACATATAACCTAAATTTTTTACTTCTTTAAAATGAGGATCCACTAGAGTTGAAGATAATTTTCTGCCAGGAAAAAGTTCATGCATGGAAGACACCATTGACTTGAAATGATCTTCAATTTCAGAAGTTACATATTGTGGATTTACAATAAAATTTACTCTTAATTCCTCTGCTGAGCTAGTAGGAGAAAGTATTTGAACATCAATACTATTATCATCTTTAAAATAACCACATCCTTTAAAATACCCGGCAACGTGTGCTGCATCCAATTCTGTAACACCCTTTCCTTTCCAATATACGGTATGTTTATCTAGTTTAAAAGGGGTGCCTGTTTTTCCGTCGGTTGATATTACTGACATAAGAGATCTTAAAAAGCCCATGGTTATTTATTTTTATTGTGAGAAAATTGATTACAAGTTATTTTTCATCATCGGTTTGTTTAGTATTTGTATTGGTTTGGGGTTGTGATGCCTTTACTGTTCCCACATCTTTTATATCATCAAAATGTGTATCAGTAAGAATTAGGTGAAGGGTTTTATCGGGATATATTTTAGCTGCCATATCATTGCCGATACTTAGAAAGCTATTTTCGATCTGCGGTGTTACCTTATCCTTATCAACTATGAACCTGATATTTATGTCATTAGAATTTTTCTCAGCCTTTATTTGAACATCCATTTCATTGTCAGCGCCAAATAAACCAATGCCAGTAAGATATGTTCCAACTTTTTTTGCATCATCTTCTGTTACGCCATCACCTTTATAATAAACATGATGTTTATCATTTAATGTATATTTTTTACCGTTGGGTTTAGCAATAAGCTGGTATGCATAATAACCTAATGCTCCAAGCGCTACAATAAAACCAATAATTCTGATTGTTTTCATTTTTTTTTTGATGTTGTAAATTAAAAATTTTATTTAGAATAAAATGATCTTATGATTTTATCCAGCCTGAATAGATCAATACCAGTAATGCTATACCAACAATTATCCGGTACACTCCCCAAACCCTAAAGCCATGCTTCTTTAAAAATGTAATAAAGAATTTTATAGCTAACAATGCTACCGCAAATGCCACAATATTGCCAATGCTTAATAATTTTATTTGTTCTGAAGAAAAAGCACCGTTCTCTTTTGTGTACTTATACAATTTATACACAGTAGCTGCCAGCATGGTTGGCACAGCTAAAAAAAATGAAAATTCTGCAGCAGCGCTTCTTGTAAGTTTTTGCTGCATACCACCAATTATAGAAGCAGCACTTCGGCTAATACCGGGTATCATTGCCACGCATTGCCATATACCAATAATAAATGCTTTTGCAAAAGAAACCTCTCTTTCATTATGAACCTCGGGATTCTTAAAAGCTTTATCAATAAATATTAAAATAATTCCTCCGGCAAGCATGCTTATAGCAACTGTTTGAGAACTATCGAGCAAAGCATCAATTTTTTTTGAAAATAAAAAACCGATTATTAACGCTGGCAGAACAGCTACTGCAAGCTTTACATAAAATTGCCATTGAGAAAAATTAAAAAACTTTTTAGCATATAGAACCACAACAGCTAAAATTGCTCCTAACTGTATTGCTACTGTAAAAACTTTTGTAAACTCATCTTCCGGCATTTGCAATAATTTTTCAGTAATGATCATGTGCCCGGTAGAAGAAATAGGAATAAACTCTGTTATTCCTTCTACAATGGCTATGATGATGGATTCAGTTACTGTCATGTACAGGGTTAAGCATGCAACATAAAAAAAGGCGATGAATAAATCATCGCCAAAGGAGTTTATTTTTAAAAAAACTATTTAGGCTTCTTCATTATGGCAAATATCTCAATAATAAGCCCTGCAATAATTAATATAGGCGCAATAGTGATACGGGTTGTACTGTAAACATCTTTATCCTGGAAAACATTGGGGTTGCTGCTTTTGCCTCCTGCCATTAAAAAAAATCCAATTGCCATAACCACAAGTCCGATAAGCATCCATTTGTAATTGTCTTTGCCAAATAATGTATTGGTTACAGTTTCTTTTGTATGAGCCGGGGTAGTTGTTTTTTTCTGCTGAGCCATTTTATTTTAATAATTATAATTATAAAGATAGTTGATGAATTAATAAAGATCATCCAGTTTCATTTTTAAATATTTTAAAACCGAGCGATGCGTGCTGAATAAGGATATGAACAATCCTAAAATTATTATGCAGACAAATAACAACAACATGTTACTGTTATCATGCAGCACTTTAAAGTAGGGAACAAATTTTTCTGCGAGGGCAATAAATCCGATCATGAGCACAATTGCAATTCCCGCTGCTATTAATCCATTTATAATTGCTCTTACATTTAAAGGCTTTGCAATAAAGCTTCGTGTGGCGCCTACCATCTGCATTGTTTTTATCAGGAACCTGTTGCTGTACATTGCCAGCCGTATGGTATTATCAATGGAAATAATTACCAGAAGGAAAAGTATAATGGCAAGGATAAGGATCCAGATGGCAGCGGTTTTTACAAACTTGCTAACATAGGTTACAGTGTCAGTGGGATATTGGAATTCTGAAATAACCCCATGATAATTATTTTCAAGATAACTGCCAAGATTTGCCAGGCTGTCTTTTTGCATATAGTCAGCTTTCACAAAAAAATCTATGCTTTCCGGAAGCGGATTATTGTCTAAAAACTTTTTCCAGATCGTATCATTTTGTGCATTCCATTTTTCAATTGCTTTTTCCCGTGTTACATACTCTACATTTTTTGCGTAAGACAGCGAGGTAATATAATTTTTTACAGTATCAATTTGTTTTTTGCTTGCTGTTCTTTCTATCCAGGCATGTACCTGTATACTTTCTTTAAAATATTCTCCCGTTTTGCGAATGTTTAAAAATATCCATCCCACAATACCAAATAAAAATAATACAAGCGCAACGCCTATTATTGCATATATGTAAGATGGTTTCCCCCGTTTTGCAGATGCTTTCCCAAATTGAGCCATTGTGATCAGTTAATTAATTGATAGTTTTAGCGACATCGGCAAAAATAATTGTTTTTACAGAGGTTTAGTATTTTTGTCATTACATTGTATTGCTAATATATTTTAGTTAATCAGTGATTGGTGTTTCAGGAGAATGAATAACATTTCTTTCACAAAAAAATTTTTTGTAGCCAGCCGTTGATTTTCTATTTAGCTTCATTGGCGTCGTCCCGCACTTGCGGGATACAGCAACAACAATTCAACAAAACCATATAAGAAAAATAGTTGGATGGAATATAATTTTAGAAAAATAGAAAAAGACTGGCAGCAAAAATGGAAAGAAAGCAATGTTTATAAAGTAAGCAACGATTCTTCCAGGCCTAAATGTTATGTGCTGGATATGTTTCCGTATCCCAGTGGTACCGGTTTACATGTTGGCCATCCCCTTGGTTATATTGCCAGCGACATCTATGCAAGATATAAGCGGCTGAAAGGTTTTAATGTTTTGCATCCTATGGGCTACGACAGCTTTGGATTGCCTACAGAACAATATGCATTAGAAACCGGGCAACACCCCGCAGTTACAACAGAGAAAAATATAAATACTTTCCGCAACCAGTTAGATAATATCGGTTTTTGTTTTGACTGGAGCCGTGAAATACGAACCAGTGACCCCAAATATTATAAATGGACACAATGGATATTTCTTCAAATTTTTAATAGCTGGTATGATAAAAAAGAAAACAAAGCAAGAAGAATTGAAAAGCTGATAAAAATATTTGAACAAGAAGGCTCTTCAGCAGTTAACAGTCAACAGACAACAGACAACTTTTTTTCTGCAGAGGAATGGAACAGTTTTGATGATGCAAAAAAGCAGGAGATATTAATGGAATACCGGCTGGCATATTCTGCTTATGGAGAAGTGAACTGGTGTGAAGCGCTGGGAACAGTTTTAGCCAACGATGAGGTGATAAATGGAGTTAGCGAACGTGGCGGGCATCCTGTAGTTAAAAAGAAAATGCGGCAATGGTATTTACGGATAACTGAATATGCCGAAAGATTATTACAGGGTTTGGAAACAGTAGAGTTTACTGATGCAATGAAAGAAATGCAACGCAACTGGATAGGTAAGAGTGAAGGGGTAGAAATAAAATTCTCCCTCACCCCCAACCCCTCTCCACAAATGGAGAGGGAGGAATGGGTGAGGGTATTTACTACCCGACCCGACACCATTTTCGGAGTTGACTTTATGGTACTTGCACCGGAACATGAATTGGTACAACAAATAACAGCATTTCAACAAAAAAAAGAAGTTGAAAAATATCTTGAATATGTAAAAAGTCGCAGTGAACGTGAAAGGTTAGCAGAAGTAAAACAGATCACTGGTGTTTTTACCGGCGCCTATGCCGTCAATCCTTTTGATGGAAGAGAAATTCCTATCTGGATATCAGAATATGTTTTGGCAGGCTATGGCACAGGAGCTATAATGGCTGTGCCTTGCGGCGATCAGCGTGATTTTAATTTTGCAAAGCATTTTGGTATTCCTATTACAAATATTATTGGTGAGCATTTTAATGACGAAGAAGCCAATCCAACCAAAGAGGCTATTCTTACCAACTCGAATTTTTTAAATGGTATGCTGATGAAAGATGCCATTAGCGTAGTGATAGATAAACTGGAAGACCTTGGTATTGGCAAGAGAAAAATAAATTATAAAATGAGGGATGCAGGTTTCAGCCGCCAGCGATATTGGGGTGAACCATTTCCTATAGTTTATAAACCTGCCCGCCAAACTACAGATACCAGTGAGGCAGGCGGGAACGGAGTTGCTTATGCTGTTGATGAAAAAGAATTACCTGTTGAATTGCCGCATGTAGAAAATTACAAACCCGGTCCGGAGGGGCAAGGACCATTAGCTAATATTCCGGAATGGTACCTCATTCCTAACCCTTCTTCCCTCAACCCTAACCCTTCTCCACAAGTGGAGAAGGGAACTGGTACGGCTTTGGCTCCTAAATATTCTGTCTCTACGCCTATGCAGTATGAGCTTGCAAAGCGTATGCGAAAAGAATTTACAGAAGCAGAAGATAAATTATGGCAGCTCTTATGCAACAACCAGCTTGGAGTAAAATTCAGAAGACAACATCCCATTGATGCATATATCGCAGATTTTATTTCACTTCAAAATCGTTTGATCATAGAAGTAGACGGTGGTTACCATGAAACAGAGGAGCAAAAACTTTATGATGAAAACAGAACAAAAATTTTAAAAGAAATAGGCTTTGATGTTGTAAGATTTTCTAATAATGAAGTATTAGAAAATGCCTTCAAGGTAAGAGATAAGATTAAAGAATTAGTAACGGCATCTCCCCTCTCCACTCGTGGAGAGGGGTTGGGGGTGAGGGAGACCAACACAATGCCCGGCTATGCAGGCTCTTCCTGGTATTTTTTACGGTATATGGATCCGCATAATGATAAAGAATTTGCCAGTAAAAAAGCAACCGATTACTGGAACCAGGTAGATGTATATGTTGGC
>Ga0097691_1002370_pt1 | contig 12692 bp, 14 predicted proteins | sample NGESurdeep072012_8_FD_72858 | JGI IMG/M metagenome (GOLD analysis project Ga0097691, IMG submission 72858) | Arctic peat soil microbial communities from Barrow, Alaska - NGEE Surface sample 210-1 deep-072012 | ecosystem: Environmental > Terrestrial > Soil > Wetlands > Peat ...
ATATGTCCGCTATTGGGGGCAAAGCAGACAACATTTGCTCGCATTGAGCTTTTCAGCTTTTGACCCACAACGGAAATCGGTCGGACAGCATCCCCCTTCCAGTGTGCTTACTTAAGTTGGTACGATACCTTATCTGAGCCGGGGAGCAGGCATGCGTCGGCGCGAGTTCATTATGCTGATCGGCGGGGTGGCCGCAGTCTGCCCGCTGGCGACGCGGGCACAGCAAGCGTCAACGTCGGTCGTCGGTTTTTTGAGCAGTCGGTCACCCTCTGAATCGTCTGGCCTCGTTGATTCGTTCCGCAAGGGTTTGCGCCAAATGGGTTTCGTTGAGGGTCAGAACGTCAATATCGCATTTAGGTGGGCAGATGGGCGGTACGAGCGATTACCAGCGTTGGCTTCTGAACTTGTTGACCTCCCGGTCGCCGTGCTGTTCGCAGCAGGCGGCACCCCAGCGGCGCTCGCGGCGAAAGCGGCGACTTCGACGATTCCCGTCGTTTTCCTGACCACCGATCCGGTCGGTCTGGGACTGGTCGCGAGCCTTAGTCACCCCGGTGGGAATCTCACCGGGATTAGCAATATGGCGAGCGACCTACCGAGCAAATCGACCGAACTGCTCAAGCAGCTGATGCCTGCGGCAAACGTCATTGCCTATCTCGTCAATCCCACGAATCCTAGCTCCGCGTCTCATGCGCGGCAGGCGTCATTGGCGGCCAGCGCCTTAAGTGTCGAGTTTCGCGTCATCAACGCCGGGACGTCGCAAGAATTAGCTGACGCATTCGCGGAACTGGCGAAACGTCGAATCATCGCGCTCGGAGTCATGGCTGATGCCTTCCTCGACAGCCAGCGCGAACGCATCGTCGCGTTGTCGGTCCAGAATGGTATCGCGGGGTGCTATCCATGGCGCGACTACGTCTTGGCGGGCGGTATGATGAGCTACGGGACGAACCTGTCGGACTCCTATCGGCAGGCTGGAATCTACTTAGGACGAATTCTTCGCGGCGAAAAGCCTTCTGACCTCCCGGTCCTGCAGCCTACAAGAATCGAGCTGGTGCTTAATCTCAAGACGGCCAAGACATTGGGTATAGCCGTGCCACCTACGCTCCTCGCCATAGCCGACGAGGTGATCGAATAGATTTCCAACCTGCTGCGCTGCATGGGTCTGCTGCTGGCACCGAACGGACATGGTGAGATGTCCGACTTGAGTCCGCTTTCGGAGGTATAGCAGACGTCATTTGCTCAGAGCGAGTATTTCGCCTTTTGACCCAAGGCGGACATTGGCATCAGCCGGACAACGGACCACCAGACTGCTATAATCGGCATTCATTGTCCCGAGCCGGGGTGCGTCGTGAGTAGTGAGCGCGTGGAACGGCGGCTGGCGGCAATAATAGCTGTTCAACCTAGTTGCGAACCAGTACCTGGAAATGATGATCACAGTAGCTGAGCTTGAAGAGCTTATCGTCAGGACACCCGCCGGCGAGCAGGTTGTTTTTGAAAAAAGAGAAATCGGCTCGACCGACAGCGTTGCTGAAAAGCTCAATCAACTGAAATTAAGCCGCAGCGGCGATCCGCACTATGTCATTTTCGTTGGGATCAATAAGTTTGGCGAATGCCTGCTAACAGCTTTCCCGACCATGGGCGATCCCCTAGAATTTCGGGCGCGCCATCAGATGGGAGGTCCTTTTGACAAGACTGCCGGAGAAAGTTGAAACAAGGGCGTCGCGCGTTATCAGTGGTGAGCGGGTAACTGGTTTACTGTTCGGCCGATGTCGCCTAATGGCACGTTTGAGACATGCCGACGGACTCTGAAAATGTCTGCTTATCGGGGTAGACCGGAAGTGGTCGGCACCCAGACAGAACGACGCGATTGACCCATCTGCGACATTGGGCCTGATGAGCATCCGACGCCGAGACTAGGCCAAGCCCGCACGGCGAAACCCTTCCAAATAGTGATCGAGATCGGCGTCCAGTTTGATCGGCATTTGGCGCGCGATCCAGGCGAGAGAAATATTGGGTTGCGCGCGGCGAAGCTCCTGCAAAGCGGCCCTGGCGACATCGTCCCGTCCGGCCATGCCAGCGGCGGCCGTCATGACCCGGTGGGCACCGACAAAATCGCCGCGTTGCCGGATGGCTTGGCGTGAAAGACGCATCGCCTCGTCATAGTCGCGCCCGATAAAATGGGCGTAGGCAGCAATACCGCAATACACCGCCGAGAACGGATCGCGCGGGCTCAGCCGCAGCGCACGGCGTGCGGCCACGATCGCTTCTTCCCAGCGCCCGCAATAGGACAGTGCCAGGCCGTAATAACCCTGTGCCATCGAGAAGTTCGGATTGAGCCGCAGCGCCAATTCGAACTCGGCCAGCGAGTCGTCGAAGCGCCGCGTAAACAAATAAGCGCAGCCCAGCGCGTTGTGCGCCCAGGGATCCTCGCTGTCGACCAGGATCGCCTCCAGCGCCGCGCGCTCGGCGATCGGTGCGGACGCGGCCATGTCCGCCCAACCCATATGGGCGCTGAAGGTATGGCTGGTGGCGAGTACGCCGAGCGCCTGTCCATAGTTTGGGTCGATGGCGATCGCCTTCTCAAGCAGGGCCTGCGCGACCAAATTATCCTGCCGCGTCACCGGCCAGTAATGCGACAGCGCCCGCATCACCAGATCCCAGGCGTCCAGGCTGTCGGGCGGTTTACGCTGGGCATGGAAGTTCTCCGCGGCGTAGAGCTGCGGTTCGATCGCGGCGACGATGGCTTCGGTGATCTCGTCCTGGACCGCGAACACATCAGCGAGGCCGCGGTCGTACCGCTCCGCCCAGATGTGGCTGCCGGTGGCGACGTCGTTGAGCTGCACGGTAATGCGCACGCGGTCGCCGCCCTTGCGCACACTGCCTTCGACCACATAGCCGACGCCGAGCTCCTCGGCGACCTGCTTCATATGAACAGCCTTGCCCTTGTATATGAACGAAGAGTTTCGGGCGATCACGAAGAACCAGCGCAGCTTGGAGAGCGCGGTGATGATGTCCTCGCTGATGCCGTCGGAAAAATACTCCTGCTCCGGATCGCCGCCGATGTTGGTGAAGGGAAGCACGGCAATGGCGGGCCGGTCGGGTAGCGACAAAGCCGTGCGCGACAGCTCGTGGATTTCATCCTGCGGCAGATCGGTGGCAGGCGCGGCACCATTTTGGTGCGTGCGCACGGTGCCGACGAAGCGGAGGCCCTTGCGCGGGATAGTTCGGATCAGTTTCTGGAGCTCACCGCTGTCGCGGATGGCCTTTCGGGCGGCGTTGATGCGGCTGGTCAGCGTCGAATCCGACACGATCCGGCCGCCCCAGACTGAAGCGATGAGATCGTCCTTGCTGACGACGCGGTCGCGGTTCTGCACCAGGTAAACCAGCAGGTCGAACACTTGCGGCTCGATTGCAATGGTATCGGATCCGCAGCGAAGCTCGCGCCGGTCGGTATCAAGCGTATGGTCATCAAAGAGAAATTGCACGCCGCCTCCAAATCCAGACTACGATGCCGCTCTAAAGGAATAATCAAGGCCCTCTCAAGGACAAATCAAGCGCCGGGCAAAGTCTTTCGGTAGCGCTCCCGTCATCCTCCGCGCGTCTCAAGGACGATCTTCGTGATCGCACCCGACCGGAGGAAACCATGACCCAGACCCATGCAATCAGCCAGGACACCAAAGGTAGTCCAATAGCCAGAATCACGGCATTCTTCTACGGACTCGTCGCCTATCTCGTGTTCTTCGGCACATTTCTCTACGCCATCGGCTTTGTATCGGGCTTGGTGGTGCCCAAGACGATCGACACCGGCACAGTCGTGCCGATGACGGAAGCGCTCGTCGTCAACATCCTCCTGATGTCGCTGTTTGCTGTGCAACACAGCGTGATGGCGCGCAGGCAATTCAAGCAATGGTGGACGCAATACGTGCCGAAATCGGTCGAGCGTAGCACCTACGTGCTGTTTGCCAGCCTCGTGCTCATCCTGCTGGTCTGGCAGTGGCGTCCGATGCCGACCGTGTTGTGGCAAATCGACGATCCGCAAATCGCCATGGCGGCATCGGGCCTTTCGTTGGTTGGCTAGTTGATCGTGCTGACCAGCACGTTCCTCATCAATCATTTCGAGCTGTTCGGACTGCATCAGATCGCTAACAATCTCGCTGGCCGCCCGATGCCGGCGCCGCGTTTCCGCACTCCGCTTTATTACAAGTTTGTGCGGCATCCGATCTACCTCGGCTTCATCATCGCGTTCTGGGCAGCACCAACGATGACGATCGGACACCTGCTGTTCGCAGCGGTGACCACGGCTTACATCGTGGTGGGTATCCTGCTGGAAGAGCGCGATTTGGTCGATCTCTTTGGCGACGACTACCGCCGCTACAAGGACCGTGTGTCGATGCTGGTGCCCTGGCGCAAGTCAGCCTGATCGATCAATTCAAGCCGAATTATATGTCGGCACCGGAGTCCACCGGTGCCGATGTTGTCGTCACCGCACAAGAACGGGATTTTCGTCGTGATAGAGGAAGAGCGTGGCTGCGTCGATTACGATGAGTCCGGGGCCGGGCCAACGATTGTGCTCGTGCCCGGATCGTGCAGCACCGGAGCCGCGTGGCGACCTATCATCGCTGCGTGGGACAACCAATTTCGCTGCGTCACCACGAGCCTGCTCGGCTATGGCGGAACTGCCGAACGCCGGACAGCGGGCGATGCTTCCATTTCTCACGAAACCGATGCGCTCGAGTCGGTCATTCGAAGGGCCGACGGCCCCGTCCATCTGGTTGGTCATTCGTTTGGTGGCCTGGTCGCGCTCGCCGTGGCACTTCTCAATCGAGTACCTCTAGCAAGTCTCGCCATCCTGGAGGCACCAGCGGTGGAGGTGTTGCGAGAGGAAGGAGACGATCAGCACTATCTCGCATTCCGTCAAATGACGGAGTCGTATTTCGCCGCCTTCGAGGGCGGAAGCGTGGAAGCGATCGCATCGATGATCGATTTTTTCGGTGGCGCCGGTACCTTTGCTGCCTGGCCGCCGCGGGTTCGTGCCTACGCCGTAGCGACGACGCCGGTAAATGTCCTTGATTGGGCAAGCGCGTATGGTTTCCCGCTATCGGCGGCCTCTCTTGCTCAAGTCCGCGTCCCAACGCTCGTCATTCGGGGCGGAGCAAGTCACCCTGCAATGCAACACGCTAATGCGCTCGTTAGCGGGTGCATCAGCGAAGCGGCTCTCGCGACGATCGACGGAGCCGCCCATTTTATGGTCGCGACGCACGCCAACGAGGTGGCCCGTTTAATCGCACCGCACGTGCTTCGTGCAGAAGCAAGATCTAGAATTAGAATACCAGTTGGGGGAGCACAGTTGAAGATCGATAGTGGGCACCATTGTTGGAAATCTTAGAGGGCATGACTGGTCATGTTCGAACTTATCCAATTTCAATCCGAAGGCGTGGTGATGCGCGGCCGCCTCTATCGCGCGCGGTCGCGCGCCTTCGCCATGTATAGTTTCGCCATGTATAGTGATGACACACGGGACCTCGGCTACAATCCGAGTGGTCGCGGAGGACTATGCCAACATCTTTAATCGCTCAGGTATGAGCGTCCTGCTCTATGATCGTCGCAACAACAGCTCGCAGTGCTGTTAGGATTTCCGCAAGGCCACAAGAAGCCCATGGTTTGTTCAGCTATTGGCACTTTTCGGCCTCGATGCAATGTCCGACCCAAGCGCGCGCCGTAGGTGCCCAAAGGCCCACCGTCCGGCTCAAATTGTGACCAGCGTAACGCCGTTCACGAGGCTGTTGGCCAGCATGAAGTTGCCGTCGCGTGTGACCGACGTGTTGCGCACGATGTTTCCGCCGCCCGGGATCGCCCAGCTCTGGAATTTCGCGCTTTTGGGATCGAAGCGCACGACGGTATTCGGGGTCGACCCGGACTCGCTGTACCAGATGATGTCGTTGATCGCCGAGATGCCGTAGGGCTCAGACTTCGGCCCGCTCGGAGATTGCCACTCGGTCACTTTGCCGGTCGCCGGATCGAGGCGACCCAGATAACCGCGCGGGAAGTCGGAGTACCAAACGATGTCGTCGCTGGTGATCGCGATGCGCCGTGGGCGGGACGCCGCATCGGGCAGCAGGTACTCACGAAATTCCATCGTCCTCGGATCGACGCTGCCCACCTTGTTGGCGCCAAACTCGACGAAGAACACAGTACCTTTGGAATTCAACGCCATGCCGTAGGGGCGCGCATTTGCCGTCGGTGGCGCGAGCAGTTTGATCTCGCCGGTCTTCGGGTCGAGACGCCCGATCCGGTTGGCATTCTGCATCGTGAACCACAGGATGCCGCTGTTGTCGAAGATAAGCGTATGCGGATCGCCCGACTCCGGAGTCTTGTACTCGGAGACTGCCCCCGTCTTCGGGTCGAGCTTTCCGATCAACGATCCGGTGTTTCCCGTGTACCAGATGTTGCCGCCACTATCCTCCTTCAGGCCGTGTGGTCCGGAATGCGCCGTCTGGAGCGGAAATTCCTTGATGTCTCCGGTCTTCGGATCGACCCGGCCGAGCACATTGGCCATCTGGCCTGAGTACCAGAGCGAGCCGTCCCGCGCCGCCAATGGGTCATGCGGCCGCGACCCGGGGGTGGGAGCCTGCCACTCCTTGAACGAAATTTCGGCGGGCCCCGGGATTACCACCCCGGCAGGCTTGCCCTTTTCCGGGAAGCTCTTGGTCAGGTATTCCCTGAGCGGCTCAACCTGGTCCGCCGGCACGGGAGCACCTTGCTTGGCCATCATACGCAGGACAGTGCGCCAGCCCTCGGGCGTGTAGCCTGAGCCCACGCGGCTCAATAAAGTGTGGCAGCTATTGCAGTTGGCCGCCGCCAATTCCTTGCCAGGGCCATCGGGCAACTGCTGGCCCCAGGCGGGAAGCCCACAGCAGAGCAGCGCTGCCGTCAAAACCGTGCATGATTTGCCGGACATGATACCTCCCTGAAATTCGCGCTCTACGTTGCCCGCGGCGCAAAGTTGAACGGGTTCAGCGTCGTCCGCAAATCAGCGCGCGTCCAGCCCAAAAACAAAAACCCCGCCATTTACGGCGGGGTCCAGTCTGGGAGGAGAGAGCCTGACCGGCTCTCGGTAGAACTCTTGATCAGGCGGGAATGCGCTCTTCGACCTCGTGCGGCTCGCGCAGCACATAGCCGCGGCCCCATACGGTCTCGATGAAATTGCGGCCTTCGGAGGCGTTGGCGAGCTTCTTGCGCAGCTTGCAGATGAAGACGTCGATGATCTTCAGTTCCGGCTCGTCCATGCCGCCATAGAGATGGTTGAGGAACATTTCCTTGGTGAGCGTGGTGCCCTTGCGGAGCGAGAGCAGCTCCAGCATCTGGTATTCCTTGCCCGTCAGATGCACGCGCTGGCCGCCGACCTCGACCGTCTTGGTGTCGAGATTGACCACGAGATCGCCGGTCTGGATCACCGACTGGGCGTGGCCCTTGGAGCGGCGCACGATCGCATGGATGCGCGCAACCAGTTCGTCCTTGTGGAAGGGTTTGGTCATGTAGTCGTCGGCGCCGACGCCGAGACCCTTGACCTTGTCCTCGATGCCGGCGAGGCCGGAGAGGATCAGAATGGGTGTTTTGATCTTCGACACCCGAAGCTGCTTGAGCACGTCGTAACCGGACATGTCGGGCAGGTTGAGGTCGAGCAGAATAATGTCGTAGTCGTAAAGTTTCCCGAGATCGACGCCTTCTTCCCCGAGGTCCGTCGTATAGACGTTGAAACTCTCGGATTTGAGCATCAGTTCGATCGACTGCGCGACGGCGCTGTCATCTTCTATCAGCAAAACGCGCATGCCAGTCCCCTATAGTCTCGCTCCGGGCGTCAGGTCGGCCGCACTTGCGGCACTCAAAACGCCTTTGAACAACTGATTCGGATCCTGACGACATATGGTTAACAAAATCTGATTCGTATCCGCAAGCTCTATCCGTGCAATTTTTAGCGAATCGCCCTAAGATATTGCGTCGAAGCAGGTTTTTGTATCCGTTCCCGTTCAAGTTCCATATTAAGAGACGGGTCTAACCGACTCCCGCGACTCGACCTTCGTTCTAACGGTCAAGCACACTTTCAGTCACCAAAGACAGTGACGTAATGATTAACGATGCGGGTAAACACCAAGTTAAGGGCGCGGCCACAAAGCGCGGAAACTTAAGGTTTTCGCAATGAAGGCGCTCGCCGAGCAGATCAGCGACATCGACGGCGTCAACATTTATGGCCGCGTGGTTGGCGTGCGCGGCCTGATGGTCGAGATCGCAGGGCCGATTCACGCGATGTCGGTCGGCGCCCGCATCGTGATCGATACCGGCGGCAATCGCCTTATCCCGTCCGAAGTCATCGGCTTCAATGGCAACAACGCCGTGGTGATGCCGTTCGCCGGCCTCGAAGGCGTCAGGCGCGGCTGCCGCGCAGTGATTGCCAATGCCGCGAGTCAGGTGCGGCCTTCGCTATTGTGGCTCGGCCGCGTGCTCAACGCGATGGGCGAGCCGATCGACGGCAAGGGGCCGTTGCCGCAGGGCCCGTCGCCGATGCCCTATCGCAACTCGCCGCCGCCGGCGCATTCGGGCAAACGCGTCGGCGCGCCGCTCGATCTCGGCGTGCGGGCGCTCAATACCTTTCTGACCTGCTGCCGCGGCCAGCGGCTCGGCATCTTCGCCGGCTCCGGCGTCGGCAAGTCGGTATTGCTGTCGATGCTGGCGCGCAATGTCGACGCGGACGTCACGGTGATCGGCCTGGTCGGCGAACGTGGGCGCGAGGTGCAGGAATTTCTGCAGGATGACCTCGGAGAAGAGGGGCTGGCGCGGTCGGTGGTGGTGGTGGCGACCTCCGACGAGCCGGCATTGATGCGGCGCCAGGCGGCTTATCTGACTTTGGCGATCGCCGAATATTTCCGCGATGACGACAAGGATGTGCTGTGCCTGATGGATTCGGTGACCCGCTTTGCCATGTCGCAGCGCGAAATCGGACTGTCGGCCGGCGAGCCGCCGACCGCCAAGGGCTATACGCCCACGGTGTTCACCGAATTGCCAAAACTGCTTGAGCGCGCCGGTCCCGGGATCGGCGTCGGCACCATCACCGGCATCTTTACGGTGCTGGTGGACGGCGACGACCACAATGAACCGATCGCAGACGCGGTTCGGGGCATCCTCGATGGCCATGTGGTGATGGAGCGGGCCATCGCCGAGCGCGGTCGTTTCCCCGCGATCAACATTCTCAAGTCGGTGTCGCGCACCATGCCGAAATCAGCCGATCCGGCCTATCTGCCTGTAATCACCAGGGGGCGTCAGGTGATGGCAACCTATGCCGACATGGAGGAACTGATCCGGCTGGGAGCCTATCGGGCAGGGTCGAGCACCGAGGTCGACGAGGCGATCCGGCTGCATGAGCCGCTGGAGGGCTTTCTGCGCCAGGCCAAGGACGAGGTGACCGGCCTTAACGACGGTTACCGGCAACTTGAGCAAATCCTCGGGAATTTGGAAACGGAACGCTAACTTTGTCAGGCCATCATCCGCGCCACATAAGTAGCGATGCCGGTGGGGCCCCTGGGGGATGCCGGTTCTGTCCCGCGATCAGATTGGGACTTCTGGGGAGTATGAGTCGATGAAGTCACGTGACACGCTAATCCGCCTGAAGAAGTTTCAGGTCGATGAAAAGCGCCGAAGGGTCGCCCAGATTGAAGGCATGATCGCCGATTTCCTGCGTATGTCGGTCGACCTTGAGCGCGAAATCCAAAGCGAGCAGGAGCGCGCCGGGATCAACGATCCCACGCACTTCGCCTATCCGACCTATGCCAAGGCGGCGATCCAGCGGCGGGAAAATCTGACCCGCTCCGCCGACGAACTGCGTATTCAGCTTGAAGACGCCAAGAGCCTGTTGGGTGAAGCCTTCGAGGAGCTCAAGAAAGTCGAGCTGCTGGACGAGCGCGATCAGGCTCGCGAGCGCGCGGAAGAAAATGCCCGGGAACAGGCCGATCTCGACAGTATCGGCCTGATGCGCGCACGCATCGGGGCAATTGCCTGACGCTCTGCCATCCGTCACCGGCTAAAGCAACTTCAGAACCCGGGCCGCGAGGTCCGGGTTTTTCTTGATCAATGTCCACAGGCCGGCCATCGGTGACTTGGTGCAACGGTTTGGCGCAAGATATGATACGACAGCTCTGAAATGCCGCTCCGCTATACAAAAGCGATGGGGTATCGCGATTTTGGGGACGCTGAATGCTGACGCCAGCTGAGCTGGTCTGGCTGATTGCCGCCGTTGCGAAGGGGGATGAGGCTGCTTTTGAGCGCCTCTACGCCGCCACGCGGGCGAAACTCTTTGGCGTGGTGCTGCGTATCTTGCGCCGACAGGATCTCGCGGAGGAGGTCATTCAGGAGGCTTACGTCAAGATCTGGAACAGTGCCGGACAATTCAATCCGGGCCTGTCGTCGCCGATCACGTGGATGGCGTCGATCGCCCGAAACCGGGCCATCGACGTCGTGCGCAAACGCAGCGAGGTCTCGATCGAGGAGGAGCCGGCGGCGATGGAGGTGGCTGCCGACAGCCCGGACCCGCTGGCGCGCCGGGAGATGACCGAAGAATTGAAGCGTTTGCTTGAGTGCGTTGGCCGTCTGGAGCCGGATCGGCAAAAGCTCGTGCTGCTGGCCTACTACAACGGCTGGAGCCGAGAGCAGCTGGCGGCGAAGTTCGAGACGCCGGTGAATACGGTGAAGACCTGGCTGCGCCGCAGCATGATGGACATCCGGGAGTGTCTTGAACGTCTTGAACTTTAGATGATGGCCTACAGCGAAGACCATATCGCGCTCGCCGCGGAATACGCGCTCGGCACTCTCGATGCCGATGAGCGGGCGCAGGTCGAGACCATGATGTCCGTCGACAAGGATTTCACGGCGATGGTCCAGGCATGGGAACATAAGCTTGGCGTTCTGAACCAGATGGTCGGATCGGTCGAGCCTCGGCCCGAGGTCTGGGACAGGATCAGAACAGCCGTGGAACTTTCCCAACCGCAGGCGTCACTGGTGCTTCCCGAGGCGCCGCCGCCGCCGGTCGCTTCTGAAGTGGTTGAGCCTGCCGCGGCGGTGGCCAGCTCCAACGTCCTCCGGTTGTCCACCCAGGCCCGGCGCTGGCGCAATGTTGCGACGTTCATGACGGCGATCGCGGCGGCACTGGTCGCCATGATCGCGGTCGGGATTTATCAACCGGATTTGCTTCCCGACAGGATTCGTCCGAAGCCGCGGACGCAGGTGGTTGAGGTAAAGGCGCCGCCGGCTGCAACGCCGCCGTCCGCCCAGTATGTCGCCGTCCTGCAGAAGGAGGGCGGGTCGCCTGCGTTCATTCTCACGGTTGACGGGGCGACCAGGAACTTCACGGTCCGCAAGGTCGGCGCCTCCGCGGAGCCCGGCAAGAGCTTCGAACTCTGGCTGATCTCGGACAAGTTGCAGCGGCCGCGTTCGCTGGGCGTGATTGGCGGCGGCGACTTCACCACGCGTCCCGTACTGGCGGCTTACGATGCCAACGTCATCAATGCGGCGACCTACGCGGTGACGATCGAGCAGGCGGGCGGGTCGCCAGACGGAAACCCGCACTCGGCGCCGGTCTTCGCCGGCAAGCTGATCGAGACCGTTCCGCCGGCCGCCGCCGCGCCGTCGTCTTCGCCGGCCCGTTAAGGTCTGATTGGAATTCGCGCGGTGCCGCATGGGCCAAGTCTCCCATGGGGAGAGGTCGGCGCGTAGCGCCGGGTGAGCGGTTGCGGCCTATCGATAGGCCGCAACCCCTCACCCCAACCCTCTCTCAACAGGAGAGGGGGCGCGTACCCGCTGCGATGAAGAGCGCGACCATATCGCCCCACAAAAAGAAAACGCCCGTGGGGAGCGGGCGTTTTCGGTCGTCTTAGTCAACTTGGGGGTTATAGTTGGGTCTTCTACATACTCACGTGGCGACTTTGGGGGGCTGGTAAAGAGCCGCGTGAATTCACAAAATCATTAGCGGACTTCCGACATGTTCGAACTGGTGATGGTCATGGCCTTGCCGGCCTTGATGACGCGTGCAGTCTGGGTGTAGCCGTCGTCCGAATTGTTGCGAGCCGAGATGCCGAAGCCCGCCACCGCGATACCCGCCACGAGCGCAACCACCACGATCTTGAGGTGGGTCGAGCGATCTGCGCTGTAGATCGAATGGTTCATGGAAGCCTCCTGCCGCCTTCCTGCACCTTGCGGATTTGTCTGTTGCATCCGCCGGCAGGTTCAACATCTCGAGGCTACAAACGTAGGGATTCGGTCTTTGGTTCCTAAGAGGCGATCACAAGTCAGTGAAAAGACTTGAACGCCCGCGAGCGGGGAACCGGCGCCGAACCTCCGAAATGGGAGATTATTGAATTATTACATCACGTTACGGATTTTGAACGTGCCGCAGCGCAAACGGCGCCAATTCCGGCCGAGCCGAAAAAATCATTTGCCTGTGACCGAAAAGCCCCGCCGCCGGCGCTTCGAGCCGCTCCCGGTCAGTGGGGCGCCGCGCCAGCGAAGGCGGTCCAGCCATAGCCGGGCCGGCCATGATGGAAGCCGTTCGAAAAGGGTGCATCGAGAGGCAGTTGCTCAAGGCGCGCCAGCGCCTCCTCGACAGCCAAAGCTCCGTCAAGGACGCCGCGAAAGGTGGTCGCAACGGCCAC
>Ga0097691_1002371_pt1 | contig 12692 bp, 12 predicted proteins | sample NGESurdeep072012_8_FD_72858 | JGI IMG/M metagenome (GOLD analysis project Ga0097691, IMG submission 72858) | Arctic peat soil microbial communities from Barrow, Alaska - NGEE Surface sample 210-1 deep-072012 | ecosystem: Environmental > Terrestrial > Soil > Wetlands > Peat ...
CTTGGCGAATCAGGCGCAGCACCGCTTCGCGCGCCGACTCGGCCGCGGGATGCTCGGGAGCCTGCGAAAGAAAACTCTGGAAGTCTTCGAGCGCCGGCTTGAAGCATTCCAGCCGCTCGAACAGACCGCCGCGTTCCACCAGCTCGTCGAGCGCGCGCGGTTCCAGCATGATAATCCGGTCAAGCGCCGACAGCGCGCGCGTCCAGTCCGACGCGCCCATGTAAACCGGAATTTCCATTGAATCCTGATTCTGACTAGCACCGGCACTAGGCGGTTTGCAAAGCGAAGTTCGAGCTCGGTTTTGGTCCAAGGGGCTTTCCACGACCCCGCAACGGACCAGTTCTGCCTCGCGTTGGCATAAAACACCACGAAACTGACGCTTTTCCAACCGAGTTCTCAGACACTTATCTCTTTGCCTCCCTATCTCGTCACCGAAATCTCCTCCGCTCTGCGGGCCGCCTTGTATCTGTGAATTGAGTTGTGCAGAACGAAGGGAACAACCGCCGCGCACCACCAGCATCGGTTGCCTCTCTGCGCTTTGCTCTCGACTTCGTCTCTTGCCATTCTTGTTCACCGCGGCTTCCTCCTCTTTCACCAACCCGATCTTTCGATCGGGCGAGGACCTTCCAGGCGCGCGAACCACATCGATGCGCGATATTGCCAGGCGTGAGGGAGATGCCCGGATAGCTGTTGCAAGGACGCGGCGAGTCAACTCCGTTTCGCCGGGTTGACCTTGCACCCAAGCCTTGATACAAAGCAGTGTCGCCTGAGGACGCTAGGAGGTGGGCTGTTTTTTTTGCTCCGGGTGGCGGACGCATGCCAAAAAGCGCTGCTGAGCGCCGCGGTGCTGCCGCGGGGACCGGGCATCCTGGGGCCAGATGACGAGGATTATAAGCGCTACGACGAGCCTGTTTGCCGCCCCGTGAGCGCGCAAGGGGCAAGATTAACGACCGCGGCTGTTGCCAGTAGAAGATGTGCTGTCCACCGATTTCCTGCAATCGCTCGACTACCCGCTATCATTTCCGAAGACGTTGGGATGCTTGGTGCTGACTGTTAGAGGAGAGACGATTAGTGGACTCAGCTAGAAACGGACGGCTCCGCGACGAGTGTCTGAAAGATCGAAGCTTGGCGCGAGCACTATAACGAGAGTCGTCCTCACCCTCACACTGCTCTGGGCTACGTTCCACCGAGGGAATTTGCTCAACAGGCCGCACGAACGTCGGCCCATCAACCCGCATTTTTCACTCTCCGACTGGATGAAGAATTGAGGGACCCTCAGCTGGCAGCGCGACCGATGACAGCGCTGCGGGTGACAATAACTCGCCCGATTCGCGGCCTTTGCTCAAAGAGGAGAATGACGACACATGATTTCGTAAGGCCCGAAATCGCTAAGCGTTTGTTTTCTATTCCAAGAATATGTGGGAGCCTCACAACGAGGAGCAACACTTCTTCAATGGGTGGAACCATCGCTACTACTCTATCGCGCAATCCGTAACGACCAGGCCGTCTCGCGCAGACGCATCCGGGAGATCGCCGTGGCGCGTGTACGTTTCGGCTACTTCAGTATTTACGTAGTGCTGCGGCGCGAGATGATTGAAAATCAATGAGCATAAGTAGTCTCTGTGGATTAGAAAGCGTCATGACTTATGGACCTAAGCAACTCGACCGTAGTCTGCGCCACCCGAGCGGGCTCGATCATTCGCATGCAATAGATCGTAGAATATCGACATCGCGCTTTCTCGCAGGGTTGGCATGCGAGTCCGGTCGCGATAAGCGGCCAAACCTTCGCACCCGAGGATTCGATCAATCGAGAATCCGAAGCGCCAAATAGAGTTATAGTCGGGACGCCCAACAGACCGGCAAAGTGCCGGGCGCTGCTGTCCATAGTTATCGTCAACCGCGCCCTCCCGATCGCGACTATTGCGTCTCTCGGCGTTCCGGAGAGGAAGGTGACTCGCGTGTTTGACTGCATCGCGGACTTGATGGCCGTTACGTCGTCCGGCATGCCCAAAACGGCTATTCGGCACTCAAGGGGCAGCTGTTTGATTAGCTCGACGTAGTAGACGATCGGCCACTTCTTGTTTTCCGTCGACGCACCTGGATGTATGAGGACATCGTAGAGAGGAGGTTCGATCCTCCGGCGCAGCTCCGGAACGAAGGGCACTGGGCGAATCGGTCCAACTGGGATGAAGCCGCTTGCCATTGAGTAAGCCACCCACTCGCGAAGTTCATATGGCAACTTCCTGTCGACTGGGACCCGTACATCGAATAACCACGAGAACTTTTCGCTCTGTGCGCCAGCGAGCTTGGCTCTGCGCCAGTGCAGACGTCGTATTAGCCATAGAAGAAGCGGAATCTTCCAGCTAGCCGCGATGCGAGGCGCGTGGGGCGAAATCCAGACAAGGTCGGGATCGAGACGGCGCATCGCACCGAAGAACTCAGAAAGTTTATTTGGGCCACCGCGCAGGGGCAGTTCTTCGATGACCAGGTTTCCTCCACAGGCTCTGAAATCGAGTAGCTCAACGAAATCGCGAATTTCGCGGTTCGGGAAGATCAGTACCACGACATTCGATCCGCGACCTAATTCCGCAGCAATCGTAGGAGCGGCGTTGAAGATATCTCCGATTCCCTTGAAAGCGCCGAAAATAACCTCTCGGGCCGCCATTACCAGCACGCCCCTTGGCTTGGAATCCTTCGGGTTGCAGCCGAGCTGACTCGATTGTCCGGCTCAACGGGTGTCAAACCCATCGAGATCTCAAGATTGGGTACCCGCATGATCGGCACCCCCTTATAGCCGGCGGTTCATAGGTTACGACCGTCCCTAATTTGGCAGCGGGTTAGCCTTTTGTCAATCTACAAGCCGATTTTGTTAACCACTGCGGCACTCTCCACGAAATCGGCAAAGTGGCCCGCAAACCCTGCTCGCGCACAGGCGCCCGCTATGCTGGCCGCGCTCGCGCAGTTTCCCCACGCACCCGTGGCGTGCCGGGCGATGTGCTTATTTCGAGCCAGCCGTTCTGACCGCGCCCTGAGCCGCACCAAGCACACCAAGCGCGAGCCATCCCAAGGCCGTGGCGCCAATCAGCAGCATCACTGTTACAATCACCGTCCAGAAACTGCCGGTCGGTTTGGCAAACGGCTGCGGTTTGAAGCGTAGCTCGCGTTCCGCGCGTTGCTGGTGAATCGTTTCAAGATCGACTGCCCGTGAGCCGACCGCGCCGGTGGTGGCGGTGGGCGACGGCGCGCTGGGGTTCTGGGCCGCGGTGCGCGAGGTGTGGTCCGAGAGCCGCGAGCAGGCCTGCTGTGTCACAAGCTCGGCAATGTGCTCGACAAGCTGCCCCAGCGTTTACAACCCCGCGCCAAGCGCGCGCGGCACGAGATGATGTACGCCGAGCGCCGCGCCGACTGCGAGGCCGCAAGGCTTCGCTTCGAGGCCGAGTATCAGGCCAAGTACCCCAAGGCGGTCGAGTCGCTTACCTCCCACTCGGAGCGCCTGGTTACCTTCTTCGATTTTCCCGCCGAGCACTGGAAGCACTTGCGCACCACCAATGTCATCGAGTCGCCGTTCGCCACCGTGCGGCTGCGCGAGCGTGCGACCAGGGGGCGCGGGCTCGAGAACCAAAGGCTTGCTGATGGCATTCAAGCTGCTCGACATGGCCCAGCTTCGCTGGCGGCGCCTCGATGGCGCTCACCTGCTGCCGCTGGTGCGCGGTGGCGCGAAATTCGTCGATGGAGTCCGCCAGGATCGACCAACGGAAGTTATTCAATCAAGCGAGACCGAACCAAGGGAGGCCGCCTGATCATGACCGGCCGATCCACAACATTTGACAATTACTCCCAAAACTTCGGCGAATGCCACTCTCCAGTCCGCAGGTTGACCTCGGATGGCAGGTCTTGGTATAAATAATGCTCTTTCAAGGACGCGTAAGGCCGGTTCCCAGAGGGCGGACGAAATTGTTCTCCCAGCCAGCCGGAAACAAATATGCTGAAATCGCCACCGGCTTGTTTAACGCGCTTTCCGACAAGCAGAAGATACTGCGGGATCGCCATTGTCAATCGTATCTTGACGATGCGCTTTTCGTGATTGCGAGGCAGACGCTCACGATGGCGGTCGTTGGCCGAAACACGTAAGATGCCATAGAGAGTGATGCGAGGGGTGAGTTCGAGGTCGGTAGTGCACTTGTCGTGGCGGGTATAGCGCACGAGCGCGCGCGCCAAATCGACAACTGAAGTGAAGATGCCGCGGACGCTGCAAATCTGAAATTAATTCTAGCAGAATGCGGAAAAAGGATCGTTTCTCACTCGACTACTACGTCATCCTGCTAGAGCATGACGTTGGGAGTTTCGTTCACATTGTTATGCGGGGAGACGCTTAGTGGACTCACCTAGAATCAAGCGTGGGGTATATAAACCCGGCATACTGCCAGAACGGGGCGAAAGGGCTGCAGAGCCATATGACGTGTCCGACCAAATAGATCTTAGTGAGTACCTGTTTGCGATCAGATATCGCTGGCGGCTGATGACGGTTACCATATTACTTACGCTGGTTGCGACCTTTGTCGTTACCAAGTTTGTGATGAGGCCTTGGTATCGTGCTGAGGCGATCATTAGGCCTGTCGGCCAAAACACCGTCTTACAAGAGACGACAGGTATGCTGAGCGGTATTGGTGGCACCAGTGCGCTCGGAAGCCTGGCAACGGGAATCCTGGGCAACTCGTCAGGAAGCGGCGATGGCGAATACATGCCAACACTTACAAGCTTTTCCTTCACAAACGCTCTAGTGAAGAAACATCAACTAAGGGAGCATTTGTTGGCCGAGGAGAGAACCTTCTGGACTAACTCGAAAGGAGACCCGGATTGGGTCGTCTACAGAATTCTAAAGCGGCGTTTCGAATGTCGTTTTGCGCAAAGCACGGGCAATATCACCCTGTACTATCTGGATCAGAATCGATCTGAAGCTGAACGGATCCTGGGCTTCTACATCAAGGACCTGCGCGAGATATTACGCTCTCGACAGGTGCGTGATACAATCGCAGCAGTCACATCTTTGCAGGAGGAGGCGAAAAAAAGTTCCGATGTACTGATTCGTGACCAGCTTTATCAATGGATAGCAACACAGATACAACGCCAAAAAATGGCCCAGGTGCAGGCGGACTTCGCCTTCATTGAGCTAGACCCCCCGACTTCCCCAGACATTGCCTACAAGCCAGCTGTCTTGCTGGATTGTGTAATTATGGGGTTGCTTTCCGCCATTGGAGCAACCGTGTGGATTCTAGTAATGGATGGCGATGCCGCTGACCTCAGCTTAACCAGTTCACGATCTGGCGACGATAAGGAACAAGGCGCCGTGACACCCGGAACGGCGCAGAAGGTTTTGAGATAATTCCGCCTTCCTATTGCCGGAGTGTTCGAAAACGATCCTTTTCCCGCATCCTGCTAAAGAAGGAAGAAACTTTGTTGCCTCAAAAGGTACTGATGACAGGACATGCCGGCTATATCGGAGCCGTAATGGTGCCCCTGCTACAAGCTGAGGGGCACGAAATCACAGGTTGCGATACTTACTATTTCGACGGTTGTGACTTTGGTCAGGCGCCAGAAGGCCTCAAAGTAATCCGTAAGGACATCCGCGACCTTACCGAGAACGATTTGAAAGGTTTCGATGCCATAATCCATTTGGCAGCCCTGTCTAATGACCCGCTCGGCGAGCTCAATCCCGAGCTGACCCTTGAGATCAACTACCGTGCTTCGGTTCGGCTGGCCCAGATAGCCAAGGCGGCGGGTGTAAAACGCTTTTTGTATTCCTCTTCATGTAGTATCTATGGGGCGGCAGGAGACGATATTCTCGACGAGACCGCGCCTCTGCGACCCCTGACTACTTATGCTGAATCTAAGGTGCGCACCGAGGAAGATCTGGCCAAATTGGCAGGTGACCGTTTCAGCCCGGTTTTTTTGCGCAACGCCACGGCGTATGGAGCCTCGCCACGTTTAAGAGCGGACGTGGTACTCAACAATTTGAGCTGTTGGGCGTATACAACCAAATCTATCCGCATCATGAGTGATGGCACTCCTTGGCGTCCTATCGTGCACGTCGAGGACATATCTCGTGCCTTCGCCGCAGCCCTGGCAGCCCCGGTGGAAACGATCCACAACCAAGCCTTCAATGTAGGGCGCAACAGGGAAAACTATCAGGTGCGCGATCTTGCCAGTATTGTGCAGGAAGTGATACCCGGTTGTCGTGTTGATTATGTCGGCAAGGGCGGACCAGATCCACGCAGCTATCGCGTCGACTTTAGCCGGATATCGCGCGCGCTTCCGAGCTTCCAACCCGAGTGGGATGCTCTGCAGGGCGTCCACCAGCTTTATCGGGGCTTTCAAACCAACGGACTAACGCTGGAGGACTTCGAGGGTTGGCGCTTCACCCGGCTTGCGCAACTCAAGCGTCTCCTCGATTCAGGCCAGCTCGATGCCTCACTCCGATGGCGCACCGCCGGGGCAATTAAGTAGAGCACGAATTCAGCCGGAAGGAATCGCGTTACGTATCGCAACAGTCGAATGCTATTTCTAGAAACGAAACTAAAGGGCGCGTTCACGATTGATCTGCAACGGATTGAAGACTCGCGAGGCTTCTTTGCCCGCGCTTTCTGCAAGCGCGAATTCGAGCAGCATGGTCTAAACCCGGCTGTTGCTCAATGCAATGTCTCTTTCAACCCGCATAAGGGCACCTTGCGCGGGATGCATTATCAGCAGGAGCCGTTTCGCGAGGTCAAGCTGCTTCGCTGCATCGCTGGCGCCATATTTGATGTGATCGTCGATCTCCGGCCCGATTCATCGACGTATCGCGAATGGACCGGGATCGAGCTCTCAGCACAGAACGGGCGCTCGTTATACGTACCGGAAGGCATTGCTCACGGATATCTGACCTTAACTGAGAACACCGAGGTATTCTATCAAGTGTCTGAGTTCTACAGCCCCGGATATGAGCGGGGTATCCGCTGGAATGACCCGGCGTTCCGCATCCAATGGCCGATTGAGCCGCTGATCATTTCACCCAAAGATGCCTGTCATCCGGATTTTGTATGAGTAAGCGGGTTTTGCTGACCGGCGCGAGCGGTTTCATTGGCCGTCACTGTCTGGCTCCGCTTTGCGCGGCCGGTTACGAAGTGCACGCGGTATCATCGCAACAGAGGCCCGAAGTGGTGCCAGGGCTCAAATGGCATCGTTCGGACTTGCTGGACACCGCGCAAGTTGGGCAGCTGCTGAATAAAGTCAAGCCAAGCCATCTACTGCATTTCGCCTGGTACGCGGTTCCGGGTGAGTATCCTACTTCCTCAGAAAATCTGCGCTGGTGCCAATCCACTCTTGAGTTGCTGCATTCTTTCGCGGATAGCGGCGGCAAAAGAGCGGTGTTTGCCGGCACCTGTTTCGAATACGATTCCCGCTACGGCTTTTGCAACGAAGACCTGACACCCTCTCGCCCCTCAACCTTTTATGGGGAGTGCAAGAACAGTACCCGGGAAGTTGTAGCCGGGTTCTCCCGCCAATTTGGCATCAGTTCGGCATGGGGTAGGATCTTTTACCTTTACGGCCCCCATGAGCCCGAAGCCCGTCTGGTTCCGGCGGTAATCCTCGCCCTTTTGCGAGGTCAGAATGCGCGTTGCAGCCATGGGCGCCAAGTGCGCGACTTTCTTCATGTTGAAGACACGGCCTCTGCTTTCGTGTCCCTCCTGCAAAGTGAGCTCGAGGGGACTGTCAATATCGCCTCAGGAGAGCCGATCACAATACGGTCGCTTGTAGAACATATCGCCAGACTGCTGAATTCGCGGAATACGGTTGAATTTGGGGCAATCCCAGCTGCTCCGAATGATCCGCCGCTCCTGGTTGCCGACACTCGAAGGTTACGCGAAGAGGGAGGCTGGCAACCGAAGATAAACCTTGAACAGGGGCTCGAAGGCACCATTAATTGGTGGCGTAAGGTGCTGACTTCAGCCGTCGTCCAGAAAGGATAGGATATAGCGCAAAGCTGTGCCGCACTGCTGAAACCCAGTAACTACGAACTTTCGCTTAAGTGGTATTTGCTCGAATTGGTCACGTTCGTATCAGCTGTGAATTGGTACCAGGAGCTTCAATTTTGAGGAGCGGTTTCTCGTGTCAGACTCTTACGGGTTTTTTCATGCTGGGACGGTAACCCGTCTCCAACCGATGGCCGATTGACCCAGTAGGGGTTTCCCCTCCGATATATTTAGACGTTTTTCCTTGTGACTTTGAGAAGGCTCCGTACCTCATGGCGCAAATTACGACCATCATCCCGACCTATCGCCGCCCGAGGCTCCTTCAGAGAGCTGTTCGTAGCGTGCTAGGTCAAACCTATGCGGACTTCGAGGTCTTCATTTTCGACAACGCCTCTGACGACAATACGGCCGCCGTGGCGCGCGAACTCGCAAGGCATGATGCTCGCGTTAAGTATCACTGCCATTCGCAAAATATTGGCTTAATTCGTAACTTTGCATATGGTATGAAACAGGTAACGTCCCCGTTCTTCAATCTCCTGAGCGATGATGACATTCTCCTACCCGGTTTTTTCGAAACTGCGATCCGATCATTTGCCAGCAACCCTGAGGCGATGCTGTTCGTCGGCGGCCTTATTGAGACAGATTTGTGTGGCCACATTCTCAACGTGCCCTTCCGTGGGTGGCCCATAGGATTGAACCAGCCGCCAGGCCTTTTCTTTAACATGCTCTCATTTGGTCCGAATACATGGACCAGCATGCTTTGGAGAAAGGAATTGCTTTCCGCACTAGATGGTCTGGACGAAGAGGTCGGCTTGCCTACCGATCTTGATTTCGAGTTGAGGGCACTTTCCCACTATCCGGCCCTGGTCGATGACCAACCCTGCGCTATATTTGTTGTTCACGCCGCGTCGGCATCAGAGACGCGACTGTCAGCTACTGCCTTTGCCAAGGCTATGTTGCGGATGGTAGAAAACATCACCAACGACAGTCTTCTCGATCCTATGATGCGTTCACAGATGCTTACGGCAATGAATTCTCGATTTCGCGACATAGCATTCGTCCGTGCGCGGATGGCTGCAATGCGAGGGCTCACTAACGAGGCTCTCGAGGTGGCTCGAATACTCGAAGAACACTTTTACGCTCCGTCACAGGCCCGGTGTATTCGATTGCTAGCCAACGAAGCCTATCTTGGCACTTTGAGCCGCGCGGTGCTGAGTTTGCTTCGGGCGCCTCGACGAGCACTTCGCGCCGCTGTAACTACCCAGCGATACCGACACTTCTCACGTGTCGTGCACGACACACTAGCGGCGCTGGATCAGCAAGCATGACTATCCCGCACTCGCGGCCTTTGCTGCGCTTCAAGGACCGAATCGATAGCAGTCCTCTTGCCCCCTTCCCCAAACGGGCAATCCCTCAAGTACGAGCGCACCTTTTAAGGACTGATAGGAGGTTTGTTTTATGCGTAGTTTGGTGACCGGAGGTGCTGGGTTCATCGGTTCTCATGTTGCACGGCGCTGCCTCGACCTTGGTCACGACGTAGTTCTGCTCGATGATCTTTCCGGCGGATTTGAAAGCAATGTCCCCGCCGACGCGACGTTTGTCCGGGGCAGCGTGACCGACGTTAAACTCGTGACCGATTTGTTCTCGCGATACCGCTTCGATTATGTCTATCATTTGGCTGCCTACGCAGCCGAGGGCTTGTCTCATTTCATTCGCCGGTATAATTACACCACCAACTTGATTGGCAGTATTAATCTTATCAATGCAGCTATCAACTTCGACACGGGCTGCTTTGTGTTCACATCCTCGATCGCCGTTTACGGGGAAGCGCCTGTACCGATGCACGAGGCGGAAGTTCCGCGGCCAATGGATCCGTACGGTATCGGCAAATACGCTGTAGAGCTCGACCTTCGCAGCGCCCATGAGTTATTCGGACTCAATTTTATTGTCTTCAGGCCGCACAATGTTTACGGTGAGCATCAGAACATCGGCGATCGCTACAGAAACGTGATCGGAATCTTCATGAACCAAGCGCTCTCAGGCGAGCCGATGACGATCTTCGGCGATGGCATGCAAACACGCGCGTTTAGTTACGTGGACGATGTAGCGTCGACAATCGCTATGAGCGTTCAAGTCCCGGAGGCTAGGAACGATGTCTTTAATCTGGGCGCGGATACTCCTTACAAGGTGCTACAGGTGGCGGAGTTAGTGGCGCGCTCGTTCAAAATTGAGCCTCGATTCATCTTTTTACCGGAGCGAAAAGAGGTGGTGCACGCTTATGCTCAACACGATAAGGCACGCCGCGTCTTTGGCGACCTCGCGGAGGTGCCACTTGAAGAGGGTATTGAACGAATGGCGCGGTGGGCGCAGCGGCACGGTGCTCGCGTTACTCCGCCCTTTGCTCATATCGAAGTTAGCAAGAAGATGCCAATGGTGTGGCTAGGTGAATCCGGTAAATAACGAGGCTAATAGTGGGCGATTGAGAAATGGAGAGCAGCGGGATCAGCTATAGAGCGCGCGGGGGGCAGTGTGCGAAAGTGAGGTTTCCGCGGATTAGACTATGGCACTCGTGACCACCGTCATCCCTACGTTTCGTCGCCCGCGCGTGCTCAAGGGCGCGATAGAAAGCGTCCTAGCCCAAACCTTCGCGGATTTCGAAGTTAACGTGTATGACGATGCATCAGGCGATGACACTGCTGCCGTCGTGCAATCCATTTCGAGTCGAGACCCGAGAGTCCATTATTTTTGCCACCCCAAGCGTCTCGGCATGATGGCAAACTTTGGCTACGGGATTGCGCACGTCAAGAGTCTTTATTTCCACATCATGAGCGACGACGATTTGCTGCTGCCGGACTTTTTTCGCACTGGAATCGTGGAGCTGCAGCGGCATCCAGAAGCCATGCTGTTCGTTGGCCGACTCATCCTGGCGCAACCAGATGGACACGTGTTTGACGTTACTGGTGACGAATGGACGACCGGCGTGGAGTATCCGCCTAGCACCTTCTTCAAGCTGACTGGGGGCCATACCTGGACGAGTATGATCTTTCGCCGGGATGTGCTTGGGAGTGTTGGTACACTGGATCCGGACGTTGGACCTGCCGGAGACCAGGACTTCGAGTTGCGGGTCGCGGCACGCCATCCCGCCATGATCTCGAACGCGCTTTGCGCCATCTTTTGTGTCCATCCCGCCTCCAGCTCGGTTAACGACCCAGTGACACACTTGTTGAACGGAATACCGCGAATAGTCCGAAATGTAAGTCAAGTGATCGACCAAGGCGTCAGCGATCGGCTGATCGCTATTGATACAGGCCAGGCAATGCGATGTGCCATGCTCGCCGGTTTGCGTCAACAACTCTTAACTACAGGTTTGATCGCTGCATGCCGGGGGCAGCGTGAGTTAGCGATCGCAGCTGCGTGCTTCCTTGCAGAGTCGCCCGGATGTCGCATCCGGACAAGTTTCCTGAAGCTGCTCGCGGGTCCACGATTGCCACGGCCGGTGGTAGCCACTGTTTACAAACTGGCTCGCGCCTCACGCCGGGTCTGGAGAAATTACAAATACTCCGATCAGGCGACTGTTGCGTCAAACGCCTTCCGACGAGCAGCCGAAGCCGCAGGTTCGTCGCCGTCAGCTGGCCGTTAAGCTGCTCTTCAGATTGCACGCAGTGTCGAGTTCGAGTACTCGACCGCGCGTAGCTAGTACCAGCGAAAACTTCATTTTGTCGACACGTTTTCCCATCATTCATTTGCGCTCTGAGCCTGGGCTCTCGCGCGCGCGCAACTTGGGATTGCAATTCGCGCACGGCGACATAATGGCCTTTCCAGATGACGATTGCTGGTATTCGCCAGATCTTCTCGAGCGAGTTCACGACACTTTCACATGCCATCCAGAGGGGCACGGCCTGGCCGGTCGCTGCATAGACTCCATTGGGCGCAACTCACACGGCAGATAGGACACGACTCTAGCTAGGATGGAGAAGACAAATTGAGCAGCTTCTTTCGCGAGATGCTTGGCGAGATGACCGAATCGACTCAAGTTCCTGGACCAACGTATCCGCCAGTACGACTTCAAAGTGGAGCGCCTCTTTGGCCAGGACGAACGCTGTCAGCGGCTGGCCCGAGTCGAAGGCATCGGCACTCTGGTCGCAACCGCGCCGATAGCTGCAGTGGGCAACGCACACCAATTCAAAAACGGACGCGAACTCAGCGCCTGACTTGGCCTCGTACCACGCCGACATTCCAGCGGTGGCCGCAACGTGGTTTTGGGTACCAGCAAGCGCGGCGACCGCTACCTACGTACGCTGCTCATTCACGGAGCCCGCTCGGCGGTACGCATGGTTGAACGTCGAAAGGATCCGCGCAGCGTTTCGATAAGCCGGCTCAAGGCCCGGCGCGGTCCCAACGTGGCTGCGGTCGCACTAGCGAACCACAACGCGCGCGTGCTGTGGGCGCTGCTCACGAGGGGCGAGGACTACCGCCCCGCGCCGTTCAACGCATTACCTGCGCGGCGTCAACCATTTCTGCCGGGGCATTGACTCACCAGTTTTGTTACCGGGTCGACACCGGTTGCCTCACGTAAACTGCTACCCAGCAGCGGGGCTGCGGGGTGGTGGAGGAGATGGCGAGGCAACTGAGCATGGCGACACGCCGAGAGCTGAAAGATGCGATTAGAGAACGGTATCAAGC
>Ga0097691_1002372_pt1 | contig 12688 bp, 14 predicted proteins | sample NGESurdeep072012_8_FD_72858 | JGI IMG/M metagenome (GOLD analysis project Ga0097691, IMG submission 72858) | Arctic peat soil microbial communities from Barrow, Alaska - NGEE Surface sample 210-1 deep-072012 | ecosystem: Environmental > Terrestrial > Soil > Wetlands > Peat ...
CAAAATCTTTGTCGCCGCAAGTCCTGATCAAATAATCGCCTTCCTCGCTCAACTCCTGTCCTCAAAACTACCCGTCAAGCCATTGCTCTCTTTGCACTTTCGATGACGAGTCGAGTACAGTGGTACACTATAGATCAACACGCGGTTAAAAGACTGACTTTACTGGCAAAACGCTTATCCATATGGCCGCTGCCGGGCCCACCAATGAAATCAGATACTTCTCAACGGTTCGGTTTTCGAGTTTCCTGAGGCCCCACAGCTATCCCCACAGAAACGGTTTTCTTTTGTTCATGTTTTGGATGCCTGTTCCGCGATCCGTTGCCGATGGCAGCCACGGCGGCTTGCAAATAGTCAGGATGATGATGCCCATATTGCGATAGCAAGGGCAGAACCAAAGCTCACGCCGTATTTTGCACCCTCGACGCGGACCCCGTAGTAGCGATTGTCTGCCATGTTCCTACCTCAGTTGTTGAATGTAACTCTGGTGAATTTCAAATAATATACCCGGACATACAAACGAAAATCAGAGCGTCCGGCGACAGCACAGCGGACCACACTTCCTGATATATCGCGCGGCGTCGTCGCAACGTGACCAGTTTGCGCCCGCTGGGCTGGGTTGATTTAGGTCAATTTGATCTGCCTCTCTCCGTCACATGATTGATCCGGGAGACATTCTGATGATCATTCATAAGAAAATTCTCGAATGGCAGGCAGCTCACCCAAACATCACATGGATTGGATGGGGTATTGTTTGGGCAATTGTTCTGGTGCTGCTGTTTTGGCCTTCAAGAACTTTGAGGTGACCTGCGCGAACCTATCCGCGCCCTTCTGCGTCAGCTTCACGTAGGCACCTGACGGATGCGCTTCGAGCCAGCCCTCGGCAACCGCCCCATGCATCGCCGCGCCGTATTCACTGACACTGCCTCCCGCGCTCAGGAATGCATGGTTGATCGCGCCGACCGCTATCCGGCCAGCATGATCGGCCTCAAGCCCATTTGCAATTTCGAGCAACTTTGCCATCGCGGCTTCTGGATTGGCAAACGGGCGGTCCTCTTTGAATTTCATGTTCCGGTGCTTCCATCGTGCCACCGCCGCCTGTAGTAATGGGGAAATCTAAACTGGCTTCGGCCCATCGAATTCAAATAATTTGAGCGCCGAGCCACCCCTTTCGGGAAGTCTCATCGACCGACTTGATTTTGACCCAGGTCAACCTAATTCGATTCTGCCCGAGACGGGCATTCGGAATTAGTAGTCGGAATTAGCAGGAGGACTTCGTCATGGTCGAAACTGCAACCAAGGGCGCGGCAATTCCGACCCTGCGCCATTGGTGAGCCCGGTGAGTCGCCCCGGAGGGCGCGGCAATCAGTTAAAGAATTCGAGAATGACATTTATATCGGATTGCGCTGGAGCGCTGCCGCGAAAGGTCACGTCAATGACCCGCCGGCATGCGTCAACGGTCGCAACGTCGCGCAGGTCGTTCGCTGCTTCGAGAATTGTCCAGGCCGTATCCAACAGAGGTTGGGCCGGCGCGGCTGTTTTCAGTTGATCGACAATCATTGCAGTGATCCGCGCTAGAATTCAAATACGTCATGGCCTCGTCGGGCGAGGTCGTGCAGCTCGCCGAGCGTGCCGCGCACGGCGTTGCACCGCGCGCACTGTACGAGAGCGGTGGCCGGGGATTTCGTCGGGTCCGCCATCTTGATCGACAGACCGCCGCAACGGTCACAGACGATCCTGAAACCCGCGCCCTCGCTCGGTCCGTGCTGTGCCAGATTCATCGTCCTACCGCCCCATGGTTCAAACAATAAACTGCAAATTTAAAACTTGGGTCAGAGGCGGCGACCGCAATTGAACGATTGAGTTAACCTATCGTGCAGACGCAACCGGCGTTGAATGGTCCTGCCGCCGCCTCGTCTCGGCCATCTGACGCCGGCGGGCTCGCAAGAAAAATTCCGGCAAGGCGCGCGAAATTTAAGCGGGAGCTGCTGATCGCTAAATTTATAACCATCATCTTAAAGCCCTCAAAACCAGCTTTGAAAACGGTGGCGTAACTTTCCCCGGTTATCGTTGTAAGCCTACGGCATATTTTATTTGCAGTGAGGCAGCCAATGAGAATGATCTACGCAATCGCGATGACTGCAGCTGTGTTGATTTCAGCTAGTGCCCAAGCGGAAAATACGACTACCGTTACATCGACCAGTTGCAAAAGGGGCTACGGCGGAGTGGAGACTTGCACCACGACGAAAAGTTCCGGCGATTCCGAACCGGCGAGACCGAGCCAGATCAGCAAGGCCCAGGCTCGCAAGGATCAGGAAGAGGCGGATGCCCGCGATCGCAAGTGGGAAGAATTCTGCAAGCCGGCCCGCTCTGTCGACAAGTTTGGTATCACTCGTCTGCACTATGCCCACTCGGGCTGCGAATTCGGAATCACCGAGGAGTCCAGCAGCTTCGCGGAAATGAGATAGAGCGCGAAAACGCGCCCGTTGTTTCAGCGCCAAGGGGACCGCCTGCCACCGCAGCGATTATCCCGAAAGGAATTTCAGGGGTCGGACATGGCACATTGGCGGCAAACGACCGGCAGGGCCGACGCGATGCGCGGCATCGGCGAAGACGAAGCGGCGTATGTGACGGGCTGGACGATCAGTGGTTTGGCCGCGCTCGGCACCATCGTGGCAGTTTGGCTGTTTGGCATCTGATGCCGTGCTCTGCTCCAACCAGCTTTGGTCCAGCGCTACGCCGCAACCAGGCGTGAACAAACGCAGGTAACTGTGCGAGTATTGCGCTGGTGCTCTCAGGCTGCATTCGTCATTTCCAACTATAGCCGTTTCCAGACGCCCGCTGGCGCTCGGCAATCCCGAAGCGACGCAATGCGAAGGTGGATGTCCGCGCACGACAAGGCGCCATGGTCGCTTTTAAGCATGACGTCGAGGCGGCCCCGGTGACGTTGTCGATGGTCGGTGTGCTCTTCTGCACATCTTGACTCCCGCGCACATCTGTCGCAGCATTTGCGATGCTGCACCTGTCGAAGTCGGGGGTGTACGGCTTCAGGCTTCACAGGCATTGGCGTCTGATCATGTGGTCGAGACGACGTGCAGCAGCCGCGGACGCGATGTCCGCCGGGTCACATACCTGGTGAGGAGAATGACGCCACCGAGCTTAAGGCATTGACCTTGCTCAACCGCAAGGTCACGGCGCAGGTTGAGGTGAACCGCAGCTGCTAGCCGTCATTGCGCCGCCGACAATCTGACTATATCCGCGAGCCCCCGGGCGCAAAGGCCACGCGCTTTCGAGAGCTCGACATACAGCTGGTGCATACCAGACATTCTTCGTAAACCGAAGATCACGGGCCCCGCGATGCTCTTACGCACCGGGGCCCAATCATTTGGATGAATCCTTGCGCATCAATTTCCGCGGATCATCGGCCGGATCACATCGGGGACATCGAACGGCCCGGTCCTCCGCACCTGGATGATCGTATCTTCGGTGATCCGGGTGTAATGCTGCACAGCGCGGCCATGTGCGCATGGCTGCCTGCAGTGAGTTTCTCACCCCTGATCTCGTCGAGTTCCGGACCGGGTTCGTCCGGAACTCAGTTCCTGGCCTGGAGGTTATCGCAATTGATGACGGAGGCGGTGATGAAACGAAGTTGGATTTGCTTCTGCTTCCTGATGGTCTTAGGCGGTTCCGGGTTCTCTCAGACCAGGAAAGCGGAACCTGCGTTTTACATTGTCCTGAATTCCTTGACGAACACCTGCCGTGTCGTTGACAGGTTTCCTCAGACCGACACGCCAAACATCACCATTGCCAGCGACGCGATTTACAGGACACGGACCGAAGCCGAAGCCGCGCTGAAGACCCTGAAGCCCTGCAACCAATAAGGCGGCCTTCATGCGCACCTTGGTCCTGCTGGTCGCGTTCTTGATCGGCCTCGCTATACCTGCTCGCGCCGCGGATGATGTTGCGTCCGCGCAGAGCGTCATCCGCTCTCAGGTTGAAGCGCTCAGCCGCGACGATGCCGCGGCGGCCTATTCCTATGCGGCGCCCGCCATCAGAGACATCTTCCCGCAAGCCGACATCTTCATGTCGATGGTCCGCCGCAGCTATGCTCCGGTCTATCGCCACAAGAGCTTCGAATTCGGCGAAGCGCGGGTGTCCGACGGCAAAATCGCGCAGCAGGTTCACATCATCGACGCCGACGGCATTCCGTGGGAGGCACTGTATACGCTGGAGCTGGAACCCGACGGCAGCGTCAAGATCAGCGGCTGCGTTCTGCTCAAGGCGGGCCAGGCGGTGTAACCGCCTACGCCAGCGCCAGCCGCTGCCGCGCCCGGATCAACAGCGCCACCATGATGGTGATGTTGAGCGCATTCCACGCCAGCCCGTTCAGAAACGCCGCGGCGTAGGAGCCGGTGGCGTCGAAGATCACGCCGGACACCCAGCCACCGAACGACATCCCGACCACCGAGGCCATGATCACGATGCCGACCCGGGTCGCGGCTTCGCGCGCCGGCATCGATTCACGGACGATGATGGCGTAGCTCGGCACGATGCCGCCCTGAAACAGGCCGAACATCGCGGAGATGACGTAGAGCGAGCTGAGGCTGTCGAAAAACAGATAGAACAGCAGCGCAAAACCCTGCGCCACCGATCCGATCAGCAGGGTTCGGATGCCGCCGATCCTGTCGGCCAGAAATCCCGAACCGATGCGGCTGACGATTCCAAACCCCATCATCAGCGACAGCATCTCGGCGCCGCGCGCGACGCCGTAGCCGAGATCGCCGCAATAGGCGACGATGTGAACCTGAGGCATCGCCATTGCCACGCAACAGGAAATGCTGGCGATGCAGAGCATCACCGTCAGCGTATTGATGGGAAGTCGCAGATCGACCCGCGGCGGCGGCGCGTTCTCGTGATCCCGCTGTGTTGCACCGCCGATCTGGGCGCGAAGCAGCACGAGCACGATCGTCATCGCCACCGCGCAGAAAATGCCGATGGCGATATGGGTGGTTCGCCAGCCGGCAGACTGCACTCCCCAATTGACCAGCGGCGGCCAGATCGTGCCGCCGACATAATTGCCGCTCGCGACAATCGTCACCGCCAGCCCGCGATAGCGTTCGAACCAGTGCGAGGCCTCCGCCATCAGCGGCCCGAACGTCGCCGAGGTCCCCAGCCCGATCAGGAAATGCACCAGAATGAATTGCCACAGCGTGGTCGAAAGTCCGGCGAGGATATAAGCGCCCCCAAGGAAGCTGATGCTGAGCCCCATCGCCGCCACGATGCCGAAGCGATCGGTGACCTTGCCGGTGGCGACGCCGCCAAGACCGAAGCCGAGCATGGTAAGCGTAAAGGCCAGCGATACGTCGCCGCGGGTCGCGCCGAATTCGCTCTGCACCACCGGCAGCACGACCACCACCGACCACATGCCGACGCTGCCGATCGAGCCGATCACCAGCGCAAGCGCAAGCCTCACCCAGGCCTGACCGGAGTCAGGGGTGAAGGCGGCCGAATCTCTGAGATCGGAAGGGGCGTGCACGGCTGCAACTTCCCTGCCCGCGGCTCTGGGGTCAAGCGACATGGCGCGATATTGGGCATGCAGCCGCCGCGGGACAAAACGAGGACGAAATAGACGCGTTTTCCGTCCGTTAACGCTTTCCTAACCATAAACCGGGCAAAAATTGCCGAGTGGAGTTTGAGTGTCGTCAGCCGCGTAAAACGGGGGAGTACCCGTGGACGCCAGTGCGGTGCCTCTCTTTCGAAACGGTGGTCCTTCGGCCGCCGCGCAGACGTTTGGCGCCCGCGACCGGCATATGCGGGGGGAAGCAGCGACCATGGTTGATGTCACAGCAGGTCAGGTCGCAGCGGCGCCGGGGACCGGATTTCCGAGTTTCAGCGAAATCGGCACCATCCTAAAGCGCGGCGATCTCGCGCTGGCGTTCGGCATCCTCACCATTCTGGTCGTGCTGATCCTGCCGCTGCCCTCGATCGTGCTCGATCTTTTCCTCGCCATCTCGATCACGCTGTCGATCCTGATCCTGATGACGTCGCTGTTCATCCAGGCGCCGCTGGAATTCTCGTCGTTCCCGACCATCCTCTTGATTTCGACCATGCTGCGGCTTTCGCTCAACCTGGCGTCCACCCGGCTGATCCTGTCGAAGGGACATGAGGGCACCGCCGCCGCCGGCCACGTCATCGAGGCGTTCGGCAATTTCGTGATGGGCGGCAATTTCGTGATCGGAATTATCGTCTTCGCCATTCTGGTGATCGTGAATTTCGTCGTCATCACCAAGGGCTCCGGGCGCATCGCGGAAGTCGCAGCCCGCTTCCACCTCGACGCCATGCCGGGCAAGCAGATGGCGATCGACGCCGATCTCTCCGCAGGCCTGATCGACGAGAAAGTCGCCAAGGAGCGCCGCAAGGCGCTGGAAGACGAAAGCGGCTTCTTCGGTGCCATGGACGGTGCCTCGAAATTCGTGCGCGGCGACGCGGTCGCGGGCCTGCTGGTCGTGTTCATCAACATCATCGGCGGTATCATTATCGGCGTGGCCCAGCAGGGCCTCGGTTTCGGCGAAGCCGCGCACACCTATACGCTGCTGACCGTCGGCGACGGTCTGGTCACCCAGGTGCCGGCGCTGATCGTCTCCACCGCGGCGGGCTTGCTGGTTTCGAAGGCAGGCGTCAGTGGCGCCGCCGACAAGGCGCTGATGAAACAACTTTCCGGCTATCCGCAGGCGCTCGGCATGTCGGCCGGCGTGATGCTGGTGCTGGCGATGCTGCCGGGCATTCCGATGATTCCCTTCCTCGCGCTGGGCGGTGGCGCGGCGGCGCTGGCGGTGTCGGCGCGCAAGCGCAATCGCGCCACCTCGGCGGCCGAGGCGGTCGCGGCAGCAGCTCCGGCTGCCGCCGCCGCTGCAAGTGCCGCGGCGGAAGAGCCGATCGCAACGGCGCTGAAGATCGACGATCTCAAGATCGAACTCGGCTATGCGCTGCTGCCGCTGGTGAACGGCCCTGACGGCACCGACCGTCTGACCGAACAGATCAAGGCGCTGCGCCGTTCGCTCGCGATCGAGATGGGTTTTGTGATGCCAGCGGTGCGCATTCTCGACAATGTGCAGCTGGAAGCCAACACCTACATCATCAAGATCAAGGAAGTGGATGCCGGCACCGGCCGGATCTGGCCGAACCAGTTCATGGTCATGGATCCCGCCGGAAATCAGGTCGGGGTGCCGGGCATTCACACCATCGAGCCGACGTTCGGGCTGCCGGCGACATGGGTCGACGCCGGCCTGAAGGAGGAAGCCTCATTGAAGGGCTATACGGTGGTCGACGCCGCGACCGTGCTATCGACCCACCTCACCGAGCTTCTCAAGAACAACATGTCGGACCTGTTGTCCTATGGCGAGGTGCAGAAACTGCTGAAGGATCTGCCGAAGGAGCAGCTGGTCAAGGACATCGTGCCGAGCCAGGTCACCATTTCGGGCATTCAGCGCGTGCTGCAGCTATTGCTCGCCGAGCGCATCTCGATCCGCGATCTCTCCACCATTCTCGAAGGCATCGCCGACGCGCTGGCGTTTTCGCGCAACCCGGCGACGATGGTCGAACATGTTCGCGCGCGCCTGGCGCGGCAGATCTGCGCGCAGAATACTCCCAAAACGGCTACCTGCCGCTGATCGCACTGTCCGCAAAGTGGGAGCAGGCCTTCGCCGAGTCGCTGGTCGGCCAGGGCGAGGAACGCAGCCTTGCGATGCAGCCTTCCAAGCTTTCCGAGTTCATGACCGTGGTGCGCGATCGCTTCGAACAGGCTGCCCGCGAAGGCGAGGCTCCAGCTGGTGACCTCGGCGGCGATCCGGCCGTTCGTGCGTTCGCTGGTGGAGCGCTTCCGTTCGCAAACCACCGTGTTGTCGCAGGCGGAAATCCATCCGCGGGCGCGGCTGAAGACAGTCGGCAGCGTCTGATCGTCGCTTTCATCTCGTGCGATTGAAGTTGCGTGTCATGCGCAGAAAATACTTGCAAGAATGATTCAAGACTGCGCGTGGCGCTGTTGCCGTCGGCGTATCGCGGCGCTACTGAGATGGCATGTTGGCTTCGCCTCTCGCAACTGATCGCCCTTGGCCTCTTCCGCTGCTTCGCTTCCTGCCCCTTCCGCTCTTGCAACCTATTCTCACTCTCATCGGCACGCAGGTTGCGAGATCCCAACCCGATGTTTTCACGCGGCTCGGGCCACACGCCCAAAAGTCCTTCGTCATCGACCCGACCGATCTTCCGTTCGTACTGGTGCTGAAACCGAGACCCGACGCTCCCTCGCTGAGCGCCTGGCGCCGCAATGACGCACCCCGTTCCCATGCGTGTATAGCCGGATCATTTCTGAATCTTTTCGACCTGATCGATGGTTCGCTCGACGGCGATGCCCTGTTCTTCTCGCGCAAGCTGCGCGTTACTGGGGATACCGAAGCAGTGGTCGCGCTGCGCAATGCGCTCGACGACGTCGATGGCGGGGTCGTGGAAAGCATCACCAATGCGTTCGGCCCGCTCTCCGGCCTCGCAGCGATGACGGTCAAACATATGCGCACGCTTGGTGGCAGGAAAAACCATGAATGACCATGTCGTACCCCGCCGCCCCGAACTGGTCTGCCCGGCCGGAACGCCGGCCAGTCTGCGCGCCGCGGTCGATGCCGGGGCGGACACGGTATATTGCGGCCTCCAGAATGCGACCAATGCGAGGAACTTTCCCGGACTGAATTTCTCGCCCGACGAGCTGCGAAGGTCGGTCGACTATGCCCATGCGCGGGGCAGCAAGGTTCTGCTAGCCGTCAACACTTTTCCCCCGGCAGGCCAATTCCAGCTCTGGAAAGACGCGGTCGGGATCGCCGCTTCGGTGGCGGTGGACGCCATCATCGTCGCGGATATGGGGGTCGCGGCCTATGCCTGTCGTGAGCACCCGCAGCTGCGTTTGCACCTGTCGGTGCAGGCCGGAGCATCGTCGCCGGAAGCCATCCGCTTCCATTGCGAGGAGTTCAACGTCAAGCGCGTCGTGCTGCCGCGTATCCTGACCGTCGCCGAGATTGCCGACATTCACCGCCAGATCCCCTGCGAGATCGAGGCGTTCGTCTTCGGAAATATCGGAATGATGGCCGAAGGCCGCTGCAGCCTGACAAACTATGTGACGGGAGTTTCGACCAATATGGACGGCGTGTGTTCGCCGGCGGCCGATGTCCGCTATGAAGAGGAAGCCGACGGCACGCTGACAACCCGCCTGGGGTCGTTCGTCATCGATCAATACCGCTGCGGCGAAAACGGCGGCTATCCGACCATCTGCAAGGGACGGTATTTCTGTTCAGCCCAGCCGGAGCCCTATTACGCATTCGAAGAGCCGCGATCGCTGAACCTCTCGGCCTTGTTGCCCGATCTGATGCGAGCCGGCGTAACGGCGTTGAAGATTGAAGGACGCCAGCGCAGCCGCGCCTACGTGAAATCCGTCGTTGCGGCCTTTCGCCATGCCGTTGACGAGATCATGGCGGGCAAGGAACCGTCGCTGACCAATCTGATCGCGCTCACCGAGGGTCATAAGGAGACTCAAGGCGCCTTTCAGAGCAAGAGCTGGAGATAATCGGGCATGAGCGGTACGCGAACCGAACTGACGCTTGGCCCCAACCTGTTCAACTGGGCGCCCGAAACATGGCGCGACTTCTATTTCCGGATCGCTGACGAAGCGCCGGTGTCGGTCGTCTATCTCGGCGAAACCATCTGCTCCAAACGCGCGCCGCTGTTTTCGGAATATTACGAAGCGGTCAGCGCACGCCTCCATGCGGCCGGCAAGGCCGTGGTGCATTCGACCCTCGGCGAAACGGCTTCGCGGGTTGATCGCCGCCTGGTCAGCGAGGTTTGCGGCAAAACGCCTGATCTGGTCGAGGCAAACGACGCGTCGGCGGCGTTCCATTTGCGCGGGCGCCCTCATTGCATCGGCCCGCTGATGAACGTCTATAACGAGGAGACCTTGCGCTTTCTTGCGGGCAAGGGCGCCCGGAATATCTGCCTCCCGATCGAACTGCCGTTCGCTGCAATCGGCGTCCTCTGTGCTGCGGCTGCGCCGGAGAATGTGACGATCGAAGTTCAGGTCTTTGGCCGCCAGTCACTGGCCCTTTCGGCACGATGCTATCATGCCCGGGCGCACGGTCGCACCAGGGATACATGCCGGTTTGTCTGCGAGAATGATCCGGATGGCCTGATCCTTGCGACGCTTGAGCGAAAGCCCTTTCTTGTCGCCAATGGCGTGCAGACCTTGTCCTACGAGTACCTAAACCTTGCGCAGGAAATCCCGGCTCTCAAGGCGGCCGGCGTTTTTCGTTACAGGCTATCGCCGCACAGCTGCGACATGGTGGCCGTTGCGACCACCTTTCGCGGCGTCCTTGACGGAGCTTTGGCTGTCGAGGAGGCGCTGGCGCGCCTTGAGCAACTGCCTCTCGATGCACCCTTTTCGAATGGCTTCCATCATGGCCGTCCCGGCTATGGCTGGACCGCTTTCTCCGGCGCGGCGCCCCACTGACCGGGAGCACATCGAAGCACCGACGGCGGGGTTCGAGCGCCGGGCGCGCCTGGTCAGCGCAATCGCCCGAGGTCGTCGGTGGCTGGATGATGTTGTCTCAGGTCGAGTGACCACGGTCGCAGAGCTTTGCACTCGCGAGAAATGCAGCGCCCGGCAAGCCAATATGACCATCTCGCTCGCCTTCCTCGCCCCCAGTCTTGTCAAAGCAGCAGTAGAAGGTCGCCTGCCCCGCGGCATCGGCATCGAGCGGCTCCGCGATCCTCCGGCTGAATGGAGCCGGCAGTTCGAGGCGCTCGGCCTCAATCCGGAATAATTGCATCGCCGGCCCAAGATCCCGAGTTGCGGTAGCCCAGCGGAATTGCGGGTGCAAGTCGCTCGAACTTCGCCCTCAAGCCGGCCGCCGGGAACGGAATTTTGGGATGCGGAGACAGGCGCCACAAATCGTCGCCGAAATGCGTGAACGCCTGCAGAGACCAAAATCCGGGAAATGAGTGGCCGGAAATCCCCGCAGAAACGCACTATTTGGCGTCGTATCAGGAACGTGCGGTTTGCGGAGACTGGATGGTGGTGTGCGCAGTCATATGCGAACCGGTCTCGCCGGGAATTTCGCCTGAGAACAGGGAATTTTTTTAAGAATTCAACAAATAACAGGCTTTTAGCCGGCTGAGGTCGATCAACCACCGGAGATTCGACAGCGATCCCCGGCAGTTACATGGGGGCCCTGGCACTTTCCTGTTATTCTGCAAAACAGGCGGTTGAAGTGTCAAAACAGGCACTGCGAAACGCAATATCAGGCATCGGCAACCTGCTAACTGGTGACATCACGCAGAGAATCGCTACAAGGATCTGCGGCACCATCGCCTGACTCTCGCCCCGATGCTCGATCACCATCCGCACGGCACGCTTGCGCACTTCAGGCGAAAACTTCGGTCTTTGCTGCTTGTCCATGGCTCCATCCTCTCAAAGAGTGGAGCCTCCGGCAAACCCGGGGCGGTTCACGCTCGTGGAGAAATCGGATTCCTTCCGGCCCGAGCCACCAATTGAGAATGATCGCTGTCGGCTTCGCCACCGGAAAGAGCCCTACCTGCTATACCTTCAGAAGCGGTGAAAGCCGCGCCGCCATGCGCAGTCGTTCAAGAGCAACCCTAGGTGCACCGGAGCATGCCAGTGAGCGAGTTCGTTCCGAGCGGCTATATCTCGATCCGCGATGCGGCAAATCACTTAGGCCGCGAGCTCTTCCCGGTGGATTGGACTGGGGAAGAGCACAAGGCGCGTAGCGGATTGATCAGTGAGGAAGAGTGGTTGAAGAACAAGGATTTGCCTCCGGCCCGCGGTGGTGGTGCGCCCGGCAGTTGGGGAACGCGGGGTGGTATATCAGCCAACCCAGTTACGGCCCCTTTGCCGTCGACGGGCGATCCTTCAAGCGCTTCGTACCAAGAGGAGTACAGGGCCCGTGAGCGGTACTCGGCTGCGCGTGATCGGCTCCGGGCTTTGCTTGAGGGTGGTGATCTCGAAGCGGCCATCTTGGATCCTTTTACCGGGATATTGCATCCAGCGCCCATTTCATTGTGGCGTCAGTTCTATGCCGCCCGGATGATCGATAAGGGAGAAGCACCAATCCCCCGCAGTGCCAATAGCGGCCGGCTCTTAGTCAAGCAGTTCGCCGAGCCGAGCGTGCCCGCCAAGCCGATCCCCCAGACCCGGATAAAAGACGCGATCGGCGCCTTGAAGGAAAAACTGGCGATAGAAAGTCTGACACGGCCTCAACAGGCGGATTTCGTGCGCAAGATGTTTCCGAGTTACCATGTGACTGTGCGTCAAATGGCCAAGATTCTTCAGGCAATTCCGGGGCAAATTGGACGACCGAAAAAGTCCAACAAGAAAGTCTAGCAGCCTGTCGGACTGAGGTTTGAGACTGAAGGCCTAGAGCGATTTTTGCCGTCGGCAGAACAGCGACGGGCACCTGATGGCGTCCCGACCGCGTTGTGACCGCCCATGTCGCGCTGCGGCCATTTTTTTTCGCAGCCGGGACCCGCGTCCGGCCTGATCAGGCGGAGCTGAGGGTGAACATCCGCTTGATGTTCCATGCCATGGTCACGAGGCTCCACTCGCCACGCACCTTGTCGAGCCCGCGCAGCAGGAACTGGC
>Ga0097691_1002373_pt1 | contig 12687 bp, 15 predicted proteins | sample NGESurdeep072012_8_FD_72858 | JGI IMG/M metagenome (GOLD analysis project Ga0097691, IMG submission 72858) | Arctic peat soil microbial communities from Barrow, Alaska - NGEE Surface sample 210-1 deep-072012 | ecosystem: Environmental > Terrestrial > Soil > Wetlands > Peat ...
CCGGCGGGCTTGAAATTGATCGGGGTGGCGCCATGCCGGTCGGCCAGTATTTGAAGGATGGCGAGCAGCGACCGGGCGGCCTCGATGTTGATTGTGACTTGTGGCATGCGCCTGTATTCCAGCGTGCCCGCCCTGCCCTTGATCTGTAACGCCACATTCTTGTTGTTGTGATATTCGGACTCGGACAGTCCGCCCCATTCGATCAGTTGTTGCACCTTGATGGGTGCCATCAGCAAACCCAGCCGCTTTGACAGCCACGACTTGTTCACGCCTAGGGCGGCGGCCAGATCCTTCTGCGCCATCCCCAGCGAGATGATTCCTGACAACAACCGGGCGACTTTCATGGGATTGACGCCTGCCGCGATGGCCTCGCGCGCCTCCCTTATTTTAGTCTCCAGGGTTGAATCAAGCTGCGGCTGGGAGGCGGTGACGGGAGTTCCTTTGATCTCATTTGCCGATGGTAGTGCGTAGGTTGGGTTTACCCCGGTTTCGCTGGTTGCCGGATTGACTTCGTGGATGCCCTGGACCGATTGTCGGGACCGGGCCAGTTCGGCACGGCGAGCGGCGATCCGCTCGACCAGTCTGTCTATTTTCGGTTCATTGTTCATTTCTATAACCTCATTACGCAAATTCCCGGCAAGGCTGGCACCTGGGCGACCCGCATATGTCGCGGCTGCGCCCAGACCTGCCGGGTCAATCCCGCCGCCTGCCAGCGGGCCATCTTGGCTATGATCTGGTGATGCCGGTAGTTTCCGCTGTCCGCCTCCACCAGGACCAGTTCGCCGGTTTCTGGATCGTTGTAGAGGGCATCGGGCCGCATCGAGCCGCATAAGGCGATTTCTGCACGGCTAAAGTTAGCCGCCAGTTTGAAGGTGTCGGGGCGGCCCAGCTCGAAATAGGCGCGGCTTGCCATCAACTCGTGCAGGTCGTTACGCTTGGCCCCGGTCACGGGCAGTTTGCCGCCATAGGCCCCGGCGATGGATTTGTTGGCGAATTGATAGGTTTTGACCGGGGCGGCGCTGTGCTGGTAGAGATGCTTACTGGTGATCAGTCCGGCTTTTTCGAGCCGTTCCAGGGAACGGACGGATGAGCCTTTGAGGTGGGCGTAGTGGTTTTTGTCGGCCAGGTCAGAAGAGATCAGTTGAACCCTGGACAGGTCTTTTAGAAAAGACCGGTCGGCGACCGACAGCCGGATATTCGCTTCCGTACCCGAGAGTCGGATCAGCCTTGCCGTTTTTGGATTGCCTGCCATTTAATCCCATTTGGAAAGATGGGATTTTACACCATCAACATTCTACCAAACTGGTTGCGTACATACGCAACCAGTTTGCCCCCGTCCGTGTCGCTAGCCGCTTCTCCGGTTCTCCTGGTTTTGATCCAAATTTGTTTTCAGCAACCCGTCCAGGCTATCACCAAAAAGTTATTACGAAGCGCTGTACGAACGAGGGCATCGACGCGCGAGCTTACCGGAGATTCACCAGGTAAGCCGCAAAAAACTTGCCCAGTTTCACCGGACAAGTTTTGCGTCGAGGCGACAAATTGAGGTGCGCAGCACGTTGCGTAGCAACCTAAATTTGGCCCGAGTTCGGGTCAGGACGAATGTTTTTTTATCCTCGCTAACCTTTTGTTAGCTATAAGTATAGAGGATAACAAAATACATATACGTCCACATATTGGCAACAGAGATGATTTTGACATGAGTTTCCGTAGGAAACCCAGTTTCCTACGGAAACTGTCACCGCCGAAAGCGGCCTGAAAGGCGTGACGGGTTGGGTTTGTGGGGATCGTGCCGGAGGCGGTTTGCGGGTCAGGAAGAGTCCATCAGGATTAGCAACTCCAGTTTGCTATATAGATGACAGCGGTATCACCCTTTATCAGGCTTAACGCATGGCGATTCACAAAATTCCGTCCAATTCATTGAACTATTCGCCACATGCTAAGTCTATAGTCTGATAGCAGCAAAGTTGCACACGTTTCTCCTCCCTGAGCGTATTGTCTTAACATCCCGTTAAGATGTTTTGCCCCTGATGCGATAACACGCTCGGGGGCATTTTTTTAATGACGATACTGCGTTGTAAATCCTTTTGGTTCGATTTAGCTTGCTGGAACGATTTACTGATCTCGCTGTAAGAAAAAATAGTTACCTGAAATATATCCGCAATCTTGGTATGTTAATTTGAGTTTGTCGGTTCGGCGTTTTTCTGCAAAGCAGCATTAGTGGATTTATGTGGGAGGGGTTTGCAAATACTCAAATAAGGAAATGAAATGTCGTTAGTAATAGATACCCTGCGCTCCTCAACACTTACTGAAGAATTGAGTGATGATGAAGTGCAAATTATCGAGGGATTGTTTGAGCTTCAAGAATATCAATCTGGCGAGGCCATCGTCCAGGCAGGAGATGCTCGACCAGACAAACTATATGTTCTTGCGCATGGCGATATTGAGGTAAAGATCAAAAGCGGAGATGGAGAGTCCATCATTCATGTGCTCAAGCCCGGTGATCTGGCAGGTATGATCACATTTGTTAGTGGTGCCGCTTCGCAAATTAGTGCAAGCCTTTATGCAGTGGGCGATACACAAGTGCTGAGCATGGAACGGGACAAGTTCGAAAGCTTGATCAACACCCATCCAATAATCGTATATCGTGTCATGCGTGGCGTGGTGCGAAACACGCACAGTATCGCGCGGCGCGAGAATAGCCATTCCACAGAATTAAGGAATTACATCTACCGTAATAACGGACGCTACTAAGCAAGCTGCTTGTTGCTTTCAATCATATATCGGCAGCTTGAACATCAGTTAATTGCAGATGCCTTCGATTTTCGTCCTGGTGCTGCTGGTGGAGTGATTCCAGATGACCGGCATCTTAAACCTTCAATTTTCTCGCCCTCCAGAAATCGAGTTGAGTGGTAAGTCATGACCTCACCCTTAGCAGCAAGTTCTGCCAAATAGAGGCGTGTCTTTGACAGTGAGAGGCCAGCACCTTCAGCAATCTCGGCATCCAGTTTCTCGCCATGCTTTTTTAAGTATTGCAGGATTTCATTCATTTGAGTTCCTTGTCATCCCCAACGATCAGGGAAAGCTTCAGACTCTTGGATTTGGATTGGGTTCCATAACGCTTGGGGCATTGAATGACACAATATCACTGATCACCAAAATTAATTTCACAAAAATTTAATGCAACGGAAGCCAGGTCATTTGACCTAACGAATGCCCACTTTGTTTGGGTATAACTGGCCGTTATGTTTTTTTCCGATTATTGATTTATTAAGGAGATTCAAAATGAATATTGAAAACGACAGAAACAACATCACACAAGATAATGCCACTAAGCATGATGCTGAAGCCAAATTCCATTTGGCGTTCGGCTGGCTTGCTGCATTATCTGTATCGATTGCTACTGCTGCACTGGCAACCATTTCATAAAGATTTCGTTCAGTAGCAGGTTGAAAACAAGGGGCTGCAAAACAGCCCTTTGTCGATTCTCAAAATCCCCCAAGCTTAGCGGCAAGACTACCGTCGTCCGTCGATTATTTAATTGTTCTGTAACTTCCCGAACGAATAATCTTGATAGCTAGAGTGACAAACAATTGTTGGCGTCTGCTTATCATCAGATAGTAACGCGTGGTTGTTTACCGGAGAAGTACAAGAGGGTGCGCTAGATACCGGAGTTCCACACGGCAGCCCCAAAAAAATCTCTCTTCAATCTATCTGCAATTAATCCGTTCGAACTAGCTTTAATCAAGCTGTAACACTCTTTCTGTATATCTCTTCTTCGCAACTCAAGTATGCCTCTGTTGAGTAATGAATTAACACACAACTTGTGGCTAATCCTAACGAAATCATTGAATATTAAGGAGAGCATTATGAGATTCAGAAAAACTGCACTTAGCCTTTTTGTTGGCCTAGCCATTGGCGCCACAGCCACCGCTCAAGCCGCCGAAATAGAGCACGCACTGCTGATCAGCGTAGACGGCCTCCACGCCCTGGACGTGAAGCGTTATGTTGAAAGTCACCCAAATTCCGCCCTTGCTGAGCTTGCCAAACATGGCACCACTTATACCAACGCTCGGACGCCCTCCAACTCCGATTCCTTCCCAGGACTGCTGGCCTTGGTGACTGGCGGCTCACCGATCTCTCATGGGTTGTTCTACGACGTCAGCTATGACCGTACCTTGTTCGATCCGACCAACACGGGTTGTTCCGGCCGTGCTGGCAACACCATCGTGTTCGACGAGAGCATCGACAAGTACTCGTCCGCGAACGTTTCGCTGAACGTCATCGACCCGGCTAGGCTGCCGCGCGGACTGGACCGGCAAGGTAACTGCGAACCAGTTTACCCGCACAACGCGATGAAAACCAACACGGTCTTCGAGGTGGTCAAAGCCGCTGGCGGCCGCACAGCCTGGGCGGATAAACACCCTGCTTATGACATTGTCAATGGCCCTTCCGGCAAGGGCGTAGATGACCTCTACACCCCGGAAATCACCAATGTCAACGGATTCGACGCCACTGTCAGTGTGGTCTGCACGGTCGAGAACGATCAGAAAAAAGTTGCAGCCATCGTCAACGAAATCCATGGCCTAAAGCATGACGGCTCGCGTGAGATTGGTATCCCAACGGTATTCGGGATGAATTTCCAAGCGGTGAGCGTCGGACAGAAGCTGGCTCATGACAACAGTGACGGTAGCTGTACGCAAAGCACCCTAACCGGCAAGGCTGGAGGTTACATTGACGGTGCGGGTACCCCTACAGAAGTCCTTGCCTATGGCTTGCAGAAGACTGACGAGGCGCTGGGGAGCATGATCAATGCACTCAAACAGCAGGGCATCTTTGAATCCACTTTGTTCATCGTAAGCGCAAAACATGGCCAGTCGCCCATTAACCCGGTCAAGGTCAACAAGCCAGGGCATTTTGCGGATCTGGTGGCGGCCCTGCCTAATGCCAGCAGCCCAGCAGCACAGGCTATCGCCAGCGCCGCTGCCTGCTCTACTGGCCCTTGCGGTTTCGTTCAGGACGACGATGTCGCACTGATCTGGCTTCAGGATCAAAGCCAGACCCAGATGGTGGCTGACTATCTAAACACCAACTCCAAAGCACTGTTTATCGACGAGGTGTTGGCAGGTGACGAATTGAAGCTCAAGTTCAATAATCCAGCGACCGACAGCCGTACGCCTGACATCATCGTGCAACCTCAGTACGGCACTATCTACACGGGATCAGGCAAGAAGAATGCTGAACACGGTGGTTTCAGTTTCGGTGATACCAATGTCGGTCTGATTGTCTCGAATCCGCGCTTTGCCCAAAGTGTTATAAAAACCCCTGTGGTCACTTCCGAAGTTGCACCAACGATCCTGCAGGCTCTCGGCATCGATCCTCATGCACTGCATTCGGTGCAGATCGAGCACACCGAGGTATTACCTGGTCTGTCCCACTAAGCTGCTTCTCCCACGCTACCGCGTGAGATGACTATACGGGCTGCTATGGCAGCCCGTATAGTGTTACCAAGCAGATGTTTTTGGAAAAGTCTTTCACCCAGTAACAGCGAATGTCGCCTAAGGAACGCGCTAAAAATATTGCTGATAGTGTTGCTCCTGAATCTTTTTTGGAAGCTCTACCTCAACAAGATTAGATTGCAGACCTTGTTCCACCAGTTTTATTCTCCGCCGTTCTATCTAATAAACTTTACCAGCAGTTTTGATTTTTTCTTCATCGGTCAAGAATTGGTCAGACAAGAACATACTATCTCCCTAACAAAATATGATGAATGCAGCAACCTTACTGCCTGTCTGAACAGGTTAAGTGCTATTTGTTGCAGCAGCATGAATCCGCCATCTTTTGTTTTGCATCTTCAGTGAAATCATGAAATTTAGTTCTGCATTAGCAATGAAGCTTTGGTAACAAAAACATCACACTTCACGGCTAATATTATTGTTTTACTTAGGCTAGGCTGGGTGTTGCCAGATGGATAATAGCGAACACATTTCAAAGCAGTATGACGTAGAACTTGAATCTGTGCGTGCACGTGTGCTGCTGATGGGCGATCTTGTGGAAAGACAAGTTCGGCTTGCCATTGAGGCGCTAATAAAAAGCGATTTGACAACGATAGATCACATTATCGCCGATGACCATCGCGTCAATGCGCTAGAAGTAGGTATAGATGAAAGTTGTAGTCACATCATCGCGCTCCGCCAGCCAACAGCGAACGACTTGCGAATAGTGATGATGGTAATCAAAACAATTACCGATCTCGAACGTATCGGTGATGAGGCAAAAAAGATTGCTATCACAGCCAAGCTCTTGTCGCAGAATAAAAACCTCACCTTGCCGCGTTTTGAAAAAATAAAATATATGGCGAATCTGACGCTGGACATGCTACTTCAGTCCCTGGAGTCTTTTGCCAAACTGGACATTTCGGCTGTAGCACAGGTAGTGCGTCAGGATCAGCAAGTGGACGAGGAGTTCGTCATGATAATGCGTTACCTTGCCACTTTCATGATGGAAGACCCGCGTACAATATCCAACGCGCTGGAAATCCTGTTTGTCGCCAAGGCTATTGAGCGCATAGGTGACCATGCCAAGAACATCTCTGAATATGTGGTCTACATGGTCAAGGGACGCGATGTGCGCCATAGCACTGTGGAGGAAATTGAGCGAGAAGTGCAGCGATAATTTGTATTTTGTTCGATCTGATGTGGTTCGCGTACTAATTTGAGTTGCACCTGGCTCATAAGACGCACGACCCGCTTTATCCCCAATGTGTGCCGGCCTCACGGATATCACGATGAATGAATGGGCTGTCATAGATGCCGTGACTATCTTCAAAGGACTGATTGAGGTCGATCAACAACGCCTAGTTGGACAGAGTCCATTTAGATTTGGGACAGGCTTTGAGTATTATCACCGGATGATAGAGGAGAAATTTATTTTGGGTACACCAATATCAAATTGGAATCATCAACTGATTACATGCAGATGATCCCATGGAACTCCAATTAAAAAACCGACAAGACTTAATAGCACGGGCACTTCTGCTGGGCGACCGTCTGGACTTGAAATTGTTCAAGATCGCCGATTGCCTTGCCACTACCCCGTTAACACTGGAAGTGGATGCCGGTGGCGGCATTGCGGTGTTGTTCCGTTACGGCGTAGTGGTGTTGTTCGGGGTCAACAACCTGGATGAAGTCAGGTTCGTCGAGTCGCTCAAGCCGCTGCTGACCAATCCCTATTCGACGCCGGAAACCGAGGAGCTGAAAATCTACTCCGGCAGGAACAGCATCGGCGTGCAGAGCGGTGCGATTTCGCTGGATAATATTTCGCTGGAAAAATTGCAGGTAATTGCCGATGCCTTGAGCAAGAATTTAGTGCTCACGCTCTACGAGAAAAAGGTCGGGGGGGAATTCGACAAGATCGAGCCACTAGCCCAGGAGTTGGCGACACACGGCAAGGTGAGCGCTGGTTCCAGGAATCTGCTATCCAAGATCGGCTCCATGCTGCTGATTGAGCACCGCATGGTGGGGCGCGCCGAAATCGGCGACAAACCGGAAACGCTTTGGGACTTCCCGCATCTGGAAGGCCTGTATGCCAGTCTGGAAGATGAGTTTGAACTGAAGGAACGGCAATCGGCGCTGGACCGCAAGCTGGGGCTGATCTCGGATACTGCCCAGACGTTGGCCGATGTATGGGACAACAAACAGCTGCACAAGATGGAGTGGTACGTGATCGGGCTGATTGGATTTGAAATTTTCATTAGCCTGTTCGAACTAGGTGACAAGTTTTTGCGCTGATGGGATCGCAGGTGAGTAATCAGGGACAGGCTGATCTAACCTGATGTTTCAACTCAATAGATCCTAAGCAGACGCAACGGTGAATATTATACTTGCGAGTGACTTTCAGAAAAGCTAATCCGTTAAATTGTAAAAAAGTACCCAGATAAATGCGGCAATATTGAAAAGGAAATTAATAATGACAAAAATCAGCAAGCCAGATTATTTAGCCAAAGTTAAACGTTTGACCAAAGTGGAAACCGAACGTTTGTTATCCAGAATGGGCGGAAAGCTAGATCGCCGACTTCATAAAGATAAGTTAAGCCAGGATGAAGCACTGGCTATACAGTTGAAATTGGAAGACGAACAACTCCAAGAATGGCGCAACATGATGCGTAGTTTGAAAAATAAGGAAGAAGCTAAGAAAGCGGAAAAGGCTAAGAAAGAGGCTAAGGCTCCCTTAAAAGCCAAGGGCGCAGAAAAGGCTAAAGTCGAGTCGGGTAAATAGCCGAATGTCCGTCAGTATCTATCAAGCCAAGAGGTAAACCCCACACACCATACACGGACATTGCAGCATCGGCGCTTAGCGCAACCTAATTCATCTAGCGATGGATCACCAATGAAGACGTCGCAGCAATGAACTCTTTTTCTGCTGGTGGGATTGCATGCGATGCAGGATGTCATCCAATGACTGGATGGCCCCGATAATATGCGCCCCCTTGTTCAGCATGACGCATTCTGCACGCACACCCATCGCCGCATCGGTAATTTCAGCACGGCTGGGTTTGCCGCTCTTGGATAATCCCTCCAGTACCTGAGTAGCCCATATGACCGGCAAATGCGCCGCCTCGGCCAGCCAAAGAATTTCTTCCTGCAACTCCGCCAATCTTTCATAGCCGCACTCCACTGCCAGATCACCGCGAGCGATCATGACGCCGACGGTTGGTGATTGCAGCAAGGTAAATAACAGTTCCGGCAAATTATCGAATGCGGCACGCGTTTCGATTTTCAACACGATGCCAAGCTTTTCTGCTTTCAGCCGTTTTAAATGTTTTTGCAATAACTTGATGTCAGCGGGATTTCGGACAAATGAAAGCCCGACCATATCGGTATGTTGCACGATAAATTCCAGATGCTCGATGTCCTGTGTCGTCCGATGTGCGCCATGTCACTGCGGAGGAAATTGAGCGCGAAGTACAGCGGTCAGACAAAGAAGAACCAAGGAATTACTTTTAGGCAGCCTGACAGGTCGTTTGAAGACTCGCTTTGCGAATATTTCTGCACGTATTTTTAGTAGCGTCCGTTGGCACGGTAAATGTAATTTCTTAGTTCTGTGGATTGGCTATTCGCGCGCCGCACGATACCATGCATGTTACGCGCCACGCCCCGCATGACACGATATATGATCATCGGATGGGAGTTGATCAAGCTTTCGAACTTGTCCCGTTCCAAGCTCAATACTTTGGTAGCGCCCACTGCGTAAAGCGTTGCACTGATATGCACAGCGACACCACCAACAAATGTGATCATACCGGCCAAATCACCGGGCTTAAGCACATGGATGATGGACTCTCCATCACCACTTTCGATCTTTACCTCAATATCGCCATACGCAAGAATATATAGATTGTCTGGATGCGCATCTTCCGGCTGGACTATGACCTCGCCAGATTTATATTCTTGGACATCAAACAATCCCTCGATAATTTGCACTTCAGCATCACTCAACTCATCGGTAACTGTTGAGGTGCGCAACGTATCAATCACTAACGACATTTCATTCCCTCTTTCGCATGTTGCAATCACCTTCCACATTGATCCACAGAAGCTGCTTGACAGCATATCGCTGAACCAAAAAAATACATTAACAGAATGGTGTTGCGGAAATATTTCGACAGTTAGGTATGCCAACCTAACAGATATAGCGTATGACTGAATGTCATACATTTCCAATAACGTGTCAGAACCAAATTGGTTTACACAAGTTACAATGTTGCCGATTCTACGAACTAATGGGGTCAGCAGTTCGAATCTGTTCGGGCGCACAAAAGCGGAACTTGATGACGGGCAGGAATGTGCCAGGAGCGGAAATTGACTATTTGATCAAAAGATATGGATTTAGACTGCCATCCTCGTAAAACTCAGATTGCGGATGGGTTCGCTGCTGCCTTTTTATCAGGATCTTGAAAAAGACTGGCAAAAACGAACCCTAGTATTGCCATGACCAATAACGATATCGCACCCAGCAGACCGAGCAGATACCGGTTCCGTTGTGCGGGCATTATTTCATTTAACTGCTGGTTGGAAAAGTCCCGTATTTCGGTTTCTAATGCGGCGAAGTCATCTTGCAAGTGACGATCTACTCCGAAAATCTGTTTGTCGACGTCACGGAAGGAATCTATTTGCCGTGGATTCAGCCTAGATATTGCAGTCAGATAATCTGATAGCAACATTTCGTTATCAGTGACCATATGTTCGATAAAACTGGTATCCATGCCCTCATCCCGCATGGCCCATTGGGTGTTTTGAAATGCTCCCTGTAAAGTGGCGCTAGCTACAAAGAATGCTTGCCGGTGCTTGTTGTAAAGCTCAGTGTCGTCAGCGCGTAACAGCATGTCCTTCCATTCTTGAATTTGCCGACTTAAAGCAACGTTTGCGTCGTCTAAACTTCTCTCCATTGCCAGGATCTTTTGTGTGCGTTGCATATAATCGCTATTCATTCTATAGATCAATTGGGAGAGTTGATATCCTCCAAAAATAGACAAAAGCGTTATCAGCAAGATGAATATTTTGAACGTCTTGCCTAAGTAAATGAAATTATTCATAAGAACCTTCACTAATTGAGTTAGAGAATCAAATACAACAATTACTATTTCAATTGAGTTTTGCCGGTCACGAAAAGGGTGTAATTGTAAACTTATCGGGTTTATCTATAAGCAGTAATTTCATTTCGCTAGCAAGAGCGAATTCTTTGATGTTATTTCTATTCATAGCTATGGACTTGAATGCTTACTACAGCTATTCATATCAAGCTAATAAACAGTATCATTGGATACAGTTGAACATCATCTTAGTGTCGGGAGCTGCCCGTCACCAAGTTCCGCTTTGGTCAGAGCTAACGCAGGCAATTCCTGCACTACCTCAATAAAAATTCCTGAAAAAAATTTATAAATATATCCGCATTTCGTCGCTTCCTTACCCCTCCCCCCTCTCCCAAAAGACGTACCCGTGTTCGGTTTTCGTTTTCTAAAACCGGCAGGGGGACCCTAAGCATTCCGTGAGTAGTAACTATTTGCGCCGCGCGTAGCGCGTCGTTTTCAGTACGTCGATCGAAGTCATTTCGACTTCGTCAACCTACTCAAGGAGTTCATCATGAACGTCATACCACTCAAGCCAACTCAAGCTGCCAACTCAGGCGGCGCAGTTAAGACAGTTGCACTTGCTACCTTCCGCTTCGTGCGTGCAGGCAGCGCACAAGCACTGAAGCTACCTGGACTGGTTCAGCAGGCCGGCAACGACATCGTTGCTGCCTGGCAGGAGTCCGCCAGCCCAAAGTCATGAAGGGAGACGGCCATGTTCATTACAGGTTTCATGGTATTCCTCGGCGTGGCACTTATCTTGGTCAAGCTGCCGAGGCGCGTGATGCTGCGCGCTTTAAAGCACGACATCTGGATAGATCTACTGGTGAGCTGTTTGGTGTTGCTGGTTCACTGGGGGTCGATGGGCGGGATATTTGCGGCAACCGTGGCAGGTCTGCTGACCAGCCTGGCTACCTCGGCAGCGAAGCGTCTGTTCGGGTACATCGACAAAGATATCTACTACGTCGGCAGAATCCGCCTGAACGTGGAGTGAAGCCTCTGCTCGACATCTTCCTCTGGGCTGCGGTCGCAGAGCTGGCCCGCCAAGTCATTCGGCGTGGCTGGCGCCTGCTGCTGTAGTCCGCAACTCATTTATGCACTTAACGCCCTGACCGCAATCCGGCAGGGCTTTTCATTTCAGGAGAAACAACATGGCACATCTCGTACAAACGATGGCATACGCCAACGAAACGCCTTGGCATGGCCTGGGCAATCAACTCACACAGAACCAGCCGCTGGAAGTCTGGCTGCGTGAAGCAGGCATGGACTGGGACATCCAGTCGTCGCCTGTGCATTACCTCGGGCAGGACAACATGCGTCAGTTCAATGACGCCAAGGTGCTGTATCGCTCGGACACCAACGACGCACTATCGGTAGTGTCGAACCGCTACCAGGTTGTGCAGCCCCGCGAGGTTCTGGAGTTCTACCGCGACCTGGTCGATCTCGGCGGCTTCGAGCTGGAGACAGCCGGGGTACTCAAGGGCGGCAGGAAGCTCTGGGCGCTGGCTAGAACGGGCCAGGAGACTCTGCTCAAGGGTGATGACCGTGTAGCAGCGTATCTGCTGCTTGCAACTGCGTGCGACGGCACCCTGGCGACTACCGCGCAGTTCACCAGCGTGCGTGTCGTGTGCAACAACACGCTGGCGATTGCCACAAGCGACAGTCAGGGTGCCATCAAGGTACCTCACTCGACAAAGTTCGACGCAGACAAGGTCAAGCAGCAGCTAGGGCTTGGCATCACCAGCTGGCAGCGCTTCATCGTCGACATGCGACGGCTGGCTGACAGGCCGGTGCATCCGTTCGAGGCACGCAGTTACCTGGTCGATCTGATGGGTGACCCTGAGTTGCCGTTCCACAGCCAGCCCAACAGCAAAGCGTTGAAGCGCGTGTTCGAGCTTTTCGCAGGTGCTGGCAAGGGATCAAGCCTTGCCTCGGCCAACGATACAGCGTGGGGACTGGTCAACGCAGTGACTCAGTACGTCGACCATGAGCGTCGTGCACGTTGTGTAGATAACCGGCTCGATTCTGCCTGGTTCGGCGCAGGTGCGGCTATCAAGCAGCGC
>Ga0097691_1002375_pt1 | contig 12677 bp, 14 predicted proteins | sample NGESurdeep072012_8_FD_72858 | JGI IMG/M metagenome (GOLD analysis project Ga0097691, IMG submission 72858) | Arctic peat soil microbial communities from Barrow, Alaska - NGEE Surface sample 210-1 deep-072012 | ecosystem: Environmental > Terrestrial > Soil > Wetlands > Peat ...
GCGTGCGGCACGACAGCCGGCGAAAGTGACGCGACGTCTCGCCGCGCAAGATACGCTGCGATCCGGTTCACGTCGTCGCGAGCCTGCGCACCGACTGGCCCTGAACGCTGGTTTGACTCCGAGAGCACGCTGAACCATAGCGCTCCATCCGACCTCGACACCTATCCGCTCAGCGACATTCAGATGCGTTCGGACGACGCGGGGCGGGACTTTCCGGCGTCCGCAGGGGATCCTCCAGCGGGCGTCTGGGAAGGGATGACCAAGAGCCCCTTCAGGTGCTTGGGTCGTTTATGAGTCGTGTGCAAACGTCATTGGGCGGGTGGTCGGTCGGCGCCGCGTCGATCACGCTCGTGCAGTGTCAGTGGGCGTTGAGGTGCTGGGTGAGGAACAGGACTGCTCGGTCGAGTGCCTGGTCGGCCTCGTCGAGCGTCCCGACGAAGGCCTGGAACACATGCGGCACCCCGGCTGTGATGTCGAGGATCACGTCGATGTCCGCCTCACGTGCGCGCTCGGCCAGCCGTACGGAGTCGTCGAGGAGCAGTTCGTTGGTGCCGACCTGGAGCAGGATCGGCGGGAAGCCGGTCAGGTCCGCGAGGACAGCGGGAGCGAGCAGTGGCTGGTTCGGGTCCTGACCGCCGAGATACATCTGGCCGGTGTGGTCCATAGCGTCCCTGGTGAAGAACGGGTCGACGCCTTCCTTCGTGCTCATCGTCGCGCCGGAACGCGTGTGATCGAGGCCTGGTGAGAACGCCGCGATCGCCGCGGGCATCGGCAGCCCTGCGTCCCGGGCGGCGAGACACGTCGTCACGGTGAATCCGCCACCGGCTGAGTCGCCGGCGAACACGATCGACGCCGGGTCGATGCCGCTGTCCAACAGGCTGCGGAACGCGGCGACGCAGTCGTCGATCGCGGCGGGAAACGGGTGCTCGGGGGCGAGCCGGTAGTCCAACGAGATCGCCCGGACGCCGGTTCGCCTGACCAGGTTCGCGGTGAGGACCATCGCGGTCTCGGGAGAGCCGAACACAGTGCCACCGCCGTGGAAGTACAAGATGGTTCCTGGCTGAGCATCACCCTCCGGTTCGACGAGGAGCGCGGGGCGGCCGGCCACCTCGGTCGGCGTCCGCTGCACGTCGGCCGGAATCGGGAACGACCCCATGAACGCGGCGAAGCCCTCCCGCATCCGTGCGACCGGCACCGGTCCGGACGGTTGCGGCGCTTTGCGCAACATCGCGTCCAGTGCGAGTCGTTGTTCCCCGCTCATGTGGCCTCCTGGAGGTTTCAGTGACAACTGCATGCCGTGGCATGTTTCGTATAGACTCTATGCCGTGGCATCTACTTCTGCAAACGAGGGGCTCGCCAGTTTCTTCGACGACCTGGTCCGCTGCGAGACCCGTCTCTACAACGCCGTGGGGGAGAAGCTCCGGGCGAAGCACGGGATCGTGGCCTCCCAGTTCGAGTTCCTGCGCTACCTCCGAGACCACCCGGAATCACGCGTGGCCGACGTCGCCACGAACTTCGCCGCCGGGATCGGCGCGATCAGCAAGATGATGGATCGGCTCGAAGCGCGCGGATGGGCCGCCCGACTCCCGAACCCCGCCGACCGGCGCTCGTCACTGATCAGCCTCACCGCCAGCGGAGCCGCACTGGTCGCCGAGGCCGAACGAACCTTCCACGAGCAACTCGACGAGTTGATCGCCACCGTCATCAGCGCCGACCAGGTCGACGCCGCGGGGGCGACACTCGCCGCACTTCGTCGCGCACTCGAGCTCACGCGAGTCGGTGTCCCCGTCGGATAGGTCACGGGTCCTCGACGAAGTGATGGATTGCGAGCCTGGCAGCACTGATCGACGGCCGTCGGGTTGCCCGATAGGCGGTCGATCTGAACATTGATCCTCACTCCAACCAGTAGTGACCCCATGGTCGCCCGTGCCCTGGACAAGCCCTCTCCGGACCGTCTCGTACGCGGAACGGCCTACGGGCACGCGCGGAGGCTGCGCCGACCTGGAACAAACCTGATTTTCGCCGTTCCGTAGCGGGATCCACCACCGGACCGGTCGGTGTCGCCAACCGTTGCCACGGGACACCAGAAGGACCGGCCTTGTCCGGCTGATGCGACGCCGGACGGCTACCTGCGCCCCACCCGGGTCGGAGGTAACTCTCCAGGCGCTAACTTGCCGCCCAGAACCACTCCTCGAACAACTTCGTAGCGGCTAATGTCGGGCGAGGACGTGACGGGAGTTCGAACCAAGCCAGTTCCTCCCTCTCCGCGCCTACAGCCGCCGACCGGCATGCGACACCTAACTCAGCATCGTCATAAACGGCCTGCCCGATGGGCTGGCAGATGCTGTGCTGCACTATTCGCCCTGCGGAGTCATGTGGGTACGTTGTGGGCAGACCAAGCCGGACCAGTCCCTTGTCGGTTGTGGCGTCCGCGTAACTCTCTACCGGAACGTCGAGGTCTAGCAGAATAGGGGCAGCTAGGTTTTCTAGATCCTCTGGCCCGTACGGAAGACCCGCGTACAGGCGTTCGACGTTGGCTCGCGCGACGGCGACGGAGTCATTCAGGTAGAGCACGCCGAAACTGTCTGGCGGGTTCCAGCGTCCGCCGGTCTGCGCGGCGAACGACGAGTCAAAGGGGTCTTCCCAGTCCGGGTCGGCGACACGGAAGACCCGCCCGCCCCGATCGACGTGTTCTCGGTCCCTCGTCGCCACTCAGGCCGTCTTCGCGAAGTCGAACGAGGCGCGGACCGACTCAAGCAGTTCCTCGTGCTCCCCGGCTGCGATCATCTCCAACATCGTCCGGCCACCGTAGGCGCCTGCCGGACGCCGGGCCACGCCCGCGAGCTTGCCTGGCTTGAGCCGGTGCGAGAGCAGGTCCGCTATCGCGAGAACGGTGGACGCCTTCCCTCTTCGGTCTGCAGGAACGTCGCCGCCCAGCCACTGGTCGGCGGCCTGTCGGGAAACGCCGAAAAGTCTCCCGAGCTCTGCAGTACTGATCCCGAAGGCGTCAACGATTTGAGCTGCCATCGTCCCTCGCCCCTGGAGGGCGGCCACGACCATTCGGTAAAACCGGCGAACAACTTCCGGATCGACCTCCGGTGTTGCGGCACGCTTCATCGCCTGGTCCGACAGGCGAAGTGGCGCAGCCGTGCCCGCAAGTACGTTGCGCAGTCGAGCTATGAGATCGAGTGCAAGGCCACTTTGTGTGTTATCGACGACCGACTGCCAAGAGCTAAAAGGGGCTTGGAGCGCTTCCCAGTCCAGCGCCTCCTCCGCGAGCGGCGGCAGCCGTACCGACGGGCAGTCCTTAATGACCTGTGTTAGGAGCCGGGCCCGGGCCGAACGCCACGCACCGACATAGGCCACAACGGCCTGTTGGTCTCCGGCCAACGCCCGGGCAAGGTTGACCTCCAGCAGCGGCAACATGACCTGCCCATACGTCTCGTCTTGGCGGGGGTCAGGCGCAGCGAGCAGCACACAGTCGATGAGATGCGCGTCGTCCATCCCTTGAGTATGGCGCAAGCAAATGTCAAGCGCAAGGCAATGTCAAGCAATCCTCCCATAGAACTTCCGGCGCTTCTCATGGCAACGTCTGTGACCGGTTACGGATCGGCTTGCGGCCTTCGATATCCCTCGGAGCGAAGCACCTGTCGGTGGTTGCCGCTACCGTCACCCACCACCCCGCTCAAGGAGACGCAATGACCGAACCGGATGCCACCATGACACGAATCGGCAAGGGCATAGAACTGAACCAGCATGGCGAACGAGAAGCCGCACGAGCAGTGTTCGCCCAGGTCTGGAGCGACATCGGCGAGGAGAGCGGCGACCCATTCCACCGTTGCGCGCTGGCCCACTCGATGGCCGATGTCCAAGATGACGTGCACGATGAGCTGGTTTGGGACCTGCGTGCCCTGGAGGCCGCGGACCTGATGACCGACGAACGGGCAGCCCAGGCAGGAGTGACGAGTCCCGTTGCCGGCTTCTACCCGTCGCTGCACCTCAACCTGGGCGAGTGCTATCGCAAGCTCGGCGATCTAGACCGCGCCCGCGAGCAGTTCGAGCGTGGTCAAGTTGCTGTCGGCTCACTCGGCGGCGGCTACGGCCAGATGATCAAAGGCGGCCTCGACCGGCTGGGCGATCGGTTGGCATCCGCCTGAGAACTCCGCCATCCAGTTCGACGCAAACGATCTTCACGCAAGCCAGTGAATCAACCGGTCACCGATCGGCAACCGGTCACCGATCCTTGGGTTCTTACGGTGATGTTGCACGGCCTGCCAATCGTCTCTGAGTCCGTGCCGATGGCCTTTCGGCTTGGCAGATGGGGCACCGGTGTTCGCTGTGGACGAGGCTGCGTCCAGTGGCTCTAGTGAGCGCAGATGGTCGATGAGTGGTTGAGTGACCTGCGCGCGGTGCGCGGGTAGTGCCGCCGCACGATCCGTGACGACGGCAAGACGATCGGCTCGTTCGGCGACTTCCTGACGGTCCTGCGTACAGCCCGGCAGCGGGGCGCGTCACCGCCCAACGGTTAGGTCACCGCGACTGGCGGCTCGTACAACAGCATCCCGGCGAAACTCGACGGCGCCGGTCACCGGGGCTTCCGGAACGTTTGTGGCGTGCTTCGACGCGATAGTCGACCCGGTTCACAGCCGGCTGGCCACCATCGCCGACGCCAGGGTCACGAGCCCGAACGCCACGGCGCGCAACCCGTTCTCCAGTGGCCCGAGCAGTGAGTTCCGGTCGAGTTGGGCTTGGGCGCCGTCGCGGTAGACGATCCGGCCTTGCACGGACTGGGTACGCCGCCGCAGCGTTCGTGCCGGCAGGCTCAACGCGCGCTGCCCGAGGGAGAGGAAGAAGGCTGCGACAGCGGCCATCACCGCTGCGCCGCCCAGCCGGAAATCCTGCGCGTAGTAGCCGGTCAGCACCGGGAACGCACCCCAGCCCAGCGCGAAACCAGCCGCGTTGTGCAAGATCCCTCTGCCCAGTTCGAGGTTGTAGGCCAGGACGAGCACGACGCCTGCGACGACGAACGGCAGAAGCCGCATCCCGCCGTACAGCAGACCGGCCACGACCGGCACGGTGACACCTACGCCGGCAGCGATCGCCAACACCGCAGCAGGTATACCTGTCTGCAGCGGGCGCCCGGCCAGCTCGTCCAACGCGTGCGCCCCGACCCCGACCGCGAGGAAGAACGCGACGAGCGTGCCGCCGAGTCGCCACGCCACGAAGTGTGGGGCGAGCGCGGCGCCGATCGCGACATAGGACAGGTGCCATGCGGTGTAGGGCGGGTGCAGCAGGGTCACCCAGTCGCGCACCCCGCCGTTGCCGGCACCGCGCGCGTAGAACGCCGGCCGGTCTGCGGCGCGGGTCACGGCCCGGCCGCCTTCGTCCCCCACATGACCAGGGCGCCACCTAGGCTCATCAACTGCCACCCGACATCGCGAAAACCGGCCTGCTCCCAGGCGCGGACGTGCCAGTCGAGCGGGTACCGCCGGTAGTGGGCCGGGATGCTCTGGCTCAGGAACCGGCCCACCCGCCACCATGGGCTCCCTCCGGCCATCCAGCCGGCCAGGGGCAGCACCGCGAACACGTAGACGCGCCACGCGGCGCGCCAGCCGGCCGCCGGGGGCACGAAGAACTCCAGGCTCGCCATCGTCCCGCCCGGGCGCAGGCAGCGCGTCATCTCCAAGATCGCTGCCGCAGGCTCGTCGACATAGCGCAGCAGATACGAAAAGCAGATGGCGTCGAAGCACTCGTCGCCAAACGGCAGCTGCTCAGCCCGCCCCGCGACCAGCACCACGTCCCCGGGCCGGTCGGCTGCCTGCACGTTGCGCAGACCTCGCCGCAGCATCGACTCGTTGAGATCGACGCCGACCACGGTGGCTTCGGTACGACGGGCCACCGCGAGCGCCACCCCCGCCGGCCCGGTCGCAACATCCAGCACACGGCGCGGTTGCCCGGCCGCGATCCTTTCGACAACCGAGCGGCGCCACCGACGGTCCTGCCCGAACGACAACAGCCAGGCGAGCCGGTCGTACCGCCGCGGCAGCCCGGTGAACACCTCGCGCGCCACCTGGTTGCCGAGCGAGTCGGTGGTTCGCGGCGTCGTCATGAAACTCATCCAATCCCCCGGCACCCGAATACGGAAGTCAACTCACCGGCGAAGGTCCGTCGTTCCCATAGGGATCCGCTTGCGACGTTCCGGATGGACCCTTGGATGCAGATCTTTGGAGGCTCCTCCCCATCCGTAGCCCGTTCGTCCTACGGACACCGAGGCTTGGCTTCGATGCGTCCGGTCATTGTTCGTCAGGCGCGAGTCGGTGCTACGCGAGGCGGTTGACCTGGTGGGGGTGTAGTGAAGCCCTCGAGTTGCAGCCAGCCCCGCGACGATATGCGGGTGTGGCGGTCGCGAGGATCAGCAGTGCCGCGGTCGCGCTGGCAATCATGACCAGGCACATGGCGCGTGCGTCGCCGCCGAGTACGCCGACGAGTGGGCTGACGACCCCTGCAACCCCAGCCTGCATGGCGCCGATGAAGGCCGCAGCCGTGCCGGCGATCGCGCCGTGTCTGCTGAGCGCGATCGCCGAGGCGTTCGGCGGGATGAACTGGATCAAGCCCAGCGTCACCCACAGCGCCGCGAGCAGCCCGAAGAGCCCGCCTGCCTTGGTCAGGGAAATGATCAGAAGCACGACGGCCGCAACGAGTAGCAACGGCAGGGCACAGCGCAGGATGCGGATCGGCGCGACCCGCCGAACGAGCGAGGCGTTGATCTGGGCACCCCCCACGAGGGCGACGCCGTTCATGGCGAACAGGAGCGCGAACTGGTTCGCCGAGACCCCGTAACCCTCCTGGAGCACGAACGGGGACCCGATGACGTAGCTCATCAGCACTGCCATGCCGAGCCCGGGAAGCACCGCGATGGCGATGAAGTGCTGGTCGTGCAGCAGGACCCGGTATCCGTGTAGTGCGGGGCCGAGGCCCGCTGCGCGACGTCGCTCAGGCAGCAGCGTCTCGGGTAACCGGCGCCATACCGCGAGCCACAGCGCGGCACCGAACACTGCGAGCGCGACGAACACCCAGCGCCATCCCCACTGCCCCGCGATCAGCCCTCCGACCGTGGGCGCGAACAGCGGCGCCACCCCGATCACGAGCATAAGTCGGGACAGCAGCCTTGATGCGTCGGAGCCGGTGAAGCGGTCGCGGATCACGGCGATCGCAACCACCGTGGCCGCAGCGTTGAAGAATCCCTGTACGACGCGAAGCGCGATGAGGGTTCCGATGCCGGGCGCCAGCGCACACAGCAGCGAAATGACAATGTGCAGCACAATGCCGATCAGCACGGGCCGGCGCCGTCCGAAGCGGTCTGAGAGCGGGCCCACGACCAGCTGGCCGACAGCACCGCCCACCAGGACGCCGCTCATGGTGAGCTGGACGGCTGTGGTGGTGGTGTGCAGGTCGATTGCGACTTCTGGTAGCGACGGTAGGTAGATGTCGCTGGTCACCGCCGGCAGGGCGCACATCAGGCCGAGCAGAAGGACATATTTGGCGTTGGGCTGGTATGCGCTCGAGTTCGCGGGTCCGCCTGTAGTCATCGGGATAGATTCTCCCATCTCGATCCATCCCATCGGCTCGCGGATGTCGGGCTTGTTCGGCACGCGGTTCTTCTATGTAAGGCGCAACAGTTCTTCTACGACGACTCCGGCCGCAGACAGCGCGCGTTCGCCTCGCAGTTGGCGATCCGCTTGCGAAGACTGTAGGTCCGGCGACCAGGGCGGTCAGTGATCACCGCTTGTCGTTCCTCTTTCGCAACTGGGGGAATCCTTTGGCGAAGCTGCCTGATCTGGATCTCTCCCACCCGTTAGCGTTAGCCGAGGCTCCGTGTTCGAGCCGGGCGCGCCCTGGTCAGCGCGCAGGGTGCTGCTCCACGTGATCGCCGAAACCGCCCAGCACGCCGCTCACGCCGACATCATCCGCGTGTCCCTTGATGGTGCCAAGTCCATGGCCTAGCCGTCCGGCCCTCGCACGTCAGCGGTTCGAGCGGGGGCCGGTGTCCGGCTCAGCGCGGTGGCTCCGCGTGACCCTCGCGCAATCCAAAGCCTGCGGCAATGCGTTGCGCTGAGGCGGACTGGCAGCTTCGGTGCGTTGTCCGCTCAGTCCACGTCTGTCTCGGGCGACGGCTGGGGACTCGCGGGCAAACTGACATCGCGCTCGGGGTGCTCAGTTCGCTCCTCCCCCTCCTCCAGGATGGCCTGCGCCTGAGCCTGCGGGTCGTCGCTTCCCACGGCCACTTCCTCGGGCAGCAGTTCCGCACGCCTGGCCACGTGTCGCGCCTGTGTGTCATCGTCATGGTCATCGGGAGGTGGCATCTCGTGAGCCGGCATGTCCCGAGCCTACGCGAGGAACTACTCGGGCGGATTCCCGTAATCCGCGCCGGTGAAGATCTTCGCAGCGGTGCCTCATACGAAACCGGTTCCGCAATACCCATGGCGCCCGGAGCGAGGTCTGCTTGCCCCACCGCGGCATTGACCTCCGGCGCCGATGACCAGGCTTGAGTTCCGCGGACGCTCGACGCATGGCACACCAAACTGGAAGAGGCTCAACAGCAGCGCGACGATGTACACAATGACCGAGGTGAGGATCCACGGCGTCGTGAACGGGAAGTGATCCGATGGGTCGCTCAGGCCCATCACGCCGAAGCCAAGAATGACGACGATGAGCGAGAGCAGGCTAAAGACACGGGTCGACTCTGCAATCGTCGCCACCCCGGATGCCCTATGTCTGCGCGAAGGGCCCGCATGGCGCTCATCGGCAGGATTGTCATGGATTCGAGGGCGCGCTGACCCACGACGTGATACACGGTCTCGACGTCACGGTGCCGCTGGGAATCGGCCGTCACGTTCCGGAGGAACGACTGCGAATCGTCCTGCATGGCATCACGAAACCGAAACCACTCAAGTACTTCGGCGTCGACCTGAGGGGGATCGAGCTATGCGCCGACGACATCGACTGGTCGTTCGGATCCGGAACCCTTGTCTCGGGTGCCGCACAGGACCTGGCCCTGCTCCTGTGCGGTCGAACACTGCCACCCGGGCGGCTGCGAGGCGCGCCGGGAACACGGTTCACCGATTCGTGAACTGATCACCGCGGCGGCTTGGCCAGGACCTGCAGCAAAACCGGTCCCCAGCCGCCACAGCACCTGCCAACAGTGCCGACCCGGCGTTGGCATAACCCCAAGCAGGAGATCCCATGTCCAGCGCCACCTCAGCGGACCGAACGACGATCAGCTACGACCGCAACGGCAATGGTCCGCCCGTCATCCTTGTCCTCGGAGCCTTTAACGAACGAGCCACGGGGCACCACTGGCGGCTCATCTGGCCGGCACGTTCACCGTCGTCAACTACGACCGGCGCGGCCGCGGCACCAGCAACGACACCCTGCCGTACGCGGTCGACCGCGAAATCGACGATCTCGAGGCACTCATCGACGCCGCGGGCGGTAGCGCCTCAGTGTTCGGATACTCCTCAGGAGCAGTACTCGCCATGCGCGCCGCCGCGCGCGGCCTGCCCATCACCAAGCTGGCGTTGTATGACCCGCCGTTCCAGATCCGGGGCACGAGCCCGCACTACTGGAGAGACCTGGCCCGCCAGATCGACGACCTCATCAGTGCAGGCCGTCGCGGTGACGCCGTCGAGCTCTATCAAAACCAAGGGAGTCGGCATACCGCCCGAGGTCGTCGCCCAACTACGGCAAGCCCCGTTCTGGCCCGCGCTCGAAGCGATCGCCCACAGTCTCGCTTACGAATCGCTAATCCTCGCCTGTCCACCCGAGCCTCTCGGATCTGTTAGTGCACCCACCCTGGTGATACACGGCGAGGCCAGCCGCGACCCGGGCAGCTGCCCGCGCAGTCGCAGACGGACTTCCCCACGCCCAGTCGCACACGCTGCCCGGTCAGACCCACGACCTGGTAGCTGACGTCCTGGGACCCCTCCACGAACAGTTCTACGCAGCCTGAACAACCAGCCACCAGGAAGATAAGCCCCCAACGACCGTCAGGCGTTGCCGCCCTGCAGCCATTCCCGAGGTGACCAGGAGCCGGTGACCACCGTTACGACACAGCTGACCAGCGGCTCCGCAGCTCAGCCGCACTCCAATAGGTGTCCCGTAGGCCGATCCCGCTGCGGGACGACGACGTCCAAGTCCCGACAGTCGGCGCAGCTTCCTGGTGCGTCCGGTCATCGTTCCGCTACAGGGACGGCGGGGACTACCGGACATGACGAGATCCGTGCGGGCACTCGTCATGTCCGTGCGTCGCGGTGTTGCCGTCGGTTCTTTCACGCGGGAGCCGCGGATGTTGCCTACCCGACGGCGGCCGCACGCGCAGAAGCAGCGCGGCCTGATCGAGCGAGAGGTCCTGGCGCGGCCCGCTGCAGTGGGTAGCCATGATGCCCCGAGCTCACCCGGATTCATCACCGCGGGCTTGACGGATGGTTAGGCCACTGCCTGCGGGAAGGCAACCGGGCTGCGGTTCCCGTTGTGGTCCACCGCACGAATGCCGAACTGCACGTTGTCCTTCGAGATGTCGAGCGTGACCGAGGTCACGTTGCCGACGGGGAGCGCTTCGGTCCAGTCCGAATCCGTGGTCTCCCGCATCACCACCTCGTACCCGGTGAGGTTGGTTTCCGGGTTCGCTTTCCAATCCATCGTGGTCAGGTTGGTGCCGGAGAAGGTACCCGGCGGCGCCGTGTGGATCTGCGCGCTCTTGGGCGTGCCGGGCGAGGAGGCCAACCCCCACAAGGCGGCGGCGTTCACCCCGGTGACCCGGGCGATGTAGTCGAAGTCCACGAAGTCGATCAGGTCGCCGAGCTGCACACCGTTGACCACCTGGGTGTTCTGGTGCTCGTGGTTGAAGTTCTCCCGCGGCTCGCTGAACCTGGCGGCCGAGTACCCCAGGCCCTGGAAGGAGACGTGGTCGCTGGCGCGCAGGTACCGGTCGCGCCGCCAGATCAACCGGATGTTCATGCCGGTCAGGTTGAACGGCGCCACCGACTTGACGAACCGGCCCAGCTGGCGGGACAACCCGTCGTTTTCACCGCCGACCGACTTCAGGAGCGCGATCTGATTCGAGGTCACGTTGGTCGGCACGCCCTCCAGGAACATCCGCACCGTGAAGGGGTTGGGCTTGTTGCCATCGAAGGAGTGGCTGGCCCCGATGATGTCGTTGCTGAACATGCCCTGGACGTCGTTGCCGGCAGACGCCATCTGCTGGGCCATGAAGGTGGAGCCGAAAATCCCCTGCTCTTCTCCGGCGACGGTCGCGAAGACGATCGTGCCGGGGAACCGGTGGGTGGCGAACACCCGGGCGAGTTCGAGCACGCACGCGACACCGGAGCCGTCGTCGTCGGCACCGGGCGCGTCGCTGGTGAAATCCATCACGTCGGTCACCCGGGAGTCCAGGTGCCCGGTTACCACATAGAACCGCTCGGGGGACGCGGTCCCGTGCAGCGTGGCGATGACGTTGGTGATCGTGGTCGGGACGGGGATCCGACTGGAGACCGGCTGCACGAACGTCTGCTGCTGCACCGTCATGTTGCCGTTGGATGTGGCGGCGATGGCCTGCATCTGCTGGGTCACCCACGCCGTGGCCGCGCCGATGCCGCGCACCGGGTCGGTCTGGCTGGATAAGGTGTGCCTGGTGCCGAACTGGGTCAGCCGCACGATGGTGGCCTGGATCCGCTTGGGGTCGATCTGTTTGATCAGAGCCCGCGTAGCCGGGTCGACTTTCCCGGTGTCCAGGGCCGAACCGAGGCTGGCCGGTGCCGCTTCAGCCGGAGCGGCTTGCGCGAGGATGGGAGCAGCGGCGGCCATGACGGCCGCGGCAGACAGGAACGTACGGCGACTAGGGCCCTTTGGGCCCGATACGGGAAGGGTGTCCATCTACTGAATCAAGACCGCATCATGACACTTGTCAAGGCACTACGACCGTTTGCTGCCCCGAAAAGGAATACAGGAAACAAGAGATCTTCCCGGCCCTGCCGGTAGCGGGTCTGTCAGGAACTTTGCGTAAGGGCGTCGGCGAGACCGGCCGAGTCCACGGTCGTGGCGTGCAAAGGGGTCACCTCGTGATCCGGTGGGGTGAGTTTAGGTCATGGGCGCCTCGGCGCGGCGGTCCCGTGCGGGGATCCTCATGTTACGATCGCTTCGGTTTGCATTCTGGTGCACATGGATATTTGGGTGGCAGATTTCGCCTTTGATGTGACATTGCGTCGGACGATAGTTCCCGTGTAGAGCGGGCCTGCTTATCGCCACCGATCGGGGTCGAACGACTTCTACTTTTGGGTGTCTACGAGGCTCAACACCCCCAACGCAATCGCGGAAACCACATTTACGAGCACGATTGGTATCAGATGCCATTGACGGCTACGAGCCTCCGCTTCGTAGTCCGTAGATGGAGTTCCGCCGTCGATTGACGTGACACCTGCCTCTTGAACCATCCGGAAGGCAAGCATGATGGAAGTCACGACTACGAGGACGGTGAGAATTACCTTCGCGAGGAACATGGGCCGATTGTGTCAGGCTGCTCTCATCGGCCTGTGCGGTCGTGTTTTCGTCGACCGTCCGCCGTCCCAATTGCCGAACGCCGTGCGACGTTCGGCCGACAGCTTCGACGACGCTCGGCCAGG
>Ga0097691_1002377_pt1 | contig 12665 bp, 9 predicted proteins | sample NGESurdeep072012_8_FD_72858 | JGI IMG/M metagenome (GOLD analysis project Ga0097691, IMG submission 72858) | Arctic peat soil microbial communities from Barrow, Alaska - NGEE Surface sample 210-1 deep-072012 | ecosystem: Environmental > Terrestrial > Soil > Wetlands > Peat ...
GAGCGACAGACCTTCTTGGCCTCACGGGTAGAGCCCCCCTTCTCGGGGAAGAAGGCCTCGGGATCCGTCTGAGCGCACAGGGACCTCTCCTGCCAGCCCAGTGTGCCTTCGTCGGCATCGTCGCCGACCTCCCACACCTGCTGCATGCTGCCTCCCCGCCAGTTACTGCCACCACCTAGGAGAATTACACGCGTGTGACTCGCATTAGTCAACCGGAATGGACGAATCGACAAAGATCCTTAGGAAGTGGCAACGGATTCCGTCAGGAGTACGGGTCTTCGCGGCCCGTTCCTGGCTCTCTGTCCCTACGCGTCACGTCCGCGGCCGGGTCCCAGACGGGAGGCAGCTCGGTGGCTTCCGATGGCACGGCCCAGGTGCCGCCCGTCGACTGGTACGTTCCCGCCGCCGCCCCACTCGCCGCGTCGGCCGCGCTCCGCCACACGACTCCGGTGGCCTCGTCCGGCTGCCAGGTGGGACGCCGCGAGGAGTCCTCCCGGGGAGCCTCAGGCGCGGGTGTGCCCGAGGGCGCGAGTGTGGGTGTGGGCGCGGGCGTGGCCACAGGCGTCGTCGCCACGCGCTGGGCGAGGATCAGGACGTATCCCATGAGACCGCGCAGGGCGATGTCGGTCAGACCACCGACCGACTCGAGGAACCGGGACCACGACCCCTCCCCCGCGGCGAGGAGCGACACGACGAGGAAGACGAGACCGACCACGGCCCCGAGCCAGAGCAACAGCGATGCGGCGAGGGTGAGCTGGGGCGCGTGACGGGTCTGTGGGCCGATCAGCACGCAAGCGAGCGTGAGAACGGTGAGGACGAGCGCGTCGACCAGTCCGTACAAACCACTCACACCGCGCAGCACCTGCCCCAGCGGGTACGTGTGCAGGTCGGTCGCGATCCGACCGGAGGTGACCGCGATCCCGACGAGCACGACGACGATCGCCACGATCGTGGCCGGCTCTCGGAATGCCTTGATCCGATCGATCATGCGTACGTGTCGCCTGCAGTCCGCATCACCGTGGCGACGAGCTTCTTCACGTCCTCGGCGCGATCCTTGGGGCAGACCAGCGTGATGTCACCCGCGGTCACCACGACCGTGTCGTTCAGCCCGACCACGGCGACCAAGGCGTGGTCGCCCCCCCGGTTGAGGATGACGTTGCCGACACTGTCGAGCGTCACGACGTGCCCTTCGACGGCATTGCCGTCCTGCTGCTCCAGGTGCTCTGCCAGGGCTGCGTACCCGCCGACGTCGTACCACTCGATCGGCAGTCTCACGGCGACCACATGCGCGGTCGCCAGCCCGTGGGAGACCGGCTCCATGACGGCGAAGTCGACGCTGTTCTTGGGCAGCGTCGGATAGATGCGGTCGAGCCTCTCGGGATGGGCGGCGAGCTCCATGACTCCCGCGTGCGTGACGGGCTGGAGCACTTCGAGCTGATCCAGCAGCGTCTGGGCCCGCCACACGAACATGCCGGAGTTCCACCAGTAGTCGCCGCTGTCCACGTACGAGACGGCCGTGGCCTGGTCGGGCTTCTCCTTGAACTCCTCCACGACGTACGTGTCGGACAGCCCGGCGACACGGTCACCGCGCTTGAGGTAACCGAAGCCTGTGTGCGGCCCGGTGGGGACGACGCCGAACGTCACCAGCGCCCCTGTATCGGTCTCGGCGGCTCGGAACGCCTCGTCGAGCGCGTCCTGGAAGGCGGGAATGGGACGGATCACGTGGTCGGCGGTGAGCGTCGCCACGACGGCGTCAGGGTCGCGAGCAGCGAGCACCGCGGCCGGCCAGGCCACCGCGTTGAGGGAATCGCGCCCGACCGGTTCGCCGAGCAGGTTGGCCGCCGGCAGCTCGGGCAGCTCGGAAGCGACAGCGTCGAGGTACCCAGCCCCGGCACAGATGAGGATGTGCTCGTCCGGTACGGCGCCGGCGACACGCTCGTACGCGATCCGCAGCAGCGACTTGCCGCCGATGAGGCTCAGCAGCTGCTTGGGCATCCCGTTGCGGGACAGGGGCCACAACCGGGTGCCTGCACCGCCGGCCATGATGACGACATAACGCATGCTCGGAAGCCTATGCGTGATGCCGCCGCCTTGGCGCTCGGACACGGCGCGACGTCTACGCTGACGCCATGACAGCGCTCGTCGCCGCCCTCGGCCGGCGCTCCCGTCGCGATGGCGCCCGAGGGCTCATCACGTACTACGACCTCGGCTCCGGTGCCCGCACGGAGCTCTCGGGACGTACGTTCGCGAACTGGGTCGACAAGACCTACCACCTGCTCGTCGAGCTGGACGTACAGCCCGGCGACGAGGTGGCGCTTCCGCTCGCCACGACCCACCCGGGGCACTGGGTGACGTTCGCCCTGACCGCCGGTGCGTGGCAGGCGGGCGCCGTCGTGGTGCCGCGCATGTCTGAGGACGCGGTCGTCACCGCCGTGGGGCCGCAGGACGTCGCCATCGCGGCGGGTGGCGTCATCCTCGCGTGCTCGCTGCACCCCCTGGGTTTTGGTTTCACCGAGCCTCTGCCTGCGGGCGTCGTCGACTTCTCGATCGAGGTCCGCAGCCAGCCGGACGCGCATGCTGAGGAGCCGGTGCCGGAGTCCGCGCCCGCATGGCGTGATGGTACGGAGACGCTGAGCCACGCCGATCTCGCCGCGACGCCGACGGTCAGCGAGCGCGTGCTGGTGCGCCCCACGAGCCCGCTGGAGACGCTCGTGGCTGGATACGTCGCCCCCCTGCTCGGCGGCGGCTCCGCGGTCGTGGTGTCGGGCGACGACGACGCCGCCCTTGCCCGGATCGCCGAGCAAGAGCGCGTCGACTGAACCCCTGCTAGAGCTGGGCGTTCACCTGGTCGAGCTGCGGCTGGATCTGCTCACCGGACAGACCCGCAAAACCGAGAAGCGCGGAGATCGGCGTGTCGAGCATCATCTGCATCATCTCCTCGTCCGCCACCAAGTCGCCACCGCCGAACGAGGTCGCCACCGCGTTGAGCAGCTCGGCGAACCCGGGCACGGCCAGCGCCTCCTTGATGGACGACTCCAGCGTGATCGGACGACGCGGCTCGTTCCCCGCCACGTCGACACTCGCCTGGAGCCGAAGGTCGCGGCTGGAGGAACCGACGTCGACCGTGTAGCTGCCCTTCTCGACCAACCAGGCCTCGTCCGTGACGCTCCAGAAGGCGAGGTCGTCGCCTCCGATCGGGATCTCGACCTTCGCCGAGGCGCCCGGCTCGAGGGTGACGTCGGCGAAGCCCTTGAGCTCGCGCGGAACCCGTACGACCTTGGAGCCAGGCACCGACACGTACGCCTGGACGATCTCGCGTCCCGCGCGGCTACCGGTGTTGGTCACGGTGACCGCCACCGAGAGCCCGTTGTCGGTCGAGCTGACCGACAGGTCGGAGTAGCCGAAGGTGGTGTACGACAGGCCGTGGCCGAAGGGGTACGCAACCTCGGTGGCGAGAGCGTCGTAGCCGCGGTAGCCGACGAACAGCCCCTCGCCGTACCGCACGCCCGTCGTGTCACCGGGGAAGTGCACGAAGCTCGGCACGTCCTCGAGCCGGTACGGAATGGTCTCGGTGATCTTGCCCGAGGGGTTCACGTTCCCGTAGAGCACGTCGGCCGTCGCCGGTCCCCCGGCCTGGCCGAGGAGCCAGCCCTCGACGATCGCCCGGACACGGCCCTGGAACGACGTGACAAGGACGGACGACCCGTTGCTCAGCACGACGACGACGTTCTGGTTGACCGCGAGGATGTCCTCGAGAAGAGCCAGCTGCTCAGCCGGCAGATCGCAGGTGTCCCGGTCGTACCCCTCGGACTCGTGGCTCTCGCCCAGTCCGAGGAACGCCAGCACGACGTCGGCGTTCTTCGCCACCTCGACAGCTTCGGCGTGCGCGCTCTCGCCGACGGGCTTCTTCTTGTCCGTGGAGAACCCGGGCGCGAACGGCACCTCGTGGCCGACGATCGCCGCAATCGCGTCCAGCGCGTTGTCGAGCCTCGTGGGGTTGACCCGGGATGAGCCGGCGCCCTGGTAGCGAGGCGTACGGGCGAACTCGCCCACGACCGCTACGTCTGTTCCCGGTGCGAGCGGCAGGATCCCGTCGTTCGCCAGCAGCACGATCGACTGCTCGGCCGCCTTCCGCGCCAGCGCGTGGTGGCCGTCCACGTCGAACTGCGTCGGTGCACCCTCGAGGCTCGCCTGCGCGAGCTTCAGGATGCGCTCGATCCGCGAGTACGCGGTCTCGATGGTCGCCTGGTCGATCTCCCCGGCCTCCAGAGCCGCGACGACGGCGGCCTCGTGCTGAGCGTGCGCAGGCATCTCGAGGTCGAGACCCGCCTTGAGCGCCTTGACCCGGTCATGCACCGCGCCCCAGTCGGACATCACGAACCCGTCGAAGCCCCACTCGTCGCGCAGCACCTCCGTGAGCAGGAAGTGGTTCTCGCTGGCGTACGTCCCGTTGACCTTGTTGTACGAGCACATGACCGTCCACGGCTTCGCCGACGTGACGACCTTCTGGAAGCCGCGGAGGTAGATCTCACGCAGGGTCCTCATGTCGATCTGAGAGTCACGCCGCATGCGGTCGGTCTCCTGGTTGTTCGCCGCGAAGTGCTTCACCGAGGTGCCGATGCCTTGTCCCTGGATGCCCTTGACGAGAGCGGAGGCGAGCTCGCCGGCCACGTACGGGTCCTCCGAGAAGTACTCGAAGTTCCGCCCGCACAACGGCGACCGCTTGATGTTCAGGCCCGGGCCCAACAGGACGCCCACCCCGAGCGCGCGGCTCTCTTCCCCGAGCGCGTTGCCGACCTCGGTGAGCAGGGCGGGGTTCCACGTCGAGGCGAGACCGACGGCGGGCGGGAAGCACGTGGCCGGTACGGAGTCGTTGATGCCGATGTGGTCGGACGAACCCGCCTGCTTGCGCACTCCATGGGGGCCGTCGGTGAGCATCACTTCCGGCAGCCCGGCGTCCGGCACCGCGTGGCTGTGCCAGAAGTCGGCACCCCCGGTCAGTGCAATGGCGGCGCGGATATCGGGCATGAGAGTTCCTTTCGTGGGCTGCGTCAGTGATGCGGGTTCCAAGGCGAAAGCCGAAGCCGCCGCGCGGTTCGTACGACCGCGCGACGGCTGCATGCTTCTCAGATCAGTCGTTGCGCTTCTTCAGGCTGCCCTTGAGGTCGGGCACGTCGGCCAGCAGGCGCTTCGTGTACTCGTTCTGAGGGTTGAAGATGACGTCGTCGGTGATGCCCCGCTCGACGACCAGCCCGTTCTCCATCACGATGACCTCGTCGGCCAGGTAGCACGCCTGACCGATGTCGTGGGTGATGAACAGCACGGTGAGCCCGAGCCGATCGCGCAGGTCCTGCAACACGTTCAGCGCGCTCACGCGCAAGGACGCATCGAGCATGGACGTCGCCTCGTCGGCGAGCAGCACCTTCGGGTTCATCATCAGCGCCCGCGCGATCATCACGCGCTGACGCTGTCCACCGGACAACTGGTGCGGGTGCTTGTTGACCGCGTCATCGGGCTTGAGACCCACGTAGCTGAGGCAGCGCTCGATGAGCTCGTCCAGGGTCTCGTCGCCCTGCTTCGCAGGCATACGGCGCCGCAACATGGCGCCGACGGTGTAGAACTGGTTGAACGACGCGAACGGGTCCTGGAACACCGCCTGCACGTCCCGCCAGTACGCGCGAAGCTCGGCACCCCTGATGTGGGTGACGTCCTTGCCCAGGTACTTGATCGTCCCGCTCGTCACGGGCATGAGCCGCAGCAGCATCCGCGCCAGCGTCGACTTGCCCGACCCGGACTCCCCCACGACGGCGAGCACCTTGCCGGCGTGGAAGTCCACGCTCACATCGTCGACGGCGGTGATGTGGCCACCGGCGACCTTGAACTGCTTGACGACGTTGATGGCCGACAGGACGGGCGCGTCTTCGCCCGGCACCGCTGCCGCGTTCTGCGCTGTCGTGGCGGTCATACCACGCTCACCTCCATCGGAACTGTCACGCCGGGATTCTTCTCAGCCCACCAGCAGGCCACCTGGTGGTTGCCTTCGAGCAGGAACGGCGGCTCCTTGGTGCTGCACTCCGGCATGGCGAATGCGCAGCGCGGGTGGAACCGGCAGCCACTGGGCGGGTTGCCCAGGTTGGGCGGCGATCCCGGGATACCCAGGACGTGCTTCGTCCTGGTCTCCTTGGTGGGATCGAGCACCGCAGCGAGCAGGGCTGACGTGTACGGATGACGAGCGCTATGGACCAAGTCCTCGGTGCGTCCGTTCTCGACGATCTTGCCCGCGTACATGATCGCCAACCGGTCGGTGACCATCGAGAGCACGGGCAGGTCGTGGGTGATGAAGATCACGCCGCGCATGATCTTCATCTCGATCATCTGCAGCAACATCTCGATGAGTTCCTTCTGGCTCGAGACGTCGAGTGCCGAGGTCGGCTCGTCCGCGATGAGCAGCTTCGGGTCGAGCAGGGTCGAGATCACTGTGACCATCCGCTGCTTCATGCCGCCGGACAGCTGGTGCGCGTACGAGTCCAGCACCCTGCTCGGCATCGACAGCATCTTCAGTCGATCGGTCGCCCTGTCCATGGCCTCAGCCTTGGTCACGCCCTTGTCGTGAGCCGCCATCACGTCGTGGACCAGGTCCCTGATCCGCAGCGTGGGGCTGATGGCGTTCATCGCGCCCTGCGGAAGCAGAGACACGGTGGCGCCGCGGTACGGGCGATGGATGTTGTTGGAGTCCTTCGCCAGCGTGGCGAGGTCGATCGTCTGGTCGTCGATCTGCATCGATCCGGTCACGACGTACAACGGTGGGGTGGCGATCATCGCCACCGCGTTGCCCAGTGTCGTCTTGCCACACCCGGACTCACCGGCGAGGCCGAGGATCTGACCTTCCGGCACTTCCAAGGTGACGTTGTCCACCGCCGGAACGTCCTGCCCCGAGTCGGCCGCGTACACAGCCGTGATGTTGCTGGCACGCATGAGGATGCCGCTCACGAGAGAACCTCGACCTTCTCGTTCTGCTCCGCCAGCTGACGGGCCATCTCTGCTCGCCGCTCGGCAGCCTTGGCGAGGTTCTTCTTCTTGCCACGCCGCAGCCTTGGGTTGAACACCTCGTCGAGCGAAGACTGGAGGTACAGCAGGCTGAAGCTGATGAGGGTCAGCACGATCGTCGGCGGCAGGAAGGCCCACCAGGCACCCGTGGAGACCGACTGGAACGCGAGCGCCCAGTGCAGCTCCATGCCCAGCGAATCAGTGCCCGACGGGCCCAGGCCCAGCATCGACAGCGTCGACTCCGCGAGGATCGCGCTGGCGAGCTGAAGAACCCATGCCATGACGACGTAGCTCGCCAAGTACGGGAGCACGTCGCGGATCAGGATGCTCGGCGTGCGAGCCCCGGAAAGCTTCGCGATGTCGATGTGCTCACGCGTGGCGACCGAGCTCGCTTGAGCTCGTACCGCTCGAGCTGTCCACGGCCATGAGGTGATGCCGATGACCAAGGCCAAGCCAGCGATGCCCTTGAGGAAGCCGATGTTGGTGTGCTGCAGCGACATCGACATGAGAATCAGCACGATGATCGACGGGATCGCGACCACGATGTTGGTGAAGCCCATCAGCAGCTCCTCGAGCCACCCGCCCGTATACCCGGCCAAGATGCCGATGACGACGCCGAGGACGACGGCGAGCGTACCTGCCAACAGGCCGTTGAGGAGCGAGTTGCGTGTGCTCTGCATGAGCACAGCGATGATGTCGTGACCGAAGTTGTCAGTACCGAGGAGGTGGGCTGCGCTGGGCTCGTCGTACAACGACCCCACCTTCAGCCCACTGCCGTACGGGTAGAACAAGGGTCCGAGGAGGGCGAACAGCACGATCAGACCGATGATGGTCACCGAGACCCACATCCTGGGGCCGAAGTTCAGGCTGCGCCACGATGCACGACGCTTGCCGGTCGGCGTTTCGGGGGCCGGCTCGGCTACCTCATGGAGGACGTCCGCTTGCGGGACTTGGCTCATATGATCACTTCTCCCCGGACTTCGCCGCGCGGATGCGCGGGTCGATGAACCCGTAGAGGACCTCGACGAGGTAGTTGGCCACCAGGACCGCGACCGTGATGATGAGCGTCACGCCCTGGATCACGGAGTAGTCGTTCGACGAGATCGAACTGAAGAGCAGATACCCCATTCCGGGGTAGCTGAACACGAGTTCGGTGACGAGGGCGCCACCGATCATGGCGCCGATGCTCAGTGCCAAGCCCGTGATCTGCGGCAGCATGGCGTTACGGAAGATATAGGTGGTCATCTTGCGATCACCGATCCCCAGACTCCGCGAGTAGTTCACGTAGTCCGAGCCCAGCTCATAGATCGCCATCGACCGCATGCCGACCGCCTGGCCACCGATGTTGATCAGTAACAGACTCAGGAACGGTAACCAGTAGAAGGTGGACGCGTCAGTTATGAACCCCCACGTGAAGGAGGGGCTCGTCCCCAGCGAGTACGCCCCGCCGACGGGGAAGACCCCCAAGACGATAGCGCCCAGGTACAGCAGGATGATCGCCAGGCAGTAGTACGGTGCCGAGCTGAACAGCAGGCTCGTGGTGAACACCGACTTGTCCCAGCCGCCGCCCTTGTAGGCAGCGACGGCGCCCAGGACGTTGCCGATGATCCAACCGAGCAGGATCGCGGGGACCTGGAGCGCCAGGGTCCACGGCAGCGCCTGGCCTATGAGGCTCTTCACAGGCGTCGGGAAGAACGCGAACGACTTGCCCAAGTCTCCGTGAAAAATAGCCACCACGTACGCGATGAACTGCTGGAACATCGGCTTGTCGAGACCGAACTGCCTCGTGTAGTCCTCATAGATGCGCTGTTGCGCCTCGGAGCTGAGCCCGCCACGGCCAAGCTGGGAGACGATCACGTCGACCGGGTTACCCGGGATGAGCCGTGGTAGCAGGAAGTTCAAAATCACTGCTGCCACGAGCGCACCCAGGTACCACGCGGTCTTACGCGCCAGATAGCGACGTAGACCCATGGCGATCCAACTCCTTTGTTAGTCGGCCGTCAGATGATCAGCGAGCTCAGCCGGCGATCTTCTTGATCTTGTACATCCACGTGTTGCCAGCCCCACGGAACATCGGCGGTGCGTAGGTGTTCTTCTCGTCCGCCCAGTTGTAGAAGTTCACGGCAGAGTACTCGTAGAACTCGTCCGGGCGGTACATGATCGGAGCTGCCGGGATCTCCTTGCGGTACAGCGCGTCGAGCTTGTCGTAGGCGGCCTTCTTGCCCGCGTCGTCAGTTGCCTGCGCGGCAGAGGTGAGGAGGGCCTCCGCATCCGCGTTGGTCCACCGCCCGTAGTTGGCGAAGGTGGTCGTGCCCACGGGCTTCATGAGCGACTGGCTCATGACGTCGCGGAAGCGCGCCCACGGGCTGGAGGGGTTCACACCGGAGACGTACCAGACGCACATGTCGAAGGTGCCGCCCTGGATCGTCTGAGTGGTCTCCGCCTGCTGCGGGAAGTTCGTCGCCACCTCGATGCCGATCGCCTTGAGGCTCGTCGCGATGATCTCGCAGGAGGCGTTCCAGTCGGTCCAGCCCGTCGGGGTGATGATCTTGTACGGTCCGAGGCGCTTGCCGTTGAGCACGTAGATGCCGTCGCTGCCCTTGGTGGCGCCGGCGTCGGTGAGGAGCTTCTCAGCGGCAGCCTTGTCGTACTTCCAGCCGTTGGCCGTGGCGTCGGACTGGTTGAAGAACTTCGACTCGGCACCGGTCGGCAGGATCAGGCTCGCCTGCACCGTGGCGGAGTAGCCGGACATCGCCGTGTCGGAGATCGACGCGTAGTCGATGGCCGTGACGATGGCCTTCCGCACGACCGCGCTGTCGAGGCCGGCCTTGGTGGTGTTCATGATCAGCATGGGCAGGCTGCCGGGGACGTAGTACGGCTTGGCCTTGAGGTAGGTTCCCGTGGGCTTGCCGGCCTCCCAGGTCTTCCAGATCTGGCTCTGGAACGTCTGGCAGATGTCGAGGCCACCGTTGGTGAACTGCAGGTTGGCGTCCTCGTTGCCCTTGAAGATCGGGTGGATGATCGTCTTCATCACCGGGAGACCGCCGTAGTACGTCTTGCCCCAGTAGCTGCCGGTCTGCGTGAGCACGACCTGCGTCTGGTCTGCGGTGTCGACCTTGAACGGGCCGGTGCCGACGGGGTTGGTCATGATCTCCGAGGAGACCTTGTCCGCCGCGAGGGAGGAGAAGACCTTCTGCGGGACGACGTAGTTCTCGCAGAGCATCTGGAGAACCTGACCGACGTTCTTGGTGGTCTGGTTGATCTTGATGACGATCGTCTTGTCGTCGGTGGCTTCGATGGAGTCCGCAGCCTGGAAGAAGGAGGCGACGGAGACACCAGTGGCGGTCTTGCCGATGTTGAAGGAGAACGCGGCGTCCTTGGCGGTGCACGCGGAACCGTCGTTGAACGTGATGCCGTCCTGCATGGTCAGGGTGACCGTGCTCGTGCCGTCGACCTTGTAGGACGCGGCGAGCCCAGGCAGGATCTCACCGGTCAGGATGTTCCAACGGAGCAGCGACTCGTACACGATCTGCATGACGTTGGAGCTGGCCGGCCACGCGGGGGTCGCCGAGAACGGGTTGTACGTCGTGGGGGGGCCCCACTGGAAACCCGCGACGAACAGGGTGTCGGCGTTGGCGCCGGTGCGGCCCTTGCCGACCTGACCGTTGTTGCCGATACCGGGCAGGGCGCCCGCTGAGCCGCTGGCGGTGCCGCTGCTCGACTTTTTGGAGCAGGCTGCGAGAGCCGCGCCACCAGCCACCACTCCACCGAGCTTGAACAGCGTCCGGCGAGACGGGGTGAAGAAGACTGAATCCGACATTGCTACCTCCGTTGGTTTGGCCCGGCGTTGGGCCCTTTCGATTCCCATGAAACCTCTCCGTCGAGGCAGGCGTGGTCGTACAGTTACTGACCAGACAGTAACACCACGACCTGGCGCATGGCCGCGGGGTAACCGTTTCGTTATCGTTCGATCTCGTCAAAGGGGACGTGATGCTCTCGTACCAGGACAGTGGCCTTCCGACCGCTGTTCGCGTCGCGGATCTGCTGGCCCGGATGACGCTCGCCGAGAAAGTCGGCCAGTGCATGCAGCTCGACGCCCAGGGCGACCTCGATGACCTTGTGACCCGGCAGAACGTGGGCTCGTTGCTCCACGTCCCCCCGGACCGGATGGGCCGCGCCATCGAGCTGGCTGCCGCCACCCGGCTGGGCATTCCTCTGCTGCTTGCCGACGACTGCATCCACGGACACTCCTTCTGGCCGGGCGCCACCATCTTCGGCACGCAGCTCGCTGTGGCATGCAGCTGGAGGCCTGAGAACGCACGCCGGATGGCGCGGATCACCGCCGTCGAGGCCACCAGCACCGGTTTCAAGTGGACGTTCTCCCCCGTGCTCTGCATCGCGCGGGACCTGCGCTGGGGACGGGTCGATGAGACGTTCGGCGAGGACCCGTTCCTCATCGGCGAGTTCGCCTCCGCCATGGTGGCCGGCTACCAGGGCAACGACCTACGCGACACGACGGCGATGCTGGCGACCGCCAAGCACTTCGCGGGCTACTCCGAGACCCAGGGCGGCCGAGACGCCTCCGAGGCGGACGTCTCCCGACGCAAGCTGCTCAGCTGGTTCACCCCGCCCTTCGAGCGCGTGGCGCGCGAGGGGTCAGGCACCTTCATGCTCGGCTACCAGGCGATCGACGGTCAGCCCATCACGGTGAACTCATGGCTGCTGGGCGACGTGCTCCGGGGCGAATGGGGCTACACCGGAGTGCTGGTCACCGACTGGGACAACGTCGGCCGGATGGTGTGGGAGCAGAAGATCTGCGCGGACTACACCGAGGCCGCGGCACGGGCGATGAACGCCGGCAACGACATGACCATGGCCACGCCACAGTTCTACGACGGCGCGCAGGAGGCGGTACGTCGAGGGCTGCTTGAGGAGTCGACGCTGGACGCGGCCGTCGGACGCATCCTCGCCTGCAAGTTCGACCTCGGCCTGTTCGAGAACCCGGGCGGGCCCGACGTGGAGCGCCAACGCGCGGTCATCGGGTGCGACGAGCACCGCCGGACCAACCTGGAGATCGCGAGGGAGTCGCTGGTTCTGCTGACCAACGACGGGGCGCTCCCGATCACGTCCCCCTCGGGGACGATCGCGGTCATAGGACCGAACGCCGACGACCCTGCGACGCAGCTCGGCGACTGGGCGGGAGGCTCGGGCCAGTGCTCATGGCTCGGCCCCGACTACGTACCCGAGGGTGTCGTCACCGTCCTCGACGGCGTACGGCAGGTCGCCTCGACACACGGCTGGCAGGTCACCCACGCCACCGGGTGCGGCATCGCCACGCTGTCAGGAAGCTGGGGCGTGGGCGAGGACGGCCAGCCTGAGTACCCGTCCATCCTTCCCGTGCCCCCTGACGAGGACCAGCTGGCCGAGGCGGTCGCCACGGCATCGGCAGCCGACCTCGTGGTCCTGGTGCTCGGCGACAACGTGCCGCTGACCGGCGAGGGTCGCTCCACGGCAACGCTGGAGCTGCAGGGCGGGCAGCTGGAGCTGTGGCGCCGGATCGTCGACCTGGGCAAGCAGGTCGTGGTCGTGCTCATCAACGGCAAACCGCTGGTGCTGCC
>Ga0097691_1002378_pt1 | contig 12657 bp, 10 predicted proteins | sample NGESurdeep072012_8_FD_72858 | JGI IMG/M metagenome (GOLD analysis project Ga0097691, IMG submission 72858) | Arctic peat soil microbial communities from Barrow, Alaska - NGEE Surface sample 210-1 deep-072012 | ecosystem: Environmental > Terrestrial > Soil > Wetlands > Peat ...
CGCCTCGAACAGCACGTCCTCGGACCGGTCGGTTGCCATGCCGAGAATTCTTGCCGATCCACCCCCGGATCGCGAGTCAGACGACTACCCCGTCAACTGAAGGTTCTGACCCAAGCTCCTAGGCGCCGGCCACCCGTAGGGACACGATCATCGCTGGACGGGTGCTGCCCGGGCGCCGGTCGGCCTGAGTCTTGGCAGCTCGGCGTCCGGCAGCTGAGCGAGTGCACAGTGATCGTCCACCGGGTCGAGTGTGTCGATCTGGGTGGCGAGCCGTCGGAGCTGAGCACGGAACGCATCCCGCTCCTCGATGTCGAGCGGATCGAGCACCCGTGCCTCGACACCGCGCAGCCGCCGGTCCAACTCGATGAGCATCGCGGCACCGTGCTCGGTGGCGACCACCCGGCGGACCCGCCGGTCCGCCGGATCCTGGTGACGTTCGATCAGCCCGGCCGCATGGAGATCGTCGAGTAGGTACGTCATCACGGTTCGGTCGATGCCGAGGTGCTGGGCCAGGGCGAGTTGGCTACCGACATCCGATCGGGTGGCGGCCGCCAGCACCTGATAGCCCCGTGGACCTCCGGGAAGTTCGGCCACGGCGGCGTCGGCTGCGGTCACGTAGGCCCGAAAGACCACGCCCAGACCCCACCCGAGGTCGTCAGCGAGTGCTGCATCGCACCCGACGCCCGACGCCACCTCGCTCGGTTGGTCGCCGGTCCTGTCCATTCACCCAGTATACGGAGCCGATTGGGAACTAAGATGATCGCTTACACATATCATCTGTCTCACATATGATCAGCGGCGAGGCGGTAGGGCTGAGAGCGGCCGCCGGTGAGGGAGATCACGAGACGATGGGCAAGCAGATCGACAAGCCGACGGTGGTCGTAGTGGGCGGAGGCTATGGCGGGGTGACCGTGGCCAAGGCACTGGACGAAACGGCTGACGTCGTCCTGGTCGAGCCCAGGGACGAGTTCATGCACAACATCGCCGCCCTTCGGGCGTTGGTGGATCCGTCCTGGTTGCCGCGCATCTTCTTCCCCTACGCCGGGTTGCTGACGCACGGGCGGGTGGTCCGGGACAGGGCCGTCATGGTCGATCCCGGACGCGTCGTGACGGCATTTGGTGACGAGATCGTGGCCGACTACGTGGTCCTCGCCACAGGATCGACCTATCCCTTCCCGGCCAAGACCGATCTTGCCGACGCGGCACGGGCCGTCGAGCATGTCCGCGCCACCCACCTCGCCCTGTCGCAGTCGGACCGGGTCCTCCTGCTAGGCGCCGGACCGGTGGGCATCGAACTGGCCGGAGAGATTCGGTCCGTGTGGCCCGACAAGTCGATCGTCCTGTTGGATGAGCGGCCGGACGTCCTCAGCGGGCCGTACATGCCCGAGCTGCGGGCTGAACTCGGACGCCAGCTCAACGAGCTCAACGTCGAGTTGGTGCTCGGCAGCCCGCTGGCGGAGGTCCCGTCCACCGAGCCCGGTGAACTGGGTTCCTTCACCGTGTCGACCGAAGGCGGGTCGACGCTGACCGCCGACATCTGGTTCCGTTGTTACGGCGTCGTTCCCAACAACGACTACCTGGGGGAGGCGCTCATTTCTTCGCGCCGGGCCGACGGGTTCGTCGAGGTGGAGCCGACCCTGCAGGTCCGTGGCCAGGCGACGGTCTTCGCGTTGGGCGACCTGTCCACGGCCGACGCCAAGATGGCCGGTGCCGCCCGGCGTCAGGCAGCCACCGTGGCCGCCAACATCACCTCACTCGCCTCGGGAAGCGGGGAGCTCGAGGAATACGAGTCGAGGGGCCCGGCGATCGCCGTGCCGCTCGGCCCGGCTGGCGGGGCGGGTCAGTTCCCGGGTCAGGACCAGATCGTGGGGCCCGAAGTGATCGCCGATGTGAAGGGTCGGGATCTGATGGTCGAGCCGTTCGCCGAGCTGTTCGGCCTGGCGGTCGCCAGCGGCGAATGACCGGATGACCGTCCGGGGTACTGCGCGGTGGGGCCCCATCGCCTGAGCGGAGAACTCGACCGTCCGTCAGGCCGGGGTGACAGCTGAGGGCGGAGGAATGGTCCCGGCTCCGGTGGTCAGGCAGCCGGCACCGGCCGTCGGGTCGGCTGGCGCCGGAAGGACCGGCGGTGTGAGGAACGGTGGCTCGGCCGCGAGGTCCACCATGTCGAACAGGCTGGATGCGTTGGCGTCCCGTCGGGTGAGGGCAGGCAGGTTCCACTTCTCCTCGACGGTCTTGAGGATCGAGGTGTGGTCGTAGACGGTGTGGGAGACGAAGTGTCGCCGGGCATAAGGGCTCACCACGCCGGCCGGGACACGGAAGCCGTAGCGGTCGAATCCGCCTGGCGGATCACCGGGGACGAGGGCCGGGGGTACGTCGTCAGGAGGCACTGCCCGGGGAGGGGGGACGTGGTCGTAGTAGCCGCCGTGTTCGTCATAGGTCCAGATCAACATGGTCGACGGCCAACCGGGACCGGACATGACGGCGTTGACGATCTTCCCCACGAACTGGTCACCGAACTGGACGTCCTGCGGGTCTTCTTCGGACTGCTTGTCGTAGTCCGGCTCCACCAGGCTGAAGGAGGGGAGGGTTCCGGCCGCTGCGTCCGTATAGAACTCATCAATCCCGGCCAGGCCGGCCCGCATGGCAGGGTCGCTGAGCAGCGGAAGGAACACACCCATGGTCGGGAGCGTGGAGTAGTAGTCCTTCCAGGTGATCCCGTGCTTGTCGAACTGCTGGAAGATGACGCCGTTGGGCGGCATTGCGGACGGGAAGGTGTCGTCGATGAGACCCAGCGAGGTCCCGGAGATGAGGTAGCGACGGTTGGGGTCGGTCTGGGCCATGGCCGAGCAGAAGTAGCGGTCGGCGATCGGAAACGTACCGGCCATTCCGCACGTGAAAGGGAGGTCGTCCTTGGTGAGATACCCCATGGCCTCCGCCGTCGTGCCCGTGACGAACCCGTCGAGCTTCCCGTTGTCGTACGCCTCGTGCGCCACCTTCCAGTCGTTGCCGATCCCCTTTGTCTGACACTCCGTAGGCATGTGGAAGGCGTGGACCAGATTGCCGTGTCCGTCGGGGTTGGTGGCCGTCGGTTGCCCGTGACTGTCGAGGGTAAAGCCGTCCCCCCGGCCGATGAGCCCGAGGACGTTGTCAAACGAGTGGTTCTCCATCATCACCACGACGATGTGCTTGATCTGCGGGATCTGATCTGCGCCCACCGGTCGGGTGGGGAACGGCAGCGATCCGGCCTGACGGAGCGTCGCCGCTACGGCAGTGGTGGATGGGACCGAGCCGGACGTGGAACTGCACCCCTCGAGCATCAACGACGCGCCGACGAGGGCACCACCCAGCAGTTGTCGCCGACTCAGTGGCATCGGCTGACCGTACCATCGGGCCTGATCGAACGACCCGAGGAGTGCGTCGGAATCTTCATTCCGGTCGGTGGGTCAACCGGTACGTCGAGGCGTCACCGCTCGACCTCCTCGCCATCGACCACCCAGCGCGACCGCAGGTCCGCCAACCAGGCCGGCAGCTCGATATCCGGGTCGGGAAGCTGCTCCGCTCCATGTTCCCGAAGTGCCCGTTCGAAGGCTTCGACGTCATCGCCCCAGGACCGGGGGTCGCCCATCATGACCTCCAGCAGGACGGTGCCGTCGGGTCCGGCCACAAACGGTCCGAACGCGGCGCCCAGGGGTAGTTCCACGTGAGTGCCGGTCGGACAGTGCCGGCCGCCGCACCACATCTCGCCCTCGATCACGAAAATGACATGGGGGCTGTAATGGCCATGGCGACGGATGACCATGCCGGGGTCCCATTTGGCGTAGAGCGAGAGGTACTGAGGGTCGGGGGAGAAGGCCAGCCACTTCTCCCAGACCGAGGACGTCGTCCCGTCGGCGTTCCGGACGGCCTTGACCTGTTGCCACGACATGTCGGTATCGTTGACGTGACGGAATGTGGGCTCGACTCCCGGGATGTTGATGCCACCGTCGCCGGCGTCGTTCAGCTCATCCCCCATGGCGACATCCCTCCTTGAACACGGCTCGATCGTAGAAGGCGTCTGGGCGCACTGTGGGACGGGATCACAGGGCGGCCGTTGTGACCTCGGTGTACTTCGCGCAGCGTGCCCAATATGGTGCTGCACACGCGATGACCGTGAGCATCGTGGTCGTCGGTGCCATTACCGCTGTTTGTCTGGGCCTGGTGTGGCTGCTTCCGAAGCAGGCGGCCGAGGATCCTCCGGAAGCAGTCTGACCTTGCTCCCCGCATTCCGAGGTACCTCACTCGAGCGCGCCAGGTGGGACGGCGTGTGGACCTGGATTACCGGCAAATCCTGAAGAAATCCCTGGTCAGCGGATTGCCGACTTCGGGACGTCGATCCGAGTCCTATCCTGTTGGGGTTCTCTCCGGCGCTGAGCCTGGGGCTGTCTTCCATAGTCAAGTATCGACTTGACTATGGAAACTGTCGACTCGTACACTCAAGCGCATGCTTGACGAAACGATCGACCTCGACCGTACGTTCCAGGCGCTGGCTGATCGCAGTAGGCGTTCCATGGTGGAACGCCTCACCTTGGGCCCCGCGTCCGTGAGCGAACTGGCGAAGCCCTTGGCCATGTCACTGGCCGCCGTGGTCCAGCACGTTCAGGTGCTCGAGGCATGCGGAGTCGTGAAGACCGAGAAGGTCGGGAGGACGCGCATATGCCGGATCGAGCCAGTAGCGATGACGGTCGCGGAGCAGTGGATCACCGACCGCCGTCGGGGCTGGGAATCCCGACTCGATCGACTTGGCGACGTCCTGAGTGAAGAGGCCGTGACAACCAAGGAGAATCCATGACCGTTTCCACCACCACCCATGACACCTTCGTCATCGTGCGAACCTACGACACGTCAGTGGCAAGCGTCTTCCGAGCTTGGGCGGATCCCAAGCGCAAATCTCGTTGGTTCGCGGGCGCTGCCGACGCGCTGGACAACGGATACGAGCTCGACTTCCAGGTGGGAGGACACGAATCGAATCGTGGCGGACCTCCAGGTGGGCCGGTGTACACCTACTCCGCCCAGTTTCGGGACATCGTCGTGGACCAACGGATCGTCTACACCTATGAGATGTTTGCCGACGACTCCCGCATTTCGGTGTCCGTGGCCACCGTCGAGTTCCACGAGTCGGGTGGATCTACGCAGCTGGTCATCACCGAGCAGGGAGTGTTCCTCGATGGCCACGACACAGCGGCCCAGCGCGAGGAGGGGACCCGGTCACTGCTCGACTCGTTGGCCGCTTCGCTCGCCGGGGACCAGGCGTGAGAAGGCACTCCGTGGGCCGATCTCACCGCCGATGGAGGTCAAGGGGAGCTCTATGAACTGCGTATGTGTTGTTCGGTGACAGGAGCAGAGAGCCAACGTGTACCGACCCGCCACAGGTCACAGCCACCTACAAGCTGATCGACATCGACATCGACAGTGGGACATTCTCAATGCCGATCGCGAGAAACTACGTGCGGCTCCGACGAAACCTGCGCGGCGATAGTCGCCGAGCACCACCAAGGAGGACCAACTAGTGCGAACCCTGGCATCGTTCATCATCACCAGCCTCGACGGCTTCTACGAGGGCCCGAACGGCGAGCTCGACTGGTCGATCGTTGATGAGGAGTTCGACGAATTCGCCGTGCGCCAGCTCGACGACGCAGAGATGCTCGGCTTCGGTCGGGTGACCTATGAGCACATGGCCGCCTACTGGCCGACCGCACAGGCCGAGGCGAACGACCCAGCCGTCACGTCGCGGATGAACGACAAGGAGAAGCTCGTCTTCTCGACGACGCTCACCGACGCGAGCTGGTCAAGGACCACCGTCGTCCGTGGCGAGGCGACAGAGCACGTACCGTCGATCAGGGCCGGCACTGGAGGGGAACTTCTCGTGATCGGCAGCGCGCATCTGACTGCCAACCTCGCGCAAGCCGGTATCCTCGACGAACTGCGCGTGATGGTCTGTCCGATCGTGCTCGGTCAGGGCCGATCGCTTTTCGAGGATCTGGCTCGCCGCGTCTCACTCACGCTTCTAGGTGTGAGGCAGTTCGAATCCGGCAACCTCGTGCTCACGTACCGACCGTCGCCTGACGCCAGCTGAGCGGCGAGGCCGCAGGCAACGAGCTCGAGGCCCTTGGCGGACCTACTTGGCGAATGGCTAGACGAGCGCGTCGACCCGAGGATGCACAGCCGGCGGGTTGCCAGGGGTTTGATCGACGGTTCCCTCCCTCCCGACCTGGCTCGAGAGGAACAGGATCGCATCCGCATGGAGCTTGATGTTGCTCAGCTGAACTATTGCCTCAGCTGAACTGGGATTCGCCGCCATCGAGCGTCCACTGCTCCAGGCACTGGAGTTGGTCGGCCAATACGACGTGTTGTATCGGAAAGGTGACTCCATGGTGAGGCGCCTGAGCAATCAGGCCTTCTTCCGTCAGCTTCGAGTCAGGGACAAGGAGGTAGAGGAGTCAGGTTGCTGGAGCCGTGGCGCTCATACCACGACGCGGCGGTGGTCGAGCAGCGGCGATCGGCTACCGAGGAACTCCAACCAGTCCCGGTAGGGGCCGAATGTTCGAATAATGACTATTTGGTGCGCCCCGGGGGACTCGAACCACCCAACCTCCGGATTAAGAATCCGGTGCTCCACCGTTGAGCTAGGGGCGCGACCGAAGCTTACGCACCCCGACCGTCGACCGGCGTCGGACCCCATGTGTCGCAGACGGAGCGGGCTTCGGACCCGGAGGTGGACGAACCTGTCTCCTAAGATGTCGACTCCGGTACGGGTTCGTTCCCAGCCGCCGGGTTCCCCAGAAAGCAGACCCCGCCGTGACCAACGAGACCGACCAGCCTTCTGACGAGGCGACCGCCCCCACCATCGATGCCCTCATCGGCGAGCGGCGCAAGAAGCGCGAGGCATTGGCCGACCAGGGGATCAACCCCTACCCGTTGCGTTTCGACCGGACGGCGGAGGCCGGAGACCTGCATGGACGACATCCCGACCTGGAACCGGACACCCGTACGGGCGAGCAGGTCCGCCTGGCCGGCCGGGTCACCGCCGTACGCCGCCACGGCAAGCTCTCGTTTGCCACGCTGACCGACATCTCGGGTTCCATCCAGCTGCTCCTCCAGTCGGCGAATCTGACCGACCAGGCCGCCGCCGTGCTCGACGCCATCGACCTGGGGGACTGGGTAGGCGCCGAGGGTGAGGTCATCACCTCCCGGAGGGGCGAACTGTCGGTCGACACCGTCGAGCTGTGGCTGTTGTCGAAGGCCATCCGCCCACTTCCCGACAAGTGGCACGGCCTGACCGAGACGGACACCCGTTACCGGCAACGGGAGGTCGACCTGCTGGCCAACCCCGACAGCCGACGGGTGTTCGACATTCGGTTCAAGGCCATCGCCGCCATGCGCCGTCACATGGAGTCCGAGGACTTCGTCGAGGTGGAGACCCCGATCCTCCAGCTCCAGGCGGGAGGAGCAATCGCCCGCCCGTTCTTCACCCATTCGAACGCGCTGGACATCGACCTCAGCCTTCGTATCGCCCCCGAAATCTACCTGAAGCGCCTGGTTGTGGGGGGCTACGAACGCGTCTTCGAAATCGCCCGTAACTTCCGCAACGAAGGCATCAGCACCCGCCACAGCCCCGAGTTCACCGCCCTCGAGGCCTATCGGGCCTTCGGCGACGTGAGCGACGCCATGGACCTCACCGAGGCTCTGGTGGCGGTGGCAGCCCAGGCGGCCATCGGTCGGTTCACCGTGAACTTCGGCGATCAGGAGGTCGACCTCACGCCGCCCTGGCCGCGCCTGCAGCTGCTGGACCTGCTGAAGGAGCGTCTGGGACTCCGCGTCCATCCGACCGACCCCGTCGATCACCTGCGGTCAGTGTGCGAGGCCAACGGGGTCATCCCGCAGCCGGAGTGGGGGCCTGGCAAGCTGGTGTTCGAGCTCTACGACCAGGTACTACTGCCCGGACTGTTGACGCCTGTCTTCGTGGTCGGGTTCCCGGTCGAGGTGTCGCCCCTGGCCCGCCACACCGCGGACGACCCCTCCATGGCGGACCGGTTCGAGCTGTGCATTGTCGGGCGCGAGTTCGCCAATGGCTACAGCGAGCTCAACATCCCCGAGGAGCAGGCGGAGCGATTCGAGGTGTCGGCCGCGGCAAAGTCACGTGGCGACGACGAGGCCCACCCGGCCGACCAGGCGTTCGTGCGGTCACTTCAATACGGGTTGCCGCCCACGGCCGGCATCGGCATCGGCGTCGACCGGTTGATCATGCTGCTGGCCGAAGTGGATGCCATCCGGGACGTCATCCTCTTCCCCCTGCTCCGCCCCGAGGCGTCTGATTGACGGCTCGGCTGTCGGTTTGACCTGGCAATCGGGTCACCGGCGAGCGCGTTCGAGGCCGCGGCGAGTAGAACGACTGTGAATACCTATTCCGCGCCCGGCGCGCCCCTCACCCCAGGAGGCCATGGAGTGACCACCACCGAGCAGCGCAGCCCGACGACTTCCCGTTCCGCTCCCAAATCCCAGCCTGCCGAGGACAGCGGATTGGCCAGGTTGGCTGGCTGGTGTCACGACCACCGGTGGTGGGTGCTGGTCGCCTGGATCGTCGGATTGGTGGCCGTCAATGTGCTGGCCCAGTCGGCCGGCAGCAACTTCACCAACAATCTCTCCGGTGGAACGCAGCAGGCCCAACAGATACTCAACTCGCAGTTTCCGGCTCTGTCGGGCAGCCCGGCCCAGGTAGTCGTGACCACCGCGGCACCGTTTACCGCTCCGACCAACCAGGCGCGCACCACCAAGCTGGTCGCCGCCCTCGAGCCGTTGGCCCACGTCTCATCTGTCACCAGCCCATTCAGCCCGCAGGGCGCGGTCCAGATCTCCAAGAACGGACATATCGGTTACGCAAAGATCAACTTCAACCAGTCGGCCGGCAACCTGCCGAGCAGCGCCGTCCAGAAGGTGAACGACACCGCGCAGTCCTTCCAGGCATCCGGCTATCACGTGGCCCTTGGCGGCGAGGCCATCGGCATCGTGGCGGGGGCCAAGCCGGGACCGAGCGAAGGCATCGGCATCCTGGCCGCCATCATCATCATGCTGCTGGCCTTCGGCTCGGTTGTGGCCATGGGACTGCCGATCATGACCGCCCTGTTCGGTATCGCCGTGGCCTTCGCCGTGCTGGACCTGCTCTCCCATGTGGTGGTCACGCCGACGTTCGCCCCCGAGATCATGGCCATGATCGGGCTCGGCGTAGGCATCGACTACGCCTTGTTCGTTGTCACCCGTTATCGACAGGGAATGGCGGAAGGTCGGGAACCACGGGACGCCGTGGCCATCTCGTTGGCCACGTCCGGGCGGTCCGTGGTCTTCGCCGGTACCACGGTCATCCTCTCGTTGTGCGGCCTGTTCATTCTCCAGCTCCCCTTCATGCGGGGCCTGGCCATCGGGGCCATCTCCGCCGTGGTGCTGGTCATGTTGGCGGCCACCACCCTGCTGCCGGCCATGCTCGGCTTTTCCGGACGGGCCATCGACAAACTCGCCATCAAGCGCCTCCTGCAGAGTGGAGCCGAACCGGACGAGCGTGGCTTCTGGTACCGGTGGAGCCGGAGCATTCAGCACCACCCGCTGGTGTTCGGCCTGGCGGCACTGCTCGTACTGGTCTGCCTGGCTCTCCCAATGTTCTCGATGCGCCAGGCCTTCACCGACGCCGGCAACGACCCGGCCTCGACCACCACCCGCCAGGCATTCGACGCCCTGGCCATCGGGTTCGGACCCGGCTTCAACGGGCCGTTGGTCATCGCCGCCCAGGTACCTGACGGCCAGAAGGCGACGGTCAACCAGCTCAACGCCCGTCTGCGTACCACACCGGGAATCGCGTTCGCTTCCCCCGTCGAGTTCAACGCATCGGGAACGGCAGCGGTGCTGGTGGCCTATCCGACCACCGCTCCCCAGGCCGCCCAGACCCATGCACTGGTCCTGACGCTGCGCAATGAGGTGATTCCGGGGGCCACGGCCGGCTCGGGGGTGCGGGCCTACGTCGGTGGGGAGACCGCTGGTTCGGTCGACGCCTCCACCTACCTGTCGATGCGCCTGCCATGGGTGATCGGCACGGTACTTCTGCTGTCGTTCCTGCTGTTGATGGCCGTGTTCCGCTCCTTGGCCATCCCGACAAAGGCAGTGATCGTCAACCTGCTGTCGGTGGCCGCAGCCTACGGCGTGATCGTGGCCGTGTTCCAGTGGGGCTGGTTGGGCGGGTTCTTCGGTATCGGGGCAACCGGTCCGATCGACCCCTGGATCCCGTTGATGATGTTCACCATCCTGTTCGGGCTGTCCATGGACTACGAGGTCTTCCTTCTGTCCCGGATCCGGGAAGAGTGGCGACTCACCGGCATCAACTCGACGGCCGTGGCCGACGGTCTGGCCAAGACGGCTCGGGTCATCACAGCCGCCGCAGCCATCATGATCTGCGTGTTCGGCTCGTTCGTCTTCGGCGACCCACTTCACGTGCTGAAGGTGTTCGGCCTGGGACTTGCGGCGGCCATCCTCATCGACGCCACCTTGGTGCGAATGGTTCTGGTGCCATCGATCATGGAGCTGCTCGGCCCGGCCAACTGGTGGATGCCGGACTGGCTCGACCCGATCGTGCCCAAGTTGGGAGTCGAGGTCGATGTCGGGCCGGTCGACACCGTGCCGGACGTCGAGCCGCTCCCGGCCTGAATGTGCGGGCCATTCGGCGCTGGACGACACCGGTCGGGTGTTCGCGGATTGCCACTAGGTCACATTGGCGGAAGGGGGGGGATTCGAACCCCCGGAGGCTTTCACCTCACACGCTTTCGAGGCGTGCGCATTAGTCCGCTCTGCCACCCTTCCGCCGGCGAGTGTAACGGAGCCGGAACAGGGCTCTGAAACCGTCGGGGACCCGTCCGATCCCGCACCCCTTCCCGTGAGCGGTCCGGGCAGTAGAGTCGGCCCACCAATCACGCCGCTGTGGTCGATGGGGGATACAGCACCGACCGCGGCGGACGACAACCAGGGGGATTTCGTGGGAACTTCGTCATGGAAGGCGCGTAGTGCCGCCGCAGGCATGGTCCTGTTGCTGGCGACGACGGCGATGGCTTGCAGTTCCACCAATTCGGCGTCGACGACGACGACCACCGCGGCCGGGGCTACCACGGCAAGCGGCAGTTCCAAGATCCCGGCCACCGCCTTCAGCGACCACACCGGGGTCACCACCTCGACGGTGACGGTGGGTAACGTCTCAACCCTTGCGCTCGGCGGGCTCTTCAAGGGCGCGGTCGTCGGCACCCAGGCCTACTTCGACTACGTCAACTCGACCGGCGGGGTGAACGGCCGCAAACTCAAGGTCGACAGCGCCGACGACGGCTTTACCGGTGCCACCAACAAGCAGGCCACCCAGAACGCCATCACCAACGACTTCGCGTTGGTCGGCAGCTTCTCGCTCGAGGACAGTTACGGCGGAGCGCTCCTGGCCACCAACCCGGGCATGCCCGACGTGTCGAACGTGCTCGACTCCACGACGGGCAAGCTGCCCAATGTCTACGGGCCGGTGCCCCTCAACGGTGGCTGGCAGGAGGGTCCGCTCCAGTACTTCAAGAAGAAGTTCCCGAACGACATCAATGCCACCGCCTCGCTGGTGGGCGACCTGCCTTCGGCAGAAGCTGACTGGGCCGGCGAGAAGTACGTGCTCCAAAAGGTCGGCTACAAGATCATCTACGACCAGACCTACGGCGAGACCCAGACGAACTTCGACCAGAACGTGATCGCCATGAAGAACGCCGGAGTGAAGATGCTCTTCGTCGATTCAATGGCCGAGGCGTACGCGTCGGGCCTCCTCAAGTCCCTGACGGCACAGAACTTCCACCCGATCGTCATTCTGGGAGCCGCCACGTACACCAACAAATTGGTGGCCGACTCGGGCGGCGCGTCGGCTGTCAACGGCGACTATCTCGAGCAGAGCACGGCGCTCTACCTGGGTCAGGACGCCTCGACGGTTCCTGCGGTGGCCAGCTTCCTCCACTGGGTGAACGTGGCGTCACCGGGCTTCACCCCCGACCTATTCACCCTCTACGGGTGGCTGTCGGCCCAGGTCTTCGTCGAGGCTCTCCAGAAGGCCGGTACCGACCCGAGCCGGGGTTCGCTGCTCACCCAACTGGGGAAGATCACCACGTTCGACGGCCAGCACATCATCGGGCCGAACAACGTGGCGGCCAAGCTCCCGGGCAACTGTTACCTGATCGGCCAGGTCGTGAACGGGAACTGGCAGCGCCTCGACAACCCGCCGGTCAGTGGGCCGAACCACGGTTTTCGCTGCGACTACACCTACGTGACGCCCCCTGCCTCGTAGTTACCCGGTGACGGGTGTGGGTCCGGTCCCGCACCCGTCGTCAATCGAGTTATGTGAGGACTGTCACCACGGTGCGCCCGACCGACCGGCGGGCCATGTGGTCGTCCAAGGCGGCACCGGCCTCCTCCATGGTGACGCGTCGCCCCACGTGGGGCCGGATGGATCCTTCGGCCACTAGCCTCGAAAATTCATCCCGCCTCTGATTCGGCGGTGCGCGCGTCCGCGTAAAAGCCCTCCTGTCCTGGGAGAATGTGAGTCGCTGAACTACACAATCACCAGAA
>Ga0097691_1002379_pt1 | contig 12654 bp, 9 predicted proteins | sample NGESurdeep072012_8_FD_72858 | JGI IMG/M metagenome (GOLD analysis project Ga0097691, IMG submission 72858) | Arctic peat soil microbial communities from Barrow, Alaska - NGEE Surface sample 210-1 deep-072012 | ecosystem: Environmental > Terrestrial > Soil > Wetlands > Peat ...
TCATCGTCGTCGCTACGAGCGCCACGATGCGGCCCACATGCATGGTGTCGTCCACCGCGGCGGCCGGCGCGGACAGCACGCGGGTCGACGGGTGCAGCGCGGCCGCACCTGCCAGCACGAAGAAGACCACCCATGCGGGCTGCACCGAGGTGGAGTGGGTCTCGATGATCGGCGCCCTCGCCACGGCCTGGACCAGGGCCTGGACGACCAGCATCGCACCCACCGAGGCTGCGAGCAGACGGGACACGGTGCGCCCGGGCCCGGGCGCGTTGGCCAGGCGCGCCAACGCCCCGAAGAGGAGCACGTTTCCCAGGGGGTAGGCAAGGGCGACAAGCCTGACCTGTGTCGGCTGCCCGTGGGCGAGCCAGATCGGCTGGATCAGGAAGACCCAGGACAGCAGGCCGACGGCCAGGGTCACGATCGCGCTGTCCAGCAGCGCGGTCGGGCGAGGTTCGCGGCCGCGGCTGCGAGCGAACATCAGCAGCGCACCGGCAATCAGCGGATACGAGGCGAGGAAGGCCACGTCGGCCAGGGAGGGGAACGCTGCGATCGGGTTGGCGTGCTTGTTCCAGGAGTACAGCGCCATCCCCACGGCCCAGAACGCTATGCCGCCGGCCAGGACGTACCACGCGCTCGGGTGGTCGGGCCGGTTCCGGCGGACGCTCACGCAGATCGCCGCACCGCCGGAGGCGGCGATCAGGCTGCACGACAGGTCGCGCCCAACCCCTACCGGCAGCAGGGTGTCAACCCCCACTGCGAGAAGGCCGAGAAAAAGATAGCCCCGCCACGCTGTCGTCATCCCACCAGCTCCATCGCCGGGCACTCCTTGTCCGCGTTTGAGTCTCTTAAATCTTGACACTGACCGAGGCTGACCGCACTGGGATTGCCCGACAGGCACGATGGGCGTTTGTCCATCGTGCTGCCCACCACCCACGCATGTGAGTGCCAGATGAGCCAAGGAGCACTGGGCTGGGACGGGTACCAAGGTTGAGGCTGCGACCAGCTGCGGTTGGTTCCCCACATGTTGACCAGGTCTTCGTCCGCCGGTTCAACGGCCCACTGAAGCCCGCCAGAGACCATGACCGGTAAGGCCTTCGCAGGGGCAGTGCGAAGTGTGGGACATTGACGTCGGCGTCTCGCGCAGACAAGGGTGAGTGCTCTGGGCGGCTGGGCCGGCACACTGGACGCCCGGACGCGGGCAGCGGCTCGGACACAGACAGGAGATGATCACAGGTGGCTCACGTGCCCGGTGAGCCTCGCCCATACGCCGCCCCCTACGCAGCGACGGCGCAACGACCGTCCTGGCCGTCGCTGCCCGCCCGCGTGCGAGCCCTCGTAGAGGAGCGTCTGGGCCAGCCGGTAGCCGAGGCAGTATCCCAGGGTGGCGGATTCACCAACGGCTTCGCCAGCCGCCTACTGCTGGCTGACGGCTCACGTGTGTTCGTCAAGGCCGTATCCCGTCTGCGTAGCCCTGAGGTCTTCTCCTCCTACCAGCAGGAGATCCGCGTCGCGCGCGGGTTGCCCGAAGACGTCCCGGCCCCCAGGCTGCGCTGGGCTCTGGAGCAGGAAGAGGCGCTGGTGCTCGCCTTTGAGGACATTGCTGGCCGGACCCCGCAGCGTCCTTGGCGCCCTGAGGAGCTATGCGCCGTCCTGGACATGCTCACCCGGCTTGCCACCGCGATGACGCCAGCACCGGTGGGTCTGCCGGAGCTCGACACGACCGCCGGCCTCGACCGCGGCTTCTCCTTCTGGCGCAGGCTGGTCGCCGCAGATGTCAGCGCCGACCCGCAGCTCGTTGGCGCACGCTGGCTCAGGCGGTTGGAGGACCTCGCGGCCCTCGAGAGCGACTGGGCCGAGTTGGCAGCTGGGCAGACTGCCGTTCACTTCGACATGCGAGACGACAACCTGCTGATCACAGACGACGGCAGGGTCCTTGTCTGCGACTGGAACTGGCTGGCCCTGGCAGCGCCCTGGGTGGACCTGGTCGGCCTGCTCGTCAGCGTTCACGGTGACGGGCTGGACGCCGAGGCCATTCTGGCCGATCACCCGCTGACCCAGGGTGTCGAGCCCAGAGCCATCAACTGCCTCCTCAGTGCCATGGCCGGGTACTTCACCCAGGTGGCGGCCCGGCCGGCCTTTCCGAACTCGCCGTGGATGCGCACGCACCAGGCCTGGTGGCGTGACGCGACGCTGTCCTGGCTGGCTCTGCGGCTGCAACTGTGACGACGCTCGGCGAGCTACTGGTGGCAGGTGTGTCCGACCAGGATCGCCGTACCCGCCCTGGTACTCCAGGCCGTGGCCACGCAGTCCACGCGACCAGGTGTCGGCCAGGTCGACAGCCCCGACCACACGGGCTCGCGGCGGGTCCCGCCCTGGCGAGGGCTCATGACGGCCGGCCCACGAAGTGCCTCTCTGACAGGCCAATTCGGCTCGGCACCTGATCGAGATGGCGCCACTCATGTGATGCTCACCACACCGCCACGGGGGCACGTCGTGGGGGTCAATGTATAGGTCGCATAATTAGGGACACAACGTTCGAGTTTCTGCCTCAGTTCGAAGGGAGAACAGATGCCTTCGACGAGTGAAAAGGCCACTTCCCGGCACGTGGCATCCGCCCCACACGAGGTGGACTTCGGGGGCCTCCTGGAGGCGGTGCCTGGTGCACTGGTGGGGGTGGATCGGGCAGGGGTGATCCGGTACGTCAATCGCCGCGCGCAGTCGCTGTTCGACTATGAACGCGACGCCTTGGTCGGCCAACACATCGAGACTCTGGTGCCGGACGATGTCCGGCCGGTTCACCCGGCGCACCGGGAGGCCTACTTCGCAGGCCCCGGGACTCGGCGTCCAGAACCCGATCATGAAGCAACAGCAGCACACAAGCCCGCGGTGTCACCACGGTGCCTGCGCGGACGACACCGGGACGGCACCGAGTTCCCCCTGAACCTCAGCTTGTCCAAGATCGATACCGAGGACGGCCTGCTGGTTGTCGCGGCCGTGCACGACCTGACCAAGCAGCAGCAGGTGCTCAGGAGTGAGCAGCTCGCAGCGGCAGCCGCCGAGGGTTGCGACGATGCCGTGATCCGCGTCGGGCCCGATGGCATCATCACGAGCTGGAACCCGGCCGCCGAGAGGATGTTCGGATACCCCAGCCAGGAGATCGTGCGCAGGTCTGTCGACCTGCTCAGTGCCAAGGATCGAGCCCCCGAGATGGTCTCCATCCTGACCAGGATCAGTGCGGGCCAGGCGCTCGACAACTGTGCGACCGTCTTTGCCCGACAGGACGGAACGGTTCTGCCGGTCATGCTCACCGTCGCACCGATCCGCGATGCGGACGAGGCCGTCGTGGGTGCATCCGCGATCGCCCGCGACGTGTCCGCCAGCGCAGAGAACCTCACCTAGCAGGGGCGGGGAGCCGCAGCGGCCCCGCTGACGGCCAGCCTCGTCGAGTTCGGGTCGGGAGGCAGACTTCGGCTGCACACTGACCGTCGTCATCTCGACCTGGAGACCGCCCCGCCCCTGGACCGGGCCGCCTTCTTGGTCTGTGCAGCGCCGCAGTTCCTGGTGGCCGCCCTCCCCGCCGCCTGCCCGCGGCCCGATCGCGTCACCACGGCGCGCGCCCGGGCGCAGCACGCGAGCCAGCCGGCTGGCCGGCAGTTCCACAACTGGCCGCCGGGCATCGCACCCCTGGCCCGGGTGCCGGCCCGCTTCGCCGCCACCGTCGGGACCGGCCCATACTGGGGGGACGAGGAGTCCGATTCGGCAGGGGGACCAATGCGTATTTCCGTCATCGGCTGTGGCTACCTGGGCACGGTGCACGCCGCTGCCATGACCCAGCTGGGGCACGACGTCGTGGGCGTGGACGTCGACGCAGCCAAGGTGGCGGCGCTGTCCGCGGGTAGCGCACCCTTCTACGAGCCGGGACTGAGCGAGCTGCTCACCGAGACCCTCGCGACCGGACGGCTGCGCTTCACCACCGACCCCGCCGAGATCACCGGCGCCCAGGTGCACTTCGTGTGCGTGGGCACCCCGCAGAAGCGCGGAGAGTTCGCCGCCGACCTCACCTACGTGGAGGGTGCGGTCGCGGGGGCGCGACCGCACCTGTCCGAGGGCGACCTGCTGGTGGGCAAGTCGACGGTACCGGTCGGCACCGCCGAGCGCCTCGCCGCTGAGCTCGAGGGCTCTGGTGCGACGCTGGTGTGGAACCCGGAGTTCCTGCGTGAGGGACTCGCGGTCCAAGACACGCTGCATCCCAACCGCCTGGTCTACGGCGTTCCCCCAGGAGTGCCAGGCGAGACAGCCAGGGCGGTGCTCGACGAGGTCTACGCAGCCCTGCTGGCCGACGACGTGCCACTGGTCGTCACGGACTACGCGACCGCTGAGCTCGTCAAGGTCGCGGCCAACTCGTTCCTGGCCACCAAGATCTCCTTCATCAACGCGATGGCCGAGCTGTGCGAGGCGACCGGCGCCGACGTCATGGGGCTTGCAGAGGCCATCGGGTACGACGAGCGCATCGGACGCAAGTTCCTCAACGCAGGCCTCGGCTTCGGCGGCGGCTGTCTGCCCAAGGACATCCGAGCGTTCATGGCACGCGCGGGCGAGCTGGGCGTTGACCAGGCACTGTCGTTTCTGCGCGAGGTGGACTCGATCAACATGCGCCGCCGGGTTCGGATGGTCGACCTGGCGCGTGAGGTCTGCAATGGCTCGATCGTCGGGCGCCGCATCGCCGTGCTGGGTGCCGCGTTCAAACCGGACAGCGACGACGTGCGGGACTCCCCGGCGCTGTCCGTGGCCGCGCAGATGCAGCTTCAGGGGGCGCACGTGGTGGTCACCGACCCGCAGGCGATCGACAACGCGCGTCGCAAGTGGCCGGACCTCACCTTCGCCAAGACCGCCGAGGAGGCCGCCACCGGGGTGGACGTCGTGCTGCTCGCCACGGAGTGGGCACAGTACCGCGAGCTCGACCCCGTCAAGCTCGCCGCGGTCGTGCGCGAGAAGCGGATCCTGGACGGGCGCAACGTGCTCGATCCGGGGGCCTGGCGCGCCGCCGGGTGGACCTATCGCGGGCTCGGACGCCGCTGACGAGGCCTACAGCCGAACCCGCCTTGGTGTCTGCGGTGATCCGGGACAACCTGGCACCAGGAGTACGTCGGTGTCGACGTGGGCCGGCCGGTCAGGAAGGCGTTGAGCTGGCGCCACGCCGGGACCCGGCCGGTGACCTTTCCCTCTGCCAGGCATCGAGACCCGTCCCCGGCCCCTGTCCTCTGGCAGGTCACTGCCCAGGCACAGGCTCTTCGCCCGTTCAAGGTAGCCCAGGCCATCCCCTGCCCGGCTTCGGGTGCACAAGACCCGAAGCATCTCCCGCGGGCTCCTCGCGTGCTGCCTGGCCTACTTCTCGTGCGAACCGCCGAGGCGATGGGCGCACCGACGCGCGAAGGCCGTCAGCTCGCAGCTGACATGTGGACGTAGAAGCCGCGGATGTGGGCTTCCACCAGGTCTGCCCCCTGCTCGCCCTGGCCAGCCTGGACGGCGCTGAAAATCGCGTGATGGTCAGCACGCAGACCGTCCCGGATGTGCGGCCACCCCTTCTTGCCGGTCTCAGACATAGCATTCACGGCGTCCATGAACGGTACCCGCACCGACTCGCGGATGGCGCGTGTCACATCGGACATCAGGCGGTTGCCGCCGGCCTCGGCGAGCTCCACGTGGAAGTCGATATCGATCTGGTTAAACCCTTCCCGACTGACATCCGGTTCGTCCATGGCCAACAGGAGGGCCCTCATCCGCGCCAGATTCGACGGTCGGGCGTTGTGACAGGCCAGGACCACCATGGATCTCTCGAGCGTCACCCTGGTCTCGATGACGTCAATGAGCGGGAACGAGCCCAGGGCCACATGTAGCCGGAGGAGTCGAGCCAGGGCGTCGCCGGGCAGGCGATCGATCGTCGTCCCTGAGCCGGGGCCCTGCCCGACCTGTGACCGCACGGCTCCTTGCGCCTCAAGCACGCGTAGCGCCTCCCGCACGGCTGGGCGGCTCACACCGAGCAGCTCGGCAAGATCTCGCTCCGGCGGCAACCGCTCGCCGGCTCGCAGGGAGCCGCTCACGATCTGCGCCTCGATGCGCTCCAACACCAGCTCGTAGGTCCGAGCGCGCGACACAGGCGCCCACTCGTCGCTCAGGTTGCCCCGGATCGGCTCAGATCTAGCCACGTCCGCCACCCTTCTGGTCAGGTCGGCCATATGTGGCTCCCAACGTCCGTTAGAGGTCGCTGCCGAAAACCCTCGACAAAAGGTAAATCTACCAGTAAGGTCAGCGCAATAGTTTGGTAAGACCATATGATCAGAGACAGCATGATTCTCGCGTATCGGCCGGGCTTTGTCGCGCTCCGCGGCTCCTGCCGGAGGCTGCCGTGAAGGTGGCGCTATTCGTGACGTGTCTGAACGACACGATGTTTCCGGCAACTGGTCAGGCGACAGTCCGACTGCTGCGCCGGCTCGGGGTCGACGTCGACTTCCCGAAGGCCCAGACCTGCTGTGGCCAGATGCACGTCAACTCGGGGTACGTGCCCGAGGCGGTCCCGGTCGTGCGAGCGTTCGTCGAGGCATTCGCCGGTTATGACGCGGTGGTCACTCCTTCGGGCTCCTGCGCCGCGTCGGCACGCCACCAGCACAAGATCGTGGCGCAACGCTCTGGCGACCCCGCGTTGATCAGCGGGGTCGAGGCCGTCTCACCACGGGTCTACGAGCTCAGCGAGTTCCTGGTCGACGTGCTGGGCGTGGTGGATGTCGGGGCTTACTTCCCTCATCGCGTCACCCTGCACCCCTCCTGCCACTCAACTCGGTTGCTGGGAGTGGGGAACCGCTGCGAGCGGCTCCTGGGGGCGGTGCGTGGGATCACCATGGTTGACCTGCCGGAGGCGCAGGAGTGCTGCGGCTTCGGTGGAACGTTCTCGATGAAGAACCCCGACGTGTCGGTGGCCATGGGAGCAGACAAGGCACGGCACGTGCGCGAGTCGGGCGCAGAGGTGCTGGTCGCAGGAGACAACTCCTGCCTGATGCACATCAAGGGCCTGCTGACCCGCCAGCGGGCGGGCGTGCGTGTGATGCACCTGGCCGAGATCCTGGCCGCACAGGAGGTGGCAGCGTGATCGTCACGCGAACCTTCCTGGGCACTCCAGCCTTTCCCATCGCGGCCAAGGCGGCACTGGCCAACAGCCAGCTGCGCAGCAACATGCGCAATGCGACCCACACCATCCGGGAGAAGCGCGCACGCGTCATTGGCGAGCTCGACGACTTTGAGGAGCTGCGGCACGCCGCCGCCGACATCAAGGACGACGTCCTCGCCAACATGGGTCGTTACCTCGTGCAGGCGGAGCAGGCGCTCACCCGAGCCGGGGCCACCGTGCATTGGGCCCGCGACGCCGCGGAGGCCAACCGGATCGTGGTGGGCATCGCCCGCAGCCACAAGGTTGATGAGGTGGTGAAGGTCAAGTCCATGGCCACCCAGGAGATCGAGCTCAACGTAGCGCTGGAGGCGGCTGGGATCGCCGCATGGGAGACCGACCTGGCCGAGCTGATCGTTCAGCTCGGCGATGACCTGCCCAGCCACATCCTGGTCCCCGCGATCCACCGAAACCGCTCCGAGGTGCGCGAGATCTTTCTGCGCGAGATGGGCAAGGTCGGTATGGCGGCCGAGGCCGACCTCACCGATGATCCGGCTGAGCTGGCCGGTGCGGCCCGTCGCCATCTTCGTGAGAAGTTCATGCGGGCCAAGGTTGCCATCTCAGGGGCAAACTTCATCGTCGCTGACACCGGCACCCTGTGCGTGGTGGAGAGCGAGGGCAACGGGCGGATGTGCCTCACCTTGCCCGAGGTCCTCATCTCCGTGGTGGGTATCGAGAAGGTGGTGCCGACCTGGACCGACCTGGAGGTGTTCCTGCAGCTGCTGCCCCGCTCGGCAACCGGTGAGCGGATGAACCCGTATACGTCGACCTGGACGGGGGTGACCCCCGGCGATGGCCCCCAGGAGGTGCACGTGGTCCTGATCGACAACGGCCGCACCAAGGTGATGGCCGACGAGGTGGGCCGTCAGGCGCTTCGCTGTATCCGATGCTCAGCGTGCATGAACGTCTGTCCGGTCTATGAGCGCACCGGCGGACACGCCTATGGCTCGGTCTACCCCGGCCCGATCGGCGCAATCCTCACCCCAATGCTGCGTGGCGTCGGGGGCGACGAGGCAACCGACGCGCTGCCCTTCGCGTCCAGCCTGTGTGGTGCCTGCTACGAGGTATGCCCCGTGCAGATCAACATCCCCGAAGTACTGATCCATCTGCGCGCACAGGTCGTGGACTCCCATCGAGGAGGAGTGCCGGGAGCTCTGCAGGCAGCGATGACCGGAGCGTCCTGGACGCTCGGACGCGACAGCAGACTAGCGCTGATGCAGACGTACGCCGGGCTTGCAGGCCGGGTGTTCGGGCGACGCGGCCTGATCGGCCGCCTGCCCGCACCGCTGAGTCGCTGGACCGATGCCCGAGACCTGCCAGCACCGCCGCGTGAGTCATTCCGCCGGTGGTGGGCGCGCACCGACGGCGGGCGCCGCGGCGCCGGGTCGCAACCCGACAGCACTGGCAACGAAAGAAGTGAGAAATGAAAGCACGCGAGGAGATTCTGCGCCGGATAAGCTCCGCGCACGTCGCCGCACCAGAGCATCAGGTACGCCGCGACTACGTCCACACACGGCAGCTGACTGACCTGCTGGGCCGTTTCGTGGAGCGCGTCGAGGACTACAAGGCCACCGTGATCCGCACCGACCCCGACGGCGTAGCGAAAGCCGTCGCCCAGTGCCTCGTCGGGGTCGGCAAGGTCGTCGTCCCACCAGGATTCAATGCGTCATGGGTGCCCACCGGCCTCGACGTCGTCCAGGACCAGCCGAGGTTGCACGCCGGCGAGCTCGACGCGGTCGGCGCTGTTCTGACGTCCGCCGTGGTCGGAATTGCGGTGACAGGCACGATCGTGCTTGACCACAGCCAGGGTCAGGGCCGGCGGGCACTGACCCTGGTGCCGGACCTTCACGTGTGCGTTGTCACCGCAGACCAGGTCGTCGCCGATGTCCCCGAGGCGGTCGCCAGGCTGAGCGCATCGGTCAGCGAAGGCCGTCCGCTGACCTGGATCAGCGGCGGCAGCGCCACCGTCGACATCGAGCTCCAACGGGTCGAAGGGGTGCACGGCCCTCGGACCCTGTACGTCGTCCTGGTGGAGGCACCCACCACCGACAAGCCCTTGTGAAGAACCTGACCACGGGACCTGACCATGACGCCAACGGAGGCCTTACCCATGTTCAGACAGATCACCGATCCCATCGCGGGATCCCTCGTCCTATCGGCGCTTGTTGCCGCACTGCCCCTTATCGTCCTCTTCCTCATGATCGGCGTCTTCCGGGTCAAAGCGCCCAAGGCGGTTTTCGCCGCCCTGGTCCTGTCCATTGTGCTGGCGGTCGTCGGGTGGAGGATGCCGCTAGGCCAGGCTCTCAGCGGCACCGCGGAGGGCATCGTCTTCGGACTGTTCCCGATCCTGTGGATTCTGGTCAACGCACTGTGGGTCTACCGACTGACCGTGGCGACCCCTTGGTTCGAGGTGTTGGGCCAGACCATCCGCTCGGTCTCCAGAGACCATCGGGTTCTGGCCATCCTGATCGCCTTCGCTTTTGGTGCCCTGCTCGAGGCCCTGGCCGGCTTCGGCGCTCCGGTGGCGATTGCCGCAGCGATGTTGATCGCCGCCGGAATGAAGCCGTTGAAGTCCGCCGTGGTTGCTCTGATCGCCAACACCGCTCCGGTCGCGTTCGGCGCGATGGGCGCACCGATCATCGCCCTGAACGGCGTCACTAAGATTCCTGTGGACACTCTTGCCAAGATGGCCGGCCGAGAGGGGATCATCGCCCTGGTCGTGCCGCTGCTGCTGGTGTTCATCGTCGACGGCCGTCGAGGTCTGCGGCAGACCTGGCCGGTGGCGCTGGTAGCCGGTGTCGTCTTCTCAATGTCGCAGTTCTTGGCCTCCAACTACATGGCCTTCGCGCTGACCGACGTGATTGCCTCGGTCGTGACCATCGGCGTGATTGTGGCCATGATGCGGTTCTGGCAGCCGACTCAGATCATCGGCTCGACCGAGATCACCGATGAGGCGCAGACATCGCAACTCGTGCCGGCCGGTGCCGCAGTTGGCGTCGCAGGTGCAACGACCGCACGCTCGCCTCGCTACTCTGCAAGCAGGTCCGTCACGGAGGCAGTCGCGGGCGCCGCGACCGCTGGCACCGGCGCCAACGCGGCGAATCCAGGAGTTGAGAACGCCGCCCGCCCGTCGGGTCGGCACATCTTGATGGCCGTTGCTCCCTACCTGATCATCATCGCCGTCTTCTCGATTGCCCAGATCCCGCCCGTTGCGACATGGCTGACCGCAAACGTTGGCCGTAGCCTCAGGTGGCCACCCCTCCATGTGGTCAGCTCACATGGCAAAGCGGTTGCTGCTGAGAAGTTCACCTTCAGCCAGACCACCGGCACCCTGCTGCTGGTCTCCGGCCTTGCCACCATTTCGCTGTACAAGGTCAGCGCCGTGAAGGGATGGCGGATCTACAAGGACGGCGTCTACGCGCTGCGTTGGACCATCGTCACCGTCAGCCTGATGCTGGCCCTGTCCTACGTGATGAACCTCTCGGGCCAGACCACCACGATGGGCTTGGCCCTGGCCGCAACCGGCGCCGCCTTCGCAGTTCTCTCTCCCGTGCTCGGGTGGATCGGCACCGCGCTGACCGGGTCGGACACCTCCTCCAACGCGTTGTTCGGCAATCTGCAGGTCACCGCCGCCACCCAGACCGGCCTCTCGCCGGTACTCATGGCCGTGTCCAACTCCACGGCCGGCGCGCTGGGCAAGATGGTCTCCCTGCAGAACCTGGCCGTCGCAGCCGCAGCCGCAGCTCTGGTGGGTGGGGAGAACATTCTCTTCCGCAAGATGTTGTGGTGGAGCCTGGCCCTCCTGGCCGGCTTTATCCTGCTGCAGTCCACGTCGATCCTGGGCTGGATGGTGCCGTAGTGCAGGTTCCCACGCTGAACGCCTTCCGGGCGGCGGTGGCAGATCCGGCACAAATTAGGACTCGTGCCCTGGATCTGCACGCGGGCGCCCACGACGCCTCCCACTTCTTGCTGATCCCACAGGCGGTGGTGTTCGCCGGCAACGCCGATGAGGTGGGCGCCCTGCTGCGCGCCAGCGCTGCCCAGGGGGTACCGCTGACCTTTCGGTCGGGCGGCACCAGCCTCAGTGGCCAGGGGGTCACCGACGGCGTCCTGGTCGACGTCCGCCGCCACTTCAAGGACATCGAGGTGCTCAACGGCGGCGCACGGGTCCGCGTCCAGCCGGGCGTCACCGTGACGGCGCTGAACGCGCGCCTGGCGCCCTACGGGCGCAAGTTCGGACCGGACCCGGCCAGCGAATCCGCGTGCACCATCGGCGGGGTCGTCGCGAACAACTCCTCCGGCATGGCCTGCGGCACCGTGAACAACACCTACCAGACGCTCGAGTCGCTGACGGTCGTGCTACCCAGCGGGGCGGTGGTCAACACCGCAGCCCCCGACGCCGACGATCGCCTGCGAACCCTGGAGCCTGACCTGTTCGAGGGTCTGCTTCGACTGTCCGCCCGGGTGCGTGAGAATCCCGCCTCCGTGGCGACCATCCAGCATCAGTTCTCCATGAAGAACACCATGGGTTACGGGATCAACTCCCTGCTGGACTTCGACCGCCCGGCCGACATCCTGGCCCATCTGGTCGTGGGCAGCGAAGGGACGCTCGGCTTCGTGGCCGAGGCGGTGTTTCGGACCATCCCGCGGCTGGCTCATGTCACCACCGCGCTCCTGGTGTTCCCCCACCTGCAGGCAGCCAACGCCGCGCTGCCCGAGCTGGTGGACACCGGGGTCGCGACGCTGGAGCTGATGGACGCGCTGTCCCTGAAGGTCGGCCAGCGGCTGCCTGGCACCCCTGCGGTGATGGGTGAGCTCTTGGTGCGCGACCACGCGGCACTCCTGGTGGAGTACCACGCGGACAACACCGAGCAGCTGGCGCAGCTGCAGCAGGCTGGCGTCGATCTGGTGAGCCGCCTCAAGCTCAGCGCCCCGTCGGCGTTCAGCTCCGACGCCGTGGCCCGCGCCCAGCTGTGGCACCTGCGCAAGGGTCTGTACGCCGCCGTGGCCGGGGCCCGCAGGCAGGGAACCACCGCGTTGCTCGAGGACGTCGTCGTGCCAGTGCCCGTCCTGGGACGGACCTGCATCGAGCTCATCAGGCTGTTCGACAAGTACGGCTACGCCAACAGCGTGATCTTCGGGCACGCCAAGGACGGCAACATCCACTTCATGCTCACCGACGGCTTCACCACCAAGGATGAGCTGGACCGGTACGGCGCCTTCACCGAGGACATGGTGGATGTGGTTCTGGGCAAAGGCGGCTCGCTGAAGGCCGAGCACGGAACGGGCCGCGTGATGGCCCCCTTCGTGCGCCGCCAGTACGGCGATGAGCTCTATGACGTGATGCGCGAGGTCAAGAGGCTCTTTGACCCCGCGGGGATGCTCAACCCCGGGGTTCTCATGGACGATGACCCAATGGAGCACCTGCGCCACAT